>Ga0209640_10001488_pt1 | contig 19878 bp, 15 predicted proteins | sample RifCSP10_1_FD_184018 | JGI IMG/M metagenome (GOLD analysis project Ga0209640, IMG submission 184018) | Soil microbial communities from Rifle, Colorado - Rifle CSP2_sed 10_1 (SPAdes) (version 2) | ecosystem: Environmental > Terrestrial > Deep subsurface > Rock core/Sediment | place: Rifle...
CCAGCCAAGGGCTCTGCCCTTGATATCCCGGCAGAGCCCTCGGCTGGTTGCCAGTATCTCTTGGCGCGCTCCGCGCGCCTAGGACCGCTATGCGGGGCAGAACGAGTACAAAATTCTCGCAACGAGCCGCATAGCGGTCCAGTAAGCAGCGCTAGAAGACGTGTGTTGACGGGCGCTGGTGCGACTCAGGCATCGACGAGCGCGTAGACCTTCGCCTCCCACGGGAAGATCGGCTCGCGTGCGACCCACTCACGGGGGATGTCGCGTTCCTGCGTGATCTCACGCCACTTCTTCCCGCCGGGCGTGGCGGGCCAGTTCGGCACGCGGTACTCGGCGTTCGGGCTGGTCGCGTTCGCCGTGACGAAATCGGAGAAATTCGCCAGGACCACGACCTGGCGATCGCTGCCCGGTTGTCCGCGGCGCCAGACCACCACGCGTTTGCCGTCATTGAAGTCGACGTGAATGAAATCCGTGTCGTTGACCGACAACGCATCGTACGCCGTGCGGAGCTTCACGAGCCGTGCCACGTAGTCGAAGACCCGCCGGCGAAACGGCTCTTCGAGTCGATCGAAATTGACGGCGTCCCGCTGCTTCGGCGGATGGCTGACGCTCAGGTCGTGTTCGTCCGCGAACTCGTCGCCGGCGAAGATCATCGGTATGCCGACCGCCGTGAGCAGGCAGACGAACGCAAGCTTGATGCGTTCTTCTGTGAACACGATCCCGTTGTTCTGAAGGAAATTGAACAGGCGCTCGTTGCGGAAGCCCTCCACGTCGTGGCTCCCGAGGTAATTGACCGCCTGGGCCCCGTCCACGAAACCCAGCAGCCGACAATCGATCATTCTGCGGACCGACCACTCGAAGCTCGGCTCCTCGTCGTCATTCCGCCCCAGAATCACATTCCGGACCATTCGCTTGAAGTCCTCGTTCCACAGACCGTCGAGCCGATTCTGCCTGAGCAGATCGAGCGGCACCGACAGCTCCTCGCCGACCACCAGGAATGTGGCATCGGAGCCGCCGCGGTCACGCCACGTGCGCCGGGCGAGATCTGTGAACTCCTGCACGAAATCCCAGTTCGCGATGTTGTTCACGCTGTCCATCCGGATACCGTCGATGGCGAAGTCGGACATCCAGCGCAACAGGTGGGCCTTCATGAGCTGCCGCGCAGGGACCAGCCTGCCGATCCCGCCGCCGACCGGATCGTACGTGTCGACGGCTCGCACGTAGCGCCAGAGCTGCCCGCCGAATCCGTTTCGGATGCCCTGCCCGGTCGATTGCTGCGCGTCCGGATCGTCTGGCGTGACACGTGGATCGATGTGAAACTCCGGAAAATTCACCGCCTCCATCGCGGCCCGCGTGCCGAAGGCCATCACCATGTCGGCGATGAAGCGCAGGCCGCGGGTGTGGCAGACGTCGATGAGGGCCCGCAGGTCGGCGTGCGGCGTCGGCGACGAGTTGCCGATGGGGAAGCCGAGGTCGTGGTCCGGCGCGAAGTAGTTGCTGGTGGCGTATCCCCACTCGCGCTCGACGAAGCTGTCAGCGGCTGGCAGAAGCTCGAGGGCGGTGATGCCGAGATCCAGCAGGTGGCTGCGGCCCGCCCGCAGCGCCGCTGTGTCCGCGAAATTCATCCCCACGGCGTTCGCGTCCACCAGCGCTTGCACGTCGCGGAACGTGCCGACACCGATTTGCGGGTCGCCGTGGACGTTGATCCGTGTCCATGACGTCGGCAGCTCGTACACGACCATCCGGTTGTTTGGCGGCGCGGCGGCCGGCGCGATCGGCGGAGCTGGCGCAAACGTCTCACCTCCCGGGTCGCAGCCGACGAGCCGTCCGTTCTCCACCTTCACCACTGCCGCGGGACGCTGATCGGCGATGAGCCGCCAGTCGACGCTGAAGGCCGTCGGGTCGGGGCACAGGATTCGGCGCCCGGCGCCGGCCGGGCTGCTGTCGGTGACCTCGAACCAGTAGTGATAGGTCTCCCCGTCGAGAAGGCCGCACGCGATCGCATCGATGCGCCACAGATCGGGATGGTCGGGCGACTGCTCGAGCTCGAACTGCCGGCGGTTGGCGAGCGCCGGTGGGTTGCCGCCCTCGAACCGACCGATCACGAGCGCCGGTGGTGTCTCGGTGACGTGCGGCCGCCAGAGCACGAACGCGGTCCGCTTGAGGTCGAACAGATGGGCTGCGATCGTCATGACAGGCCTCCGCGAAAACGCGCCCACAGAAGGAGAGATCGTGTTATTCGTTCAGGACGGCTTGGATACGCGTTCACACTGGGAGCCCCCTGATGGGAAAACGACGCGAGGGGCTGATTCGAACCATTGAAACGACGTGGCAGTTGGCGGCCGACTATTCCGGTTGGCAGCAGGCGCAGATTCTGGACCCGTTGGAGCAACTCTCGGACCGAGCCACGTTCGCCGTGCGATGTCGGTGAGATAGGCGAAAGGCCCGGGCGCACATACCTGCCATCCGGGGACGATTGCCGACTATGGCCTCACCAACCCCGAACTGGCTTGCGTCGTCCAACGTATAGCTTTTCGTGGGACCGAGGAGGGGTACGAGATGTCGTTGCTGAAGCGACTGCTGGGTCGGGACGAGCCACAGAAACCGCGCATCCGGGTCTGCATCGAGTGCGGGATGCCGGTGGCCGAGCACAAGGACTGGTGCGCGATCCGCCGCGGCCAGATCGACATGAAGCTTCGGGGCGACGAGCCGCCACAGGCGCCCTGAGCGGCCGCCACCCCAGCTTGCCCCCCCTTCAGAAGAGGAACTTCACGCTGAACTGCCCCTGCAGCCCGGGGCTGAAGAGATCGTCCATCCCGTAGCGCGGATCGAAGGCGGTCGCTCCTCCCTGCGTCGCCCGAATCAACGCGTTGTAGTCGTAGCCCGCCGCCAGGTTCACGTCCGAGAAGTCGATCGCATCCGACGCCCGTGTCTGGCTTCCGGCCGGCGCCCCTTTGTTCAGGAAGTTGAAGATGTGCGTGGCGGCCGTCTGATTGAACAGGTTCTGGAGGTTCAGCTCGAGCCGCAGCCGCTTCCGGTTCGCCAGGGCGAGCTCGTGCGAGACGAGCAGATCCGTCCGTGTCAGGACGGGCGTGCGTCCCATGTCGCCGCGCCCGTTGACGATCGGCGCGTACTGATCCTGCCCGACGACCTGCGTGCTGATGGGCGTGCCGCTGCCGCCGTAGAAGAAGGCGCCCACCTGCGTGCCGCCGCCAAATTGATACGCGCCATAGAGCTTCACGACGTGCGGACGGTCCGTGGCCAGACGCCCGCGCACATCGAGGTTGCCGTGCGCGTCCCACAGGACCTCGTCGATGTCCCACCCGGTGTGCGCGTTGCTGCCAGGGCGCGCGATCGAGCCGACCTGCTGCTGTGCGTTGTTCGAGGTGACGCCGGTCGTCGGCGTGCTGATCTCATCGGAGTTGGCCGGGCCGGCGTAGTTACCGTAGAGTCGGCTGAAGGTGTAGTTCGCGCTCCCGAACCAGTTGTTCGAGAAGCGCCGTTCCACGGTGAGCTCGAGCGCGTCGAATTGCCGCTTCGGTTTCGGGGTCGCGAAGTTCGCGGTCGCGCCAGCGGAGGCGGGCGTGATCGTGTTCTGTCCCTCGCCGGGATTGCCGATCACGTAGACGGCGTCGCCGTCGACGAGCGATCCCATGTCCTCGATGGTCCGGCCGAGGTTGTTGTGCACGTAGTGGATGCCCACCGCCGTTCGGGGGCTCACTTGATAGTCCACGCCCCCGTTGAAGCTGTCCTGGAACATCGGCTTGATGTTGGGATCCGTGTTGTTGATCGCGGTGGCGCGCAGGTCCCGGTAGCCCGTTGCGCTGCCCCAGAGATCGCGGCCTGGCATGTTGTTCAGATTCAGGCTGCCGATGTCGAGCGTGTCGAGCGAACGGTAGTGGATATGCCAGAGGTCGCCGCCGAACGATCCGCGGGCGATCTCGTACTTCGTCCAGTCGTAGTACCGGCCCCAGCTCGCAAACGCCTTGATCCGCCCGTCGCCCCGCACGTCGAAGGCGACGCCGAGCCGCGGCGCCAGCTTGTCGGCAAAGCCGAACTGGAACGCGTACTGAGCGATGTCGGGCCGGAACGTCGGGATCTTCTCGTTCTCCGTGCGAAGACCGAGATTCAACGTCAGGCGCGACCCGATCATCCAGGTGTCCTGCACGTAGAGGTTCTGGATGTTCGCACGCACCGCGCCGCGCGTTGCGAGGTCGCTGACGTAGTAATAGCCGTAGGTGCCCGCGCCGGTCTCTCCGGTGACGGTGCTGCGGAACGACTGTCCCCAGAACAAGTACACGTAGCCGCCCGGGTACGACACATCGACGTCGTTTACCGACCGGCGAACGCCCCAGCCGCCCTTCACCAGGTGCGACCCGGCGGCCTCGAACGCGTGGTGGTAGTCGAGCTGGACGAACCCCTGCTTCGTCGTGTCGAAGTTGGTGATCTGAATGCGCGCCGTGTTCGCGGTGTTCGCCGGGCCCTGAAGGCTCAGCGGCACGCCCGGCACGTTGAAGTTCGGCTGCTGGTACGTGTAGCTCGTGGTGAGCGGCACGCCCGTGTCCTTGTAGCTGTCGTAGAAATAGCCGCCCCGGATGCTGAGATACGCGTTGTTCGTCAACGTCAGGTCGAGGTTGCCCCCGACGTTGGTCTGGTCGCCTTCGAACCCGCGCGACCTGTTCGCCTCGTTTGCCGCCGACGATGAGATCAGGAAGTTCGTCCCCGTGGCATCGTACGCCGGGAGCCGCCCGGTCGAACGCGTCGGCGTCATGAGCAGGCTGGCGTTGGCATGGACACGTCGAGCCGCATACGTCACTTTGCCGAAGCCCTGCCAGGCGGTCTGATTCTGATCGATGGCGCCGGCCTCGGAGCCGCCGGCGAACAGGTACTCGTTGGTCCTGCGCACGACGCGAGGCGAGAGCGACCCGAAGAAAAAGAGGCGGTTGCTCAGGATCGGGCCGCCGATCGAGCCGCCGAACTCGCTCTGGTTGTTGGGCTGCTCCTCGTCCTGAAAGTAGCCGACCGTCGTCAAGTCGTTCGGGTCGAGCACGAGTCGTTTGACCGGTCCCGCGCTCAGCGCGCCGCCGATGTAGTAGTAGTGCCCCTCGCCGGTGAAGATGTTGCCGCCGGATTTCGTCACCGCGCTGATCACGCCGCCGAGCGCACCTCCATACTCCGCGTCGATGCCTCCGGTCTTGACCTGCACTTCCTGCAGGTACTCGAACACCGTGTTCTGCCGGGAGCTCCCGTAGATCAGGCTGCTCGTCGAGACGCCGTCGACCAGAAACACGTTCTCGGCACTGCTCGCGCCATTGACCTGGAAGCCGCCCTCTATCTCGCCCGAGTTCACGCCGGGTGCGACGAGCGCGATGCTCTGGAAGCTCCTGCCCTTCGGCAGGCGGTCGAGCTCTTCGGACGTGACATTGTGGGCGAGCGTGACGCTCGTCAGATCGAGCTGTCGTGCGGCCTCCGCGGTCACGTTGACGACCTCGGTGAGCACTCCAGGACGCAGCTCGGCATCGAGGCTCAGCGTCCTGCCGAGGAGGACGATGACGTCGTCGAGGACGACCTTCTGAAACCCCTCGAGCTCGATGGTGATCGAGTAGCGGCCCGGATCAAGGTCCGGCACTCGGTACGTGCCGTCGCCGCCGGTGACCACGACTCGTGGGGCGCCGGCCTCCTTGTTGGTTGCCGTGACGGTCGCGCCCGGTACCGCCGCCTTGCTGGTATCCGTCACGGTGCCCGTCAGGCTGCCAAATCGCTCCTGCGCGTCGAGCGTGCAGGCCATCAGCAGGACGAGCCCCACTGGAAACGCAGTGATCTGTCTCGCCATCGTCCACTCTCCTCGCTCAGCGTTCGCACGCGCCAGGTTGAGCGCGTGTACGTGAATGCGCCTGATAAGAGAGAAGCGTGCCGTTGGGACGAGTGACGAGGGACGCGCTCCGGGGGACGAGGTGCGTCCTGGGTGGGAGGAGCGCGTCCACGAGTGGCGAATGGGTACAGGCGATTGGACGCGATTCGGAAAACCGAATCGGCGACCCCGCAGAACGTTACCTGGGCACGATGATCAGATCGCTCGGGTCGAGCACCATCCGGACCTTGCCGTTCTTGACCGCAATCGCGTCGGTCAGGTTGCCGAGCTCGGCACGGGACACGATCCACATCCGGTCGTTCCGGTCCGAGTCCTCCTCGAGCCACGCGGGGAATTGCGAGATCGGGCGCTTGGTCTTCACGAAGTCCGCCAGGCGGCGAAACAGCTTCGGCCAGATCACGCTCGTCTCGAGCGAGGCGGCGCCCGTCACCTTGAGGCCGGACTTGGTCGTGTCCTTCGGCCCGAGACCCTTGCCCTTGGCGCCGTTGGCCAGCGACGAGAACTGCCTGCGCAGGTCGGTCGGCAGGCCGGTGTAGTAGCTCGGGTACGCATGCCCGGCCGACATCAGCTTGGCGTTGAGGCTCTTCTTGACCCTGGTCGTGTCGAGAAACACGTTCTTTCCGTCGCCTTCGTTGGTCTTGCCCGCGAACACGAAGCAGACGGGCCGTCGATTGGGGTCGATCTTGCGCGTCAGGACGTAGCCAGGCACCGGGTGCGGCGTCGCCGATTGCGCCGTGGTCTCGTCGGAACCGCCGTACTCAACCGAAGTGAACCCGGCGTTCTCCATCGTCTCGTCGCGGGCGTGCTTGGCGAGCCCCATCTCCTGATGGGTTCCCTGGAAGTGGACCTCGAGGGCGTCGATGGCCTCGAAGCGGAGCTGCGCCATGCCACCCTTGTTGAACTCGACCGTCCGGCCCGGTTCTTCGGTGTCGATGCCCTTGAAGAGCGCCTTCTTGTTCGGCTTGAACCAGCAGGAATCCCCGTCCGGTCGGGAGCCACTCCGACGAGTCTCGCCCTGGTAGAACAGATGGAACTCGCCTTTGATCAAGCGGTAGCCCATAGGAGGAGCCCTCCGTCGGAACGCTGCACCCGGCTCCGAAGCGGGCCGTCGATGCGCACCCGACTATCGGGATCAACGCCGGCCGGGAGGAAAGTGAACAGGGTTAAGCTGTGCGTGTGACGACACTCCGACGACGCGTGCTCGAGGCGAGCCTCCCAGCCATCGTTCTTGCCACGCTGCCGGGCTGCCTCGCCGGGACCTCAGTCGACCCGGCGGCGGTGGACGTGCAGGCCGCGAGGACAGAGACCGAGGAGTGGCGCGCGAAGCACGAGGCCGACTACAGGCGCGACTGGGTGACGATTGCCGGCCTGCACTTCCTCGAGCCGGGTCGCCACGCCGCTGGCAGCGCGCGCGGAAACGCCATCCTCCTGCCGGCATCGGCGCCCGGCGTCGTCGGCCGGTTCGTCCTCCAGGGCGACGTCGTCCGGTTCGAGCCGGAGCCGGGGTCGAATGTCTGGCTCGACGCGCATCCGGTCACGCAGGCCGTCGACCTCGCCGACGATGGCGCGCCGAAGCCGGACGAGCTGTCGGTCGGTGACATCCGCATGGTCGTCCACCGGAGCGGCAGTCGGAAATCGCTTCGTGTGTGGGATCCGGACGGCGAGCTGGGGCGCGGGTTCCTCGGCTTCAGATGGTTCCCGATCGACATGGCCTACCGGGTGACCGGCCGGCTCGTGCCCGACGCGGCGCCGCGGCGCGTGCAGGTGATGAACACGTTCGGCGACCTGGACGCCTTCACGACCGAAGGCGTTGTCGAGTTCACGCTGCAGGGGCAGACGCTGCGCCTGCGGGCGTTCACCACGCGGCCGAAGCGGCTCTACTTCGTGTTCAGGGACGGGTCGAGCGGAGAGGAGACGTACGAGGCAGCCCGCTTCCTCTATTCGGACCTCCGCGACGACGGGACGACCGTGCTGGACTTCAACCAGGCCTACAACCCGCCGTGCGCGTTCAACCCGTACACCACGTGCCCGATTCCGCTACGCGAGAACCGCATGCCGGTGAAAGTCCTGGCAGGGGAGCGCGCCTACCCCGTGCACCCGACGCTGCCCGGATCGCCGGAGCGACAGAGGTAGCGCGACGGCGACCTAATCCCGGAGCTCACTTCAGGAAGGCGGGCTTTACGCCAGTCGGCTGAGGGGTTCCAGAACGCCAGCCCACTCTGTGTCAATACACGTGAACTCCAGGTATGCCGTGCTCTCATTCCGATGGGCCCGTGACATACTTCATCGCGGCCAATTCACCAGTGTCGCCAGGAGCTCGGCTATAATCCCGGCGCCTTTCGGAGAGTGTCCGGAGCATGTCGCGGGCCGGGGAGGATCAATGAGGCACGCACTCGGCGTGGCATCGTGCGGGTACGTGCTCGTCGCAACGTGCTCGCTGACCGGGCAGGCCGCACAGGTACGGTCGGTGACCGACGGCGTGTATTCCAGCGGGCAGGCCGCGCGCGGCCAGCAGATCTACCAAGCCCAGTGCGCGGAGTGTCACGGCACGGCGCTGGAAGGCACCACCGGCCCCCCGCTCGTCGGGGCGAGCGTCTTCTCGAACTGGAGCGCGCGTCCGCTGGCGGATCTGGTCGACAAGATTCAAAAGACGATGCCCTTCAACCTGCCGCCGAACCTTTCTCGGCAGCAGTCCACCGACCTCGTCGCGTACATGCTCCAGAGCGGTAAGGTTCCAGCCGGACAAGTCGAGCTGAGCGACACCATGCTGGCGCAGGTTACGTTCCCGACGGCGCGACCATCGCCCGCGCCTGTCGCCGCCGTGTCGGCCGGCGCGGCTCTTCCCCCGCCGGAAGGAAACCTTGCGGAGCTGATGAGAGCCATCGCGTTTCCCAATTCGAATATCATCTTCAACCTTCAGCTCAAGGATCCCGGGGCCCAGACGAAGAAGACGGATCCGGCCTCCTTGCCCTTTGATTACGTCGAGTGGGGATCCACCGTGTATCCCGGATGGCTGGCAGTCGATCAGGCAGCCGTGGCGATCACCGAGACCGCGGCCCTGTTCTTGGCGCCCGGACGCCGGTGCCAGAACGGCAGGCCCGTTCCCGTGGATCGCGCCGATTGGAAACAGTATGTTGGTGCGCTCGTGGACGCAGGCAGGCTCGCTCGTCGGGCATCACAGGCCAGAAACTACGCGGCCTTCATCGAGATCAGCGAGAAGCTGAACGACGCGTGTGCCAACTGCCACAAGGTGTATCGTGACAAGGGCGGCACCGAGGGGAGTGGCGCCGCCCGTTGTGAGTGAGGAGGATGAATCATGCGCCGGAGCTCAGTCGTGACGGCGGCATTGATCCTGGTGGTATCGGGGCCCACCTTCGCCCAAGAGTGGATCCAGTACGCCAGCCGGACGGATTCCTTCGGTGTCAATTTCCCGAGCGAACCGACCGTGCAGGACATCACGTACCCCACCGAATATGGCATCAGGTTGCCGGGCCGCGTCTATAGCGTCGTGAACGGCCCGAGCCGCTACTCCGTCACGGTGGTTGATTACAAGGACGCCGAAGCCATCCACACGGCTCGAGCCGCGGAGTGCCGGAAGAAGGGCGGTGAGGGCGACGCCTGTCAGAACGACTGGCGGGGTGATGTGCAAGGATCGATCGTCTACGCATCGTGGAAATTCATACAGCGAAAGGCCGTGGTGACTCATTACGCGCGGTCCGTCGTGGACCAGGTCGAAGGACATCAGGTGCAGCTCCTCAATCCCGACGGCTCCCGCACCTTCGCCGCGATCCACCGGCATGGCACGCGGCTGTATGTCCTCGAGGCGACCGCGCCCAAGGGCGCGCCGGCGCCTGGGCTGTTTCAGCAGTCCCTGGAATTTCTCAGTGAAGAGGGGAAACCGATTCGCTATCGCACGTACTACACCACGGGATATTCAGAAGACTGGAAATTCCCGTCGGGCCCGCCGACGCGCACGAGATGATCGGTGGCGCCGATTGCGTACGATGAGACGATCGTCCGGCAACCGTCGTGTGTGGAGGGGGACCATGCTGATCAGATCCTGGAGCCTTGCGGCCATCTGCGCGGTGGTGTCCGTCATGCCGGCGTGGGCGCACCATTCCCACGGCAACTACGAGGACCTCTCGAAGTGGACGACGATGGAGGGAACAGTCAAGGAGGTCCACTGGCTCGTTCCGCATTCCTGGATCTACCTCGAGGTCAAGGACGCGAAGGGGCAGCCGACGACCTGGGCGCTCGAGGCCGCCGGTCGCATAGCCGTCCAAGGGGTCGGAGTCAAGCGCGAGGACGTCAGACCGGGCGATACCGTCAAGGTGCGGTGCCATCTGCTCAGGGACGGCTCGGCCGGCTGTCTGCTCGGGTTCGTGACGCCCACCCATGGTGATCTGGCGCGAGGCCACGGGGTCGAGAAGGATTGGGACGGGGGCGGGGGCCGCTGACGTCGAGAACTGAGCACGGGAGTCACGACCAAGCGCGGTCGAGAATGAGTGTATGAGGCTTGCGCACCTGGGTACACGTATCCTTCGTGCCGGCCACGCCGCGACCAGCTTCTGATCCTCGCTGCCGTGATGCACCAGAACGGCCGCCTTGATCTTCGGGACGTCCGCGACCGGCGGAGCGCCGCCGTAGAAGGGAACCGCGGCGGCAAGGTCCGTGCCCATCCGCACCGCCAGCGCGTTCGAAACGCGGCCGCCGAAGCAGAAGCCTGTAACCCCGAGCCTGCCCAAGCTGTCAGGCCGCGCCTTCAACCACATGGCCGCGGCCGCGATGCTGGACGCCGCGACCTTCTTCACGCGGTTCATGAACGAACGCCGGTCGATTTCACCGTGGATGTAGAGGTTGTAGGCCTGGATGGCCTCGCCGGGCGCGTTCGGTTTCGCCTGCTCCAACGGAGTAAGTGTGTCATTCCTGGCGTGGGGCACACGGCTGGAAGGGCTGAACTGCTCGGGTCGGACCGTCGAGCGCGACCTGTTCGACCATGCGGTTGATCGCCGGCGTCATTCGACGCAATCAGAGCTTCAGGGTGTCAGGGCATCGCGGACGGCCGGCAGTAGACACTTCGCGACGGCGGCGTTGCCTTCGGCGGAATAGTGCGGCCGATCCGGGATGAATGCCGTATCCACGCCGACCCTCGCCACGCAGGACGTCAGATCGATGTACTCCACGCCCGCCCGACCCAACGCGGCGAACACGGCGTCCCTCGCGGGGCGATCCCCTCCAGTGAAGTCGCCGCGGCTTGGAAAGAACACGACGAGCGGACGCGTGCCGTCCGCTTCGGCGAGCTCTCGGAATCGCGAGATCAAGGCGATGTTGATCCGTTCCAACTCGTCGAGGTGCGTCCCGGCGCCTTGCGGGGGCCAGCGCGCAAGCCTCGACAGCAGGAAGCGCAGGCCGAACGACGCGTGATAGACGTGGCGCTCCCACTCGTCGGGGTCGTACCCGGGGTCGAAGGCAATGAACGGCAGATCGCTGATGAGCGGCTTTGTCAGGATGTCGGTAGGGCTCTCGAGCCGTGTCGTGAGTCGCTCGAGTGTGCCGCCCTTCATGACGAAGCGCGGCTTCGAGAAGGGGAAGCCCCACTCGGGAAACGTCACGAACGAGTAGACGCTCAACGTCCGGTACAGGTCGTGGTCGATGAACCCGAGGATCACGACGGCGGGTTTCCAGGGTCGTGCGTCGCGCTCGTACCTGAGGAACGCCTGGTCCACGCCGTAGCCGTCCACGCCGAAGTTCAGCACGGCGACGTCCGGTCCCAAGGCGGTCTCGAGCACCGCGCCCCAGGAGTCCTCGAAGGGCACCTCCAGCCCGAAGGTAAACGAATCACCGGCGATGGCCACGCGATGCCGCGCGGAACGGGACGCGTACGCGACTGCCGGACTCGAGCTGCGGAGGCCCTCCGCGCTGCTCGAGTACCGTCCGTCCGCGCTGCGCCGGGCGGGGCCGGGCACCCAGCCCAACAGATCGTCGGCGACGAAATAGGAGATGTTCGGGGGCACGCGCGACAGAATCTCCGCGTTCCTGGCTTTGACCTCCTCCCAGCTCTTGGGCAGCAGGGTCGTCCCCGCGAACGACGCGCCTGCGGGCTCGCGGACGGAGAGGGCTCGCACGACGAGCTCGCTGCCGGCGGCGAGCAGGATGACGGCGACGAGATTCGTGGCCAGCGCGAAGGAGAGCGATCGGGACTCCGACGTCGTGGCCCGCCGGAAGCGCAGCACCACGTAGGAGGCCGACGCGAGGCACACGGCGAGCGGAACCACCAGGACGATCGCCTGTCGGATCGTCAGTGTCCCGAAGAGGTTGTAGTACCGGTTGATCGCCAGCACCGCCGTCAGCGCGCCGGCCTCGAAGAGGTAAAGGGCGACCTGCACAGCTAAAGACCCGCCCCTACGAACAGAACGCACAGGCGGACCCGCTTTTGCGATTACAGCAGGATCAGCGTCGCCAGGACCGTGATGTACCCGGCCGCGAAGTAGCCCGCCAGTAGCAGCACGCGGAACGAGCGGGCGGTCGAGCGCCAGGCTGCCAGCGGGTGGGCGCACGCGGCGAGCGCCCGCCCGAGCAGAACCTCACATCGGTTGGCGGAACGGTTGCGCTGGGGAATCGACATGCGCTGCTGGTCGAGCAAGAGATCGGCCAAGCCAGTTGGTAGCTACTAGCTGGTAGCTGGTAGCTGGCGCGTCAACATAGTCCTTCGACGGGGAGACAAGGGTCGGCGCGATGAAGCCCTTCCGCCACCAGCTACGAGCTACGAGCTAGCAGCTATTTCAGCAGGTGCTCGCGCACGAACTGGATGGCCGCGTAGAACTGGAAGTCCTGGTTGGCCTTCCGCGCGAAGCCGTGTCCCTCGTTCTTGCCGATGAGCAGCCAGACCGGCGTCTTGTTCGCCCGCGCCGCTCCCACCATCTGATGCGCCTCCGAGACGGGCACGCGTGGATCGTTCTGGCCATGGACGACGAACATCGGCTTGGTGATGTTGCTGGCGAGCGCCATCGGCGACAGCTCGCTCATGTACTGGCGCATTTTCGGCTCGCGCTCGTCGCCGTACTCGGCGCGGCGCAGGTCGCGGCGGTACGACTCGGTGTGCTCGAGGAAGGTGACCAGGTTGCTCATCGCCACGACCGGCAGTGACGCCCGGATCTGCTCGTTGTACTGCGTGGCGACGGCCAGCGTCATGTGCCCGCCGTAGCTGCCGCCGGTCACGAGGATCCGATCCCCATCCAGATCGGGCCTCGACTTGATCCACGTGAGCAATGCGCCGATGTCCTGGTAGGAGCGGTGCCGGTTCATCCCGTTGTCCGCTTTCAAAAAGGTCTTGCCGAAGCCGGACGAGCCGCGCACGTTCGGCAGGATCATCGCCACGCCCATCTCGTTCAGGAAGTAGTTGAAGCGGCCGGCGAAGACCGGGCGGCTCTGGCTCTCGGGTCCCCCGTGGATGTTGATGATGACGGGCCGCTTGCCCGTGAACGTCTTGGGCGGGCGATAGAGGAATCCGCTGATTTCCGTTCCGTCTTCGCTCGTCCATCGCACGAGGTCCGGCTCGGCGAGCGTGCTCGTGTTGAGCCCGCCTGTCTCGCTCTCGGTCCATCGCGTGAGCTGCCCCGTGACGACGTCGAGAGAGTAGGCGTCGCCGGGGGAGCGGGCCGAGGTCAGCGTGAGCCCCAGGTCGCGGCCGTTGCGGTGCCACTCGAGGCTTGCGATGAGGCCGACCGGGATCTGCGGTGGGGGCATCTCCTTGCCCGTTGCGGTCTCCAGCAGATGGAGTCTGCCGATGCCACCCTCGTTGGTGACGAAGGCCACCGTGCGGCCGTCGTGGGACACGTCGAACGCTTCGACATCCCAGGGAATGTGCGCCGTGAGCGGCCGGCTCTGCTTCGTGGCGAGGTCGAAGTAGGCGAGGCGCTGGAATTCACCGCCCTGATCGCTCGTGACGTAGAGCCCCTTGCCGTCGCCGCTGAAGCGCGCATCGCCGTAGGCGATCGTCTCCCTGCCGCCCTTCGGCGTCAGGAGGGTCTTCTCTCCAGTCGTGGCTTCGACCAGCCAGAGGTAGCTCTCGTTGATCGAGATGTACTCCATCACCACAACGCGAGCGCCGTCGGGCGACCAGCTCGTGGGTCCCCAGCCGCCACCCGCGACCTGCAGGAGCATGCGGTCGGTCTTCGGGTCGCCCGGGTCCATCACATACACATCGGTGTCGGCGCCGTTTCGTCGCGTGGAGGTGTAGGCGATCCGATCGCCAGCCCGATTCCACACGACGTTTCCATTCCGCGACTTGCCATCGGTCAGCATCGTCACGTTGCCCGAGGCCACGTCGAGGCGGAAGATCTGGAAGAATTCGCTGCCGCCGATGTCCTTCGCGAAGAGCATGTAATCGCCTCGCGTCGGTTGATACGAGCCGCCGGCGACTCGGTCCGGGAAGAACGTGAGCTGGCGCCGGGCGCCGATCGGCATGGCCACGGCGTGCAGCTGATTCGCGTCGCCGAAGCGGGTCGAGATCAGGATCTCGCGCCTGAGGGGATGCCAGTCGACGAGCGCGGCGGTCCGCACCTCGGAGTACTTACGGACCTCCTCGGCTATCGAGGCTGGAATCGGAGGAAGCCCGTCGGCCACGAGATTCTCGTTGGGCACGATCGTCGCCTGTTGCCCGGCGAGCGGCGACGCAAGGACAGCACACGCCAGGAGCGCGCTGATTCCGACCGTCCGCATCATGAGTCTCTCCTTCTGCTACTTGCGTTCCTCGGCGCGGGCTGCCGAGAGGATGTGCTCCAGCCCGAGGTTTCCCTCGTGACACGCGTACTCGAAGACCTGCTGGCTGTCGTCGCGGACGAGCGGCATGGTGAAGGTGAACGGCCGCGTCCACACGTCGGGATCGTCGAAGGTCACCTGCCACTGCACACGGTTCGGTCCGGTCGGGGTGAATCGCTCCGTGAGCCTGAACTTCTCGCTGTTGTACCGGTTGTTGTAGGCCCAATGGGTCCGGTTCGTGAAATTGGTCGTCTCCACGACCAGTGTGTTGCCCTCCCAGCGTCCGCGGGCGTCGCCGAGGTACTGCCGGACGCCCTGGCCGATGCGTGGACGGCCGTCGAGCGGGATCACGCGGGTTTCGTGAATCATCTCGTAGCGGATCGCGACGGAGTCCGGCGTCTGCACGATCTGGTAGGCGTTGCCGTAGATGGCCGGCATCATCGAGCCCGGCAGTCCTCGCGTGATGCACCGGTCGTACAGGCTGCGATCCAGCCACGAGTCGGCGCGGCCTTCGCCGTTGCGCGCGTCGTTCAACGCGGCGGCAGCCGCCTCGCGCTTCAAGGCCTGCGGCGTCATCGCCGGCAGCTTCCCATCGGGGGGATCCACGATCAGCCACGGCCGGCTGCCGTTTCCCTGCAGGTGCTCGTACCAGTGCGTCGGCCCCGCGCCCGTCTCGGCGCCGCCGATGCCGCCGGCAATCTTGGCCGCCTGCGCCTGACGCTGCTTCGCCAGCGCGGCCAGGTCCGCCTCGGTGAAGTCCTGGAGGGATCGGCCGCGAAACTGGTCGGGCCGCTCGAGCGGCGTGTTCGTCTCGTCCTTGTTGGTGTAGACGCCCGAGATGTCGGGGTGGCCCCACGGCGTCTTCGGCGGCGTCCACGTGGATCCGCTCCCGGTTCGGCCCTGCCCGGCGAGCGACTGGGCAGCGAGCAGGCCAAGCGTGATGGCCGCCGCCACCGCACGGATGCGTGCGCGGTTCCTCGTCTTCATGCGTGCCTCCCGAATGCCCCTATGTTACGCGCAACGGCCGGCCAAGACGCGGATATGCCCGCACGCCGGCGCACGCCCCGCCTCAGCGCTCGAGATCCTGCACTAGCGATTCGGCACGCTCCTTCATCTCGGGGTAGCTGGCGGCGGACCGCGCGTAGGCGAGCGCGGCGACCTTGTCGCCGATGCGTATCGACGCCTGCGCCGCGTTGAAGAAGGAGCGTCCGGCCTGACGCAGGCTGGTTGCGATGCTGTCCTCGAAGCTGGCCAGCTGTTGCTGGCGCGCCTCGTCGGGGAGATCCGGCGGCAGCCGGCCCGCCTCGGTGCGAATCGCATCGGCGGAGCGCTGGTAGCACGCGCCTGCAGTCGAGAGACTCGAGACGACGGCCGGCCATGCCTCCTCGTCGAGGCCGAGCATCCCGAGGTACCAGTGCGCCGGGCACCGCTCGCGATCCAATTGCAGCGCAACGTTGAAACGCGCCCGCGCGTCGACCGGGCGTTTCTGATCGTACGCGATGATGCCGGACAACGTCAGCACGTCGGCGTCGAACTGAAGCCGCTCCGCCTCGGCGATGTCGCTCCGAGCGGCCTCGAGCCGCGACGACCTGTAGTAGTTGAAGGCGCGCCAGTAGTGCGCGGCTCCGAGGTGCCAGGTCCCGAGCTCGATCATCCGTGTCGCAGTCGAGATGGCGTCATCCGGACGCGACAGGTACGTGAGCGTGACCGTCCGGCCGAGCAGCGCCTCGCGTTGGGCCGGGCGCAGGACGAGCGCCTCGTCGTAGAGCGCGAGCGCGCGGTTCAGCTCGCCCCGCGAGCGCATCAGGCCGGCAAAGACGATCGACACGACTGGCGCCTCCGGCAGTCCCTGGTGCGCGGCCAGCAGCGGGGCGACCGCCGTCGTCAACCATGCGCGCGACGGGCGAGGTGCGCCCAGACGGCTGACGCCGGATGCCATTTCGTACCGTCCGACAAAAAAGGATGCTTCGACGAACCGCGGATCGGAGGCGAGCACCGCCTCGAGATGCGGGCGATGGCTGAGACCGCACAGGCCGACCCGGTAGCGCAGGATCGGCCGCCCGAGATCGATGCGCCGGTCCGCCTCCTCGTCGATCCGCTGGAGCCCTGTCGTGCAGCGCAGCGTGACGAGCAGGTACTGCTTCAGCACGCCGTAATGGCTGGTCTCAAGCGGTGCTGGCACCGTTGCGCTCTGGGGCGATGGATCGAGCAGCGCGCGCCAGTCGTCACGAGTGGACGACGAGGGCCTCGTTGGAGGCTCGAAGTCGGGAGCGATACCGGCGCTGGTCCACGCGAGCGACTCCGCGATCTCGACGAAGAGGCGTTCGTCCGGCGTCGACAGTGCCCGGGCGCGCTCGAGCCACGGTATCGCGTCGAGACCGATCTCCTTGTGTCGAACGGCCAGGAGGAGCGCCGAGACGAACGTCTTTTCGCGGGCGTGCGCCGGCGGCTGCACGCTGTTGAGACCGCGGTCGTACTCCTCGTAGGCCTGCTTCAGGCAGACGTAGCAGCCGGCATCGAATAGCGCGTCGGCGGCCGCAAGATCGATCGTGACAGCCTTGGGCGGAGCGACCGGCCGTGCCTTGGCCGCGCAGCCGACGGCCGCCACGGTGACGACGACGCAGACGACGTGCCGCATACACAAACCCTCGGGTCGGTCTCCGCGACATATTCGACACGCAAGGCCGGAAAAAGTTCGATTCCCGCCGCCTCCCTCAGTGTCAGACACGGGAGCGTCGGATAAGATGGCCCGTCATGGCCTCTGCTGCGGCGCGTTTACGTATGCTCCTCGAACGGCCGGGACTGCTCGTCATGCCCGGTTGTCACGACGCGATGTCCGCCCGCCTCATCGAGGACGCGGGCTTCGAGATCGGTTTCATGAGCGGGTTCGCCGTCTCGGCCGACAGGCTCGGCATGCCCGACACCGGGCTCATCTCCTACGCCGAGCTCGTGGATCAAGGGCAGAACATCTGCCGCGCGGTGTCGATCCCGATGATCGGAGACGGCGACACCGGGTTCGGAAGCGCGCAGAACATCAAACGCACGGTGCAGGGCTATGCGAGGGCCGGCTTCGCCTGCATCATGCTCGAGGACCAGGTCGCGCCCAAGCGCTGTGGCCATACCGAGGGAAAGATGGTGGTGGGCCGCGAGGAGGCCCTCACGCGGATCCGCGCGGCGGTCGATGCACGTGAGGCCGGCGCGGACATCCTGATCATGGCGCGCACCGATGCGCGCGCCTGCGTCAGCCTGGACGAAGCGATCGCGCGGTGCCAGCTGTTTCGCGCACAAGGCGCCGACATCACGTTCCTCGAGGCGCCCGTCGACGAGCGCGAGATGAGCCTCTACTGCGCCGAGGTCGAGGGCCCGAAGATGGCCAATCTCATCGAAGGCGGCAGGACGCCGCTGCTCTCCGCGTCACGGCTCCGGGAGATTGGTTACTCGATCGCCGTGTATCCGTTGACGCTGCTCAACGTCTCCATTGGCGCCATGCGTGACGCCCTGCGGAGCCTCAGGAACGGGGAGACGCCTCGGGCCGTCATGGACTTCGAGAGCCTCAAGCAGGCCGTCGGCTTCCCCGCCTACTACGCGGAGGAGGCACGATACAAGGACGGATCTCGACAGAACTGAGAAGAGATCCAATAGTTCACGCTTCTCGGTTCTCCCTTCTCGGTTCGTGTTCACGTTCAGGTTCGGTTCCGGGTTCGGTGTTCGCGTTCCTTGGGTTCGTGGTTCCGCGGCGGCTGAAGCCGCCGCTCTACGATTGGGTTTGGCGACACCGTGGCGGCCGTTCTACGATTGGCTCGTGGCGACAACGTGGTCGGCGCTCTACGACTGGGCTTCGTGGCGACACGTGGCCGCTCTACCACTGGCTTCGTGGCGACTTGTAGAGCGCACGCTTCAGCGTGCGCGGCGAACATGAACGTGAACACGAACCGAGAAGTGAGAAGAGAGAAGTGTGAACCTCAGAGCGCGCTCCATCAGCGTGATGCGCGCCTCGCCCGGGTGGCTGCGATGAACGTGCCGCCGATCGCCGCGAATGCCAGGATGCCAGCAAGCGTCACCCAGCCGTCGACATCCACCGGATACAGTCGCCCGAGCGCGGCGCCATAGTCGAATCCGATCGCGGGAGTCGCCCGCATCGCCTCCATCGCGTCGAGCGCGGCGACGAGGAGCGCCGAGCCGACAGCCAATCCGACCCCGGCTGTGACGGCCGGACCGAGAAGACTGGACACCGTCGCGGGTGCGGCGGGCGCCGCTTCCAGCTGGAAGTCGGGATCGCGCACGCCGAGGGGCACGAAGCGCCCCAGCATCACCAGCCCCGGAATGCCGATCGCCATCGTCGACAGGAAGAAGGTCGACCAGCCGAGCGCGTCGACCGCGAATCCCGTGATCGGACCCGCCAGCACGCGTGGCAGCGCGAAGAGGCTCGAGAAGAGCGCGTACTGCGTGGCGGAGAATCGCTTCTCCGTCAGTCGCAACAGCAGCACCGAGAAGGCGCCCGTCCCCATGCCGGCGGTCAACAACTCGAAGCCGGTCGCGGCATACATCGCCGGCCCGCTGGGTGCATCGAGCAGGGAGAGCAGGTAGTAGCCGATGTTGGAGAAGAGCTGCAGAAAGCCGAAGAACCAGAGCGCGTGTCCCAGGCCGGCGAGTGTGGTCACCCAGCCGCCGAAGAACGCGCCGACGACGGTTGCCGTGACGCCGATCGTCGCGAGGGCAATCCCACGCTGGTCGGCGTTGTAGCCCATGTCGATGAGGAAGGGGCGTGTGAGCGCCTGGGCGAGCTGGTCAGCCAGCTTGTAGAGGACGACGAAGGCCAGGATCTCGAGCGCGCGCGGCCTCGTGAGGAAGCTCAGGAACGGCTGCCAGACCGCCTCCCGCAGTGAGCGCGGCGGAGGGGCCAGCACCTCCGGCTCGGGAGATCTCCACGTGATGACGAGCATGGGGAGGAAGACGAGAGCCAGCAGCGCGTTCACCGCCGGCCAGCCGATGCGCGAGGCCAGGCTGATCGCCGCGCCCCCCGAGATGAGCATGGCCGCGCGGTACATGGCCACCCGCGCTCCAGAGGCCGCGCCCTGTTCGTCCTTGTGGAGCACTTCCACCGCGTAGGCATCGATGGCGATGTCCTGCGTGGCCGAGGCGAGCGCGATGGCCAGCGCCAGCGCCCCGACGACCCAGATCGCCTCAGGCCGTTCGCCGACGCCGGCCAGCAGGAGGACCAGGCCGAACAGCGCCACCTGCGTCAC
>Ga0209640_10001489_pt1 | contig 19869 bp, 26 predicted proteins | sample RifCSP10_1_FD_184018 | JGI IMG/M metagenome (GOLD analysis project Ga0209640, IMG submission 184018) | Soil microbial communities from Rifle, Colorado - Rifle CSP2_sed 10_1 (SPAdes) (version 2) | ecosystem: Environmental > Terrestrial > Deep subsurface > Rock core/Sediment | place: Rifle...
TCCCTTATCATTTAAAATCATTTTACCTTTCTTTATTTCACCAAAACAACAGACCTTTTCTTTTGTACAAATTGTTATGTAATACCAACCTGCCGGCAGGCAGGTTTGGATTTGTGTAATCATATTCTCTTAATCGAATTGATTTGCGGTGGTGGTGTTTTGGATCGTACATGTTTTCCCCCTTTTGTTATTATTAATTTATATCATTTCATCGTACAATTTTCTGAACTTCTGTACATCTTCCCAGCAAGGTCTTTTCCAGTTCGGGTTTCTTAAAAGTGCTGCGGGATGATATGTAACCATCACTTTTGTACCCCTGTATTCAAAAAGCTGTCCCCGCATTTTTGTTAACGAGTCTCTCTTTTTCAGTAATCCCTGTGCTGCTGTTAATCCCAGGCATAATATCAGTTTCGGTTTTATAAGCTCTATCTGTTTTCTCAGATAAGGAACGCAGGCTTCCATTTCTTCTGCGGTAGGAGTGCGGTTACCGGGCGGGCGACTCTTAACAACGTTCGCTATGTAAACTTCTTCTCTTTCAAAATTTATTGCTTTAAGAATTTCATTAAGCAATTTCCCTGCACGACCGACAAACGGTTCTCCCTGTGCATCTTCATCTGCACCGGGACCTTCTCCGACTACCATTACATCTGCATTCGGATTACCGACACCAAATACAAAATTCGTCCTGCTTTTGTGAAGCGGGCACCTCGTACATTTGTTAATCAATTTATCAAGCTCTTCGAGTGACTCTGCCCTTTCCCAGGCCTCGCCCCCGTTAAAAAGCAAAGCGCTGTTATCTTCTCCGGATGCCACTTTGGTTACTATTGTAGTTTGTCTTTTAGGTGTATTCTGAAAAAATAATTCATCCCCAAAAATTTCTTTCTGGCTTTTCAAAGCTTCTGTTATTTGCTTCTTGAATTCATTCATAACAAAAACTTAGTGTTACTTTGTGTACTGAGTGTCTAAGTGGTAAAAAAATAAACCACTGAGTCACTAAGTTCACAAGATTCACTAAGACATCCTTAAAATTTCCGTTAAAATATTATTTGCTACCTGGAATTTTGACTGAAGAGGAAAGCTTTTCTTCTTACCCGATTTACCGATTATTGTAATTTTATTGGAATCGTACTCGAACCCGCTTTTTTTATCACTTAAAGAATTCAAAACAATCATATCGAGATTTTTTTCTTTAAGCTTTTTAGCAGCATTCTTTTCAGCGTCATTCGTTTCGAGTGCAAAGCCAATAATTTTCTTTTCATATGCGGAATCTTTTTTAATAGATGAAAGAATATCATCTGTTTGCGTTAATCTTAAAGAAGCAAGTTTATCTTCTTTTTTTATTTTTCTTTGAGAAGTTTCAGCAGGTTTATAATCGGCAACAGCAGCAGACATAATTAAAATGTCATTAGTTTTTAATTCCTTTGTCACTGCAGCTTTCATTTCTTTAGCCGATCTTACTTTATAAAGTTTAATTTCGGGGTAAGCAGCTTCAGCAGAAGGACCTGAAATTAAGGTTACATCTGCGCCACGCAGGAAAGCAGCTTTTGCAAGCGAATAGCCCATCTTACCCGAAGAACGGTTACCGATATATCTTACCGGGTCAATATCTTCATAAGTCGGTCCTGCCGTAACAAGAATTTTTTTACCGTTTAAATCTTTTTTAATTCCCGAAAGAACAAGCTCAGTCGAATCAATAATTTTATTTATGTCCGCCATTCTGCCATAACCTGAAAGCCCGCTTGCAAGTTCTCCTTCTTCTGCATAAACAACATAATGCCCAAGCTCTTCCAGCTTTTGAATATTGGCAGTGGTAGTTTTATTCATGTACATATCAACATCGGCAGCGGGAACAACTACCAAAGGCGAACGTGCAGCGGAAACAAGCGTTGTTAAAGCATTATCTGCAAAACCGTAAGCGATCTTTGCAACAGTATTAACAGTTGCAGGAGCTATTAAAATGAGGTCAGCCCACCGTGCAGTATCAATATGCCAGGTAGAAACATCAGTTCCGTTTTGTTGCGACACGGGAAAGATATTTACAATTACCGGGTTACCCGAAAGAGTTGAAAAAGTTAAGGGTGCTACAAACTGGAGAGCGGAAGGTGTCATTACAACTTTAACTTCCGCTCCGCGATTTTTTAATTCTCTTGTTAAATAACAGGCTTTATAAGCAGCAATGCATCCCGTTACCCCAAGTATTATCTTTTTCTTACGGAACACATCATTTGGCATTTAACTAAATAAAATTAAGAAAGGAATTATTTTTTATATTCGTAATCAATTTTACCGTCGAGCAACTCTTTAATAGCCTGGATATGAGGTTTCTCACGGTTTTCAAGCTCCATTGCAATTTTTAACTGAGCAGGATTCTGGATATCCTCACCATCTTCTTCTCCTGTAGCAGGAGGAGGAACGGTGCTTAGCAACGCATTGAACTCCATTTTTTGTTCGTCGTTTACCTGGCGTGCTCTCTTTGCAGAAACAATAATCGCTTCATAAACATTAGCCGTACGCTTGTCAACTACTCTCAAATCTACCGGTTCGATATTCATTAACTATTTCTCCTTACTGATTATTCTTTTTATTATTGTCTTAACCTCTGAAACTGCAGTATTTAAATCTTTATTCACTACAAGATAATCAAATTTGTCCTTAAGACTCAATTCCATTTTAGCCCGCTCAATCCGTTTTTTAAGGTCATTTTCGTCTTCGGTTTTCCGGTTTTTCAGCCTTTCTACAAGAACTTCAAAACTGGGGGGTGAAATATAAATTAAAATTGCATCAGGGTAAATAAGTTTTATATTTAATGCGCCTTTAACATCAATCTCTAAAAGGACTGAAATACCGCTTTTTGTCTTTTCCTCGATAAAACCTTTAGGGGTGCCATAATAGTAATCGTAAAATTTTTCCCATTCAACAAACCCGTTTTCTTCAATTTTTTTTAAAAATTCTTCTTCTGAAATAAAATGATAATCGACCCCGTTAATTTCATGTTCCCTTTTTTTACGTGTTGTAGCTGAAATAGAAAGAGCCAGTTCCGGCAGGTTGCTCAGTATATTTTTTACAATTGTCGTTTTGCCGGCACCGCTTGGAGCCGCAACTACAAATATTTTTCCCTTTTTAGTATTCAAGCTATTCGATGTTTTGTATCTGTTCGCGTATTCTTTCTATTTCTTCTTTAATAAGAACCGAGTTATGAGTTATCAAAGTTGATACGGATTTTGATGAAATCGTGTTCGCCTCCCTGTTCATTTCCTGGCAGATAAAATTCAGCTTTCTACCCGGCTCTTCTTCATTATCGATGCTTTCCAGAAAAAACTTCAAATGGCTTTTTAGTCTTACACATTCTTCTGTTACATCGGCTTTCTCAGCTATTAAAGCTAATTCCAGTTCAAGCCTGTCGCTGTATTCCGATGTGTTTTCGATTAATGTTTTTACTTTTTCCTTAAGTGAATCAAAATGTTCGTTGACGCTTTTATGAAACTCGTCTTCAATTGTTACAATTTTTTCGTCGATACTGTTTATTCTTTTAATAAGATCTTTTGACAGCTCACCTCCTTCTTTTCTTTTCATCTTAAGAAGTTCATTAAGGGCTTTATCGAGCGATACTTTTACGAGAGCAAATTCTTCTTCTTTAAATTCAAACTGGTCGGGAATAAATAATTCCTTAAAAGCCAGCAAATGCTCAATCTTAGTTTTCTCATTTATCTTAGCTGCTTTTTTAATATCCTTTATGAAAGTTAAAAAGGCTTTCAGCTTTTCTTTGCTCACGGGCGGAACATCAAGAGCACTTTCATTGCTTTTAATTTGAAACAGGAGAGTGATTTTACCCCTTTTTATTTTACTTTTAATCTGCTCTCTCAACTCGTATTCTTTGCTTTGCAGGGAAGAAGGCAAGCGGAAAAAAACATCGAGATAGCGACTGTTTACACTTTTAATTTCAGTTTCAAATGTTACTTTTTCATTACCTGCTACGCCCCTGCCATAACCCGTCATACTAAATATCATAAACCTCCTCTTATTATTTAATTAAGAAGTGCAAAAAAATAGCTATTTCTTTACAGCTAAACAAAGAAATAAAAACTAATCCGGTATACCCTTTTAAGAAAAAGGGGAAATAATCATTTTACTCTTTCCTTGGCAAGAACCATTATTTCTTCCCACATTTCAAAATCTATAGAATCTACATTCAGTTCAGGTATGTTAACAAGGTCTATATCTTTAAGCATAGAATTACTTTTTATTTCCCACAAAGGAACTGCTTTAGTTAATTTTTTAATAGCCTTTATATCGACTACCAAAAACCGGGGATCTTCCGAATCGGGATTTTGATAAGGGTTGGAAACGGCTTCCGCAGTGCCAACAAGCTGCTGCTCGTCTCCATCGTGGTAAATAATTATTATATCCCCTAACTTTATATTCCTCAATTCTTTAAGAGCCAGGGTGTTATGAACCTGTTTCCATGTAATTTTTCTGTCATGCAGCAAATTCTGGAAGGAGTATTGTGCCGGATCAGTTTTGAAAATCCAATGACCTGCCATTGTATCACCTCAGCAAAAGTTCACTCCTCAAAATTTATCAAATCTGAATTCAATTACAAGAAGTTTATAAAGATTGGTCAGAAGGCTTCGCCTATACCGAAATGAAATTCGAGGTTATCCCAGAAATTCTTTTTAAAGATATATTCTTTGTCTGCAGGATCATAAAACCTAAACCCGAAATCCAGCCTGAAAGGTGCAAATGAAGAATAATACCTTATACCTGTACCGGCTGCAACCGCTACCTCATCGAACCTGAAATTTTTATAACCGAGCCAGGTATTGCCGTAGTCTGTAAAAAGGGCAACACCAAAACTTTTCAAAAATCTTAACCTGAACTCAAGGGTTCCTTCTAAAAGGAAAGTACCCCCTTTCACATTTACCCCGTTTGATATAAAACCGGGCACATCAGGCGTACCTTTGGGTACTAATTGGTTTGAACGCCACCCTCTTATAGAGTTACTTCCACCGGCATAAAATGTTCTGTTGTACGGTATGCCGCCATAATTTCCAACAAATGTCTGAAGGTGCCCTACTTTAAATTTCCATGCAAAAATGTAATTTCTGATCCTTCCAAAAGAACCAAAGGCGGAATTAGCTATAACTATTTTATAAAAAAGGGCTCCATCAAAATCGGATTTAAATGCTTTTGAAATCAGGTAAGGAAAAACATTTGCTTCTTCAAGCTGGAATGATAAAGTATAGCCTTTAGTAGGAAAAAGAATATTATCAACAGTAGTTGAACCAAAATCGGTCCCGATAACTGATATTAGCTTTCTTGAGAGACTATCGTTGAAAGTCCGGTACACTTCATTATTTACCTCGATGTTATATGAAGTCTTAAGAAAATTAATGAAAGTGTAGTGAGGCAACTCGAATTCCAGTGAAAGTTTTGACCCGTATCTTGTGTTATTTATATTGACCAGTTTTTCTATTGTAACATAATTTTCCAAAGTAGCATATATCGGGTTTATGTAACGGAACGGTTGCTCCAGAATAATCCTTGAATCGAAGTACCCGAGTAAAGTTGTATCCCTGAATGAAAATTTTTTAACGAGCTTTCCAAAATCAAGATTAAAGATATCCTGGACACCAAAAGAAGAGCTGATTGTAAGTTTTCTTGCATTACCAAGAAAGTTTTTCCTGACATAAGTTGCGCCCAAACCTATATTAAAAGCTCTTTGCTGATTATTCATAATTATTTCGGGAGAAAGCTCGTTCATCAAACCGATATTACCGCTTAGTAACAACGGGAGAAGACCTGTTGAATTAATCGAGTCATTGTTGGGAATAGAAAGTGTAATCGAATTAAACAAACCTGTTCTGTAGAGCCTTACCTGTCCTCTTCTCAGCTCTTCAAGATTATAAACCTGCCCCGGTATTATTCCCGTAACATCACGCAGCAGATCATCTTTTACTTCTGCAGCTCCTTCCCCGTCTTTCTCGACAATAATAGAATCGACAAAATATTGGCTGCCTGGAGAAAAGTATATGTTCAGGTCAGCATTATTATTTATAGTATCTTTATAGACTACCAAGCTGTCAAAAGCGGCATATATAAAACCGTTGTTCAACAGGATATTTAGCGCTTCCTCAGTTTTTGTTTGTATGTAATCCTGGTTATATCTGTTCGTTGTATCAATACTAAAGGCACGAACCATATAAGTAATGATATGACCAGGTACCATATCTGCTCCGAAAAAACGCAGATTATTGTAATCAGACGGTCTATTCTCTTGTATGGTATATGTCAGATGAACACTACCTGATGATGTGTCTATATCATATTTGTATGAAATTTTTGCTTTAAAAAAGCCATTAGCATTGTAAAAGAACCGTATTGAATTCAGGTCTATTGGAATATTCAAAGAATCAAAATAAACTATCGGTGCACCCAGGGGTGTAAACGAGTTAAGGAATTTATAAAACCATCCCGGTGATTCTTCGGATAAAATAACCGAGGTTAAAGTAGAAGATGAAAATTCATTATTCCCTTCATATTCGATTGATTTTAATTCATATTGCTGGGGAAAATGAACTTTGCTGAGAAGTAAGAATAAAACAAGTATGCGGTAAATTTTCATTTTTATAATTACCGTGTTAACAGTAGCTAAACAATATTCTAACTTATTCTCTTAATCAAGCGTAAAATCCTGCGATACAAGAGTAAAAGCGGGATAGTCTTTTTTAAAATTATTTATAAAAAAGTTTTTAACCTCCTGGTCATTAATATTATGTGAAAGAAAAAGCGATATTCTTTTTGATTCTATAACAAGGTGAGCATAATATACTTTCCCGATTTTGAAATCGAAAATGTAGCTGAATATCTCTCCCCCGCCCGAACCCATGTAATAATCCTGGGAGTTATAATAGATTAATTCATAAGCTACAGAAGGAAATTTTATTTTCTTAACATAACTACTATTGAACGAGCCATCGAGCAAACCGGTTTCATATCCTTTTTCAAGTTTATTATTCTTAATCCTTAGAAGCGCAAATTTGATTCCCAGTTCCTCTTTGGTATCTATTTCAATACCTGCAACAATTTCATCTTTTGAGTTATCTTCATAAAATCCCAAGTAAGCTGCTTTCGCATTATTTCCCAAAACTTTTTTTGTTTCCTGGAAAAGAACTGCGGGATCCTTATAATTTTTTACAGGCTCCTTAGCGGCTTTCTTTTCTTCTGTTTCACCGCAACTAAAGAGCAAAACAATAATTGAAAAAAGAACTACCGGCTGTACAATTTTATTTAATAACAACTTTTGTCCCTTTCTTTACAATACTTAGAATTTCATCAATACTTTCATTTTTAATAGCAATCGAGCCGTCTGTCCAGTTATAAACAAACGGCAGGTTTTTAAATATATAATTTAATTCTCCAATCCCGTGAATACCTACATTGTTTCCTAAAACAGTTTCCAGCTTTGGACAATCTTCATAATAAAATTCAAACTTCAGCTGATCAAATTCCCGTTGGCTGATAAGTCCCTTTCTCAAAGCTTCGGAAGCATCGTTAAGATTGGGATAATTTAACTTTAGAAATTTATAATATTTATAAGCAGTATCAATATCACAAATCTTATACTCCCCAACCGGAGTAGCATTATCATTTGCCCTGCTTTTAGGGATATTAATGTTCCTTCCAAAACTCGCCCGGTAAGTTTTTATTAAGACAGTATCCTCAAAAATGCTCAGTGTAAAAGTTTTTCTATCAACCAATATGTTTACTTCTTTCAAATCGGGATACCCTTTCTTCAGCATTTCTTCCTGAAGGGTATCTTCGAGTGAGTTGAGAATAATTCCGTAAACGACAACGCCAAATATAAAAACAACAATCCCGGCAGTCATGTAAAAAACATTTCTGAGGGTATTTTCATTAATAAAATTAGAAAGTTTTATATCCCTGAAACGTGGATATTTTCTCTCGTTCTTTCCCATCTATTTTTATTGAGGCAGATTATACGGTACTATTTTTTCTAACAACTTGCGAAATCTAATCAGAAAAAGTGAATAATAACAAAAAAGGGCGAATTTTTAATTCGCCCTGTCAAACCCAGAATTTCTATAAAAAAAATCTTAAACTTCAAGTATCTCCATTTCCTTGTGCTTTAGAACATCATCAACAAGCTTGACATGCTCATCTGTTATTTTCTGAATTTGGTCTTCCGAAGCTTTAAGTTCATCTTCTGATAATTTTTTTTCTTTCTGTTCCCTTTTAAGATGCTCATTTGCATCCCTCCTGATATTTCTTACAGCTACTTTTGAATCCTCACCAAATTTTTTTACGATCTTTACGAGCTCTTTTCTTCTTTCCTCATTTAAAGGGGGAATCGGAATTCGCAGATTAGTACCATCGCTAACCGGGTTCAACCCGATGTTAGCTTCCAGGATTGCTTTATCTACATGAGAAAGGATTGTTTTATCCCACGGGGTAAATGAAAGAGAATGTGCATCGAGCACAGTTAGGTTACCGACCTGGTTGATGGGAGTCATATTACCATAGAAATCAACCTTAATCCCGTCTAACAAAGCAGTTGTAGCTTTACCTGACCGGATTTTAGCAAGTTCTGCTCTTAATGCTTCAAGGGACTTATCCATTCTCGATTTTGCGTCCTTTATTACTTGTTTCATCCAAAACCTCTCAGATTGTTAAACTTAAATCAAAAAGCTTATGGAATAACTTTAGTTCCTTTTTTCATCATGTATAAGAGTTCCCACATTTTCTCCTTTAACAAGTTTAAGAAGGTTACCAGGAACATCCATGTTAAAAACAACCACCGGGAGATTATTTTCCTGGCATAAGCTTATGGCAGTAAGATCCATAATTCTCAGATTTTTCTTAAGAACATCGAGGTAGGAAATTTTATCAAATTTAAAGGCAGCAGGATTCTTTTCGGGATCGGAATCATAAACTCCGTCAACTCTTGTTCCTTTAACAATAGCATCTGCCTGGATTTCAACAGCCCTTAACGAAGCTGCCGTATCAGTACTGAAATACGGATGACCTGTACCGCCTCCAAAAATAACAACCCTTCCTTTTTCAAGATGCCTTAAGGCTCTTCTTCTAATGTAAGGTTCTGCTATTTCTTCCATTTTTATTGAACTCATAAGGCGTGTATATATTTCCTTTTTCTCAACAGCATTCTGAAGAGCGAGTGAATTTATCAAAGTAGCAAGCATTCCCATCTGGTCACCGGTAACCCTGTCGATTCCCTGGTCACTGGCGCTCAGCCCTCTGTAAATGTTTCCACCACCTATTACTATTCCTAATCCAACTCCTTCATCATGAACCTTCTTAATTTCATCGGCAAAAAACTCAAGTACTTTATTATCGATACCAAACCCTTTGTCCCCCATAAGAGATTCGCCGCTTAATTTAAGCAGTACTCTTTTATATTTTAATTTGTTCATCGATTTATTTATTTATTGAAGGTTAAATATAAAAAAAGGTCTTAAAAGTTTTAAGACCTTGCAGGAAATTATTTTTTTTCATCACCAAGATGGTAGCGCCGGAACATTTTAATTTTAATTTGGCTACTGTTGGAAGAATTGAACTCTTTTATCAAATCCCCGACAGATTTTGAATTGTCCTTAATAAACATCTGTTCAACAAGACAATTTTCCTGGTAGAATTTGTTTAGTCTGCCTGATGCAATTTTTTCAAGAATGTTCTCTGGCTTTCCTTCTTTACGCGCTAACTCTTTATATATTTCCATTTCCTTGTCAATTATTTCTTTCGGAACCTCTTCACGGTAAGTACAAATCGGCTTCATAGCAGCAACCTGCATTGCAATATCTTTACCAGGTATTCCGAATTTATCTTCTACGCCATTAGTATTTTCAAAGGCAACCAGTACACCAAGCTTCGAACCGGGGTGAACATAATCGACAAGCAATCCGTTCTTAATCTCATCAATTGAAAATCTCGAAACCTCGATTTTCTCACCGATTTTACCCAGTATTTCTGTGTATTTATTTTTTAATTCGGAATTACCATCAAAGAGTTCTTTTACGTTTGATGGCTTTGAGGCAACAACAGCTTCAAGAACGTCGCCGGCAAATTTTTCAAAGTCTGCGCTCTTTGCAACAAAGTCTGTCTCACAGTTTATTTCAACAATTATCCCTGTTTTCCCATCATTCAAAATTTTGGTTAGAACCAATCCTTCGTTAGCGGTTTTCTCAGCTCTTTTTGCCGCAACAGCAGCACCTTTTTTTCTAAGTATTTCAATCGCTTTTTCTATATCACCATTTGCTTCAGTAAGGGCTTTTTTGCAATCCATCATACCCGCACCGGTCTTTTGTCTTAATTGATTAACTAACGCCGCAGTAATTTCCATTTGAAATTTCTATCCTCCTATAATTAATAAAGAACCTTACTCGCTCTTTTCTTTGCTTTTAGTTTCAGATTCTATTTTTACTTTTTCCAGGTTTTCTTTCTTTTCGGCTTCTCTTTCAGCTTCACGTTCTTTTTTCTGTCTTTCTCTTTCGGCAGCTTCTTCTGCTTTTAATTCTTTAGCCTTTACAGCACCTTCAACTACAGCATCCGCTATACATTTCGTAATTAATTCAATCGTTTTAACTGCATCGTCATTTGCAGGTATAGCAAAATCAACTTCATCGGGATCGCAATTTGTATCAACTATAGCATACACAGGAATATTTAATTTCTTTGCTTCTTTTACAGCAATAGTTTCTTTCTTTATATCGACAATAAAAAGAGCACCCGGCAAACGCGACATTGTTTCAACACCTTCAAGTATTTTTTTCAGTTTATCTTTCTCCCTTGTAAGGAATAATCTTTCTTTTTTTGTGATCTTATCGAACGTTCCGTCTGTTTCCTGTTTCTCAATATTATTAAGTCTTTTAATACTTTTTCTTATAGTAGAGAAGTTAGTAAGCATTCCGCCAAGCCATCTTTCACTTACCCAATTCATATCAACCCTTCGGGCTTCCGATTCAATTACTCCTTTTGCCTGTTTTTTTGTTCCGACAAAAAGAATCTTTCTACCTTCGGTAACAACCTTAGCAAGATTTTGCGCCGCTTCAGTCATTGATTTCTGAGTTTTCTTGAGATCTATAATATGAATTCCATTCTTTTCCATAAAGATGAATGGCTTCATTTTAGGATTCCATCTGCGGGTTAAATGACCGAAATGTGCACCAGCTTCGATAAGCTGGGTTAGTTCAACTTTTTCCATTTTTTTCTCCTGTTATCTCCCGCCTGGCGGGATCTTCTACTTCCGTCTTCTTTGCCTTTCATCTCGCCCAGGGCGGGACACAGGGGACAAATCGGGAAGTATGTGTTTTGAAATTAGTGAATTTGTGAATTGCCGCATTACCGAATTCGGAAATTCGATAGTCCGATAATTTTATCGTTTAGAAAACTGAAATCTTTTCCTTGCTTTTGGTCTGCCGTACTTTTTACGTTCAACCATTCGGGGATCTCTCGTCAACAATCCATCAGTCTTAAGTTTTACCCTAAAGTCCGGATTTATTCCAATAAGAGCCCTGGCTATTCCGAGCCTAACTGCCTGAGCCTGACCCGTTGTACCACCACCGTTAACATTTATTAAAACATTATATTGTCCTAAAGTATCAGTAGCATTAAAAGGAGAAAGAATGTCTTCTCTGGAAACTTCCTGGGGAAATGCCTTCTCAAAATCTTTTCCATTAACAGTAATTTTACCATTACCGTTTTTAAGAATTATTCTTGCAACAGAAGTTTTTCTTCTTCCTACAAATATCTGGTCGGCCATTATTTCTCCATTAAGTTTAATTGTTCGGGTCTCTGCGCAACATGCGGATGGTTTTGACCTGCGTACACTTTCAATTTTTTAATTAGTTTGTTTCCTAACCTTGTTTTGGGAAGCATACCTCTTACAGCACTTTCTATAATGAACTCCGGTTTCTTAGTAATAATTTCTTCAAAGCTTTTGGTTTTTAATCCTCCGGGGTAACCCGAATGATGTGAATAAGTTTTAAGAAGTCCTCTTTTACCTGTAACCTTCACCTGATCAGCATTTATCACAATTACAAAATCACCGGTATCTGTATTTGGTGTAAAGATAGCTTTATTTTTTCCACGTATCACTTTTGCAATCTCAGAGGCTAACCTTCCGAGTACCTGATCCTTCGCATCTACCAGGTACCATTTTTTATCAGCATCTTCAGATTTAATGAACTTCGTTATTTTTTCCTGTTTCACTACGATTTCTCCCAAAAAGCACTTTATATCAAAAAAATTAGAGCGTTAAAAATATGAGTAAAGCCTTCAAAAGTCAAGAAATTAAGTATGATATAGTTCTATTCGATTCTGAAATATTCTACTTGAACATATCCATATTAGGAATAGTTGGCATATCGAACTTTTGATATTCTTCAGGAATTACAAATAAATCCGTTTCCAATGACATTTGATCAACAGCAAGCACTTCCATAGTAGATTCCGTCTCACCAGATTCATTCATTTCAACTACTAACATAGGAAAATAATCCCCCACCAATCTTTGTTGCCAACTGTCTTGTGTACCTCCGCTCATAGGATTTTGCATTATAAAAAAGCCACCTAATTCATCTGTCATCCAGGTTTCTACTGTTTTTCCGTCCTCAATAAAAATCCATTTTTCGCAGTTGTAGCCGTTTATATCTTTAAATTCGCCTGTTTTACTTACTTCATTTGAATTATCCCCGGTTTCGGAATCGCTTTCATTATCATTACCTTGAATTTCCATATACATTTCCTGTTCGGGCATCAGGATAAACGACTTAGGTTCATTGGCATTATGAAGAATTATAACGTTGTTTCCATCCGACTCAATTTCCATTCTCAATTCATCACCTTTAATAAAGTATGTAATATCAGATGTCTCATCACCCGATATTCTTAAAACAACTTTTCCTTCAAAATCTTGTTGAGCAAAAGAAGGTAAACAAAAAATGAAGAAACTAAATACGAAAAAATACACGTAATTAATTCTCGAGAGCATTTGAAACTCCTTTCAAATATTTGTTAGAAAAAGGATTTACCAAAATTAAATGATTTTGCCATATTGAAAAAAACCGGTTGAAACAATTTAAAGGTTGCCTTCCCTTTTACTATAAGTTTAATTGAATAATCCTCATCAGAGTCAGTTCTGATATAAATTATTTGTGTAATATGTCCTTCGAGCTCTTCAGGATCGCTATAGTAATAAATTCTCCCTTTGTTATTGAACTTATATTTAAACCGTGACCGGTTAAAAATATATTTATCACAAACATCCAGATGAATATAAGGAGGAACCTCATAATCTCCTTCAAGAGCCCAAAACGTGATGCCGTCGAGTTTGTCTTTTAAATTCTGGTCTAAATATGTCCAACCTTTAGGATATTTTAAAGAAACATTAAGAGTAGATTCTTTATATACCTGCATTAAAGCCGATGTATCATAGTCGGTTTCAGTAAAATTATAAAAATATGCATCCGTTTTCCTTTGATCGGCTTTTACTTCTTTCATTAACCTCATTTCATCTTTTTTTTGATCAACAATTTCATTTTTCGAAAAATTACTTCTCTCTTTGTCTAAAAATTCAACATAAACGGTATTAACAACGAGTTTATCTAACCGGTGATTTAATAAATAGCCCGCTAAAGCAAAAACCAATGAGTGAATGAAAATGGAAAAGAGAAAGCTAAGAATAAGTCTGTAAGATTTAATATTTTTTATCGTCAGGGTCATCATTTCAAAATTAATTTTGAATTATGCTTTTAGCAAGATAATTAGCTTAACATATTATTCCCGATTTCTTTTTGAGAAGGGGAATTTTTCATAAATTTAACATCTTAAAAAAATTATTTGGGAAAAAAATGAAATTTCTAATTACAGGCGGAGCCGGATTTCTCGGAATAAATTTAGTCCGGTATTTAAATGAACGTGGACACGAAATAACATCTCTTGATATTGCCGATTTTGATTATCCTGATATTAAAGACAAAATTAAGATAATCAAAGGGGATATAAGAAATAAAATTATCGTTGACGAGGCAAGTAAGAATATAGATATGGTTATTCATACTGCTGCAGCGTTGCCTTTATACAGACCTGCTGATATTTTTTCGACGGATATCGAGGGAACAAAAAACCTTCTTGAAGCCGCCGAAAAAAACGGGATAAAAAGATTCATACATATTTCTTCCACAGCAGTTTATGGAATACCTGACCACCATCCTTTATATGAAGACGATAAGCTTGACGGCGTTGGCCCTTACGGCAAAGCTAAAATAATGGCTGAAGAAGAGTGTTTTAAGTTCCGTACAAAAGGTATGTGTGTCCCCGTTATAAGACCCAAATCATTTATTGGACCTGAGAGACTGGGAGTGTTCGATCTTCTTTATGATTGGGCAAAGGATGGCAAAGGTTTTCCTATGATAGGAAATGGCAAAAACCGTTACCAGCTTCTTGATGTTGAAGATCTTTGTGAAGCAATTTATCTGTGCGCTACTTTGGAGACAGATAAAGTAAACGACACTTTCAATATTGGAGCAAAAGAATTTACAACGATGCGCGAAGATTACCAGGCTGTTCTTGACTATGCCGGGCACGGGAAAAAAATTGTCGGTCTCCCCGAAACGCCGATAATTTGGACATTAAGAATTCTTGAAGCATTTAAACTTTCTCCTCTTTATAAATGGGTTTATGAAACTGCCTCAAAAGATTCTTTTGTTTCAATCGAAAAAGCTGAAAAAGTCCTTGGCTATAAACCAAAATATTCGAACAAGGATGCTTTGATCAGAAATTACAAATGGTACATCGAACACATTGATGAATTCAAAAACACAAGCGGAATCTCACACCGTGTTCCATGGAAACAAGGAATATTGAGGATTGCAAAAATATTCTTTTAGTTAAACAGTCGACTGAATAACTATCTGTCCAATTTTTTTTAGCTGACATTGCTTCTGAATAGCCATCACACATTTCTGCCGGAACCTGTATAACGACAATAATATTTCTATCTTTTGCAAGAGTCACACTTGTAAAGCCTTCTATTACCACTCTAATTTTCCATATTGATGTTCAATAATTACTCTTTTTTTCTCCGATAAAGATTGCTTTGTGTCAAAATATTGACAGTAAACATTGCACTCGTGATCTAAGTTTACCTATGAAATTATTATCAACAAACAAAAAAGGAGTACTAAAAATGCAAACACGTTTCTCAATTCAATCTGCTTTAATAGCCGGGTTGATTGCAACAGCAGCAATGACTGCTTTTACTTTCATGGCACCATTGATGGGATTTGAGATGAATATACCTCAAATGTTGGCAGGTACAATGGGTGCACCAATAATTGTTGGGTGGATAGCTCATTTTATGATTGGAGAAATTCTTGCAATAAATTTTGCATTAATATTTCTTAAAAGAACAAACAGAACATCGACACTTAAAAGCGGAGCTTTATTCGGGCTTATACCATGGTTTATTGCACAAGTAATGGTAATGCCGATGATGAGTATTTTAGGAGGCAGTAGTTACTTTGTGGGATTTTTTTCCGGCTCAATAATTATTGCTTTGGCAAGTTTGGTAGGTCATTTAATTTACGGCTCAACACTCGGTGTTATCTATAAACCACAATTAGTTACTGCTACTGCTTCTGTATAAAGAGGATTAAAATGAAATTAAATCGTAATCAAAAAAAAACTTTTCTAATCGGGTTGCTGCTCATCGCAGCAGCCTTTTTAGTTTGGATTGGATTTGGAGCTGAAATATTTACCAAAACTCAGGTGCTCATTGAAAAGAAGGATGAGTTATTGGGAACTACTTACAAAGAGTGGAAGGATCAATTTGTTCTGGGATTGGATTATGCATTGGGTTTTATATTTATACTGAGCGTGGTAATATTCATAATAATATTTAAGTTAAAAGATAGAAAATAGACTTTTATTCATAAGTGCTTCTGACAAAACAAATATTAATGCAATATTACGAAAAACTCAATACCCTGTAACAAGTTGGCTTACTTAAATAGAAAAGGGTAAATGATGATTGTTAGTAAATACCTCAACAGGCTTGTTTCTTATGATGGAAAAATATTTGACTGCGATTTTAAACAGATGCTCGCGACTTCTTCTTTTTGTTTCTTTTCAGTTTGTGCATTAACGGTGAATGCAAAACTGATAGCGAAAACAAGAACGAGAGAAAGATAGATCATTCTAATTGAGGGTTTCATTTGAATCTCCTTCTATTAGTTAATATTAAATATTTGTTTTTTACTTGAGCACCTAATGATTAAAAGGTACAGAAGTTAGGTAGTTAAAATATTGTGCGGGTCAAGAATTAAAGTGTCAGATAATTGACAAATATTAGAATTTCGCAATCGGTGTACTTATAATGTTGCGAGTGCTGCCATTGTAACATTTCGGGGATGAAACATTGCAGTATTAATAATAAAAGCATTATTTGTCAAAGATTTGACAACAGACTTTCATAGCAAACCATATTTTTACACTAAAATTATTTTAACTCGTTGTGTGAATTAAAATTGGTTAGGAAAAACTGTTGAAACAGTTTTAAAAGAGCTTGCTTGTTTTTATTAACCCACGGATTAATCCGTGGGTTAATATGAAAAGCAAACTAAATCATAACCGTTTCAACGGTTTACAATTTAACTCACACAATAGGTTATTTTATTAAACAAGGAGTAAAAAATGGCCGCAAACATAAGAATCAAAAATCTGCCTGAAGGTTATCAAAGTATAATTACAAACGGCAAACATTCCATAATTGGTGATGAACCGATTGCATCAAAAGGAACCGATTTAGGATTAAGCCCAACTGAGCTTGTATTATCTGGTTTAGCTTTGTGTAAGGCAGCAACCATACGTTATATAGCAAGAAAAAACAGATGGCGGATTGGTAATGTGGAAGCGACACTTTCACAAGAAGTAAACCGTGAACCAAACGGCTTAAGAACAAATGTTAAAGTTCATATAGATATTGATGGCGAAATCACGGAGGATCAAAAAGTAGAATTATTGAAACAAGCAGATAATTGTTATATCCATAGAATGCTACAAGGTGAGTGGAATATTGAGCAAGCTAAGGAGTCTGAGCTAGTAAATTTTTCAATCAATTGAACTGCTAAATGATTAAAGAATTTTTTACGGAAAAAGGAATTATAATTCCGGCAGTAACAACAGCTCAAATGAAAGAAATTGATAGAATTGCTGTTGAAGAAACCGGACCTAATTTATATCAGATGATGGAAAATGCCGGTAGAAATTTAGCTGGGATTACCATGAAGGTATTAGGTAACAATTGGAGAGAACAGAATATAATTGTTATTGCCGGCACAGGTGGAAACGGCGGAGGCGGTATTTGTGCTGCACGCCACCTGGCAAATCACGGGCGCAATGTTAAGATTTGTATAACTGAACAAAATAAATTAAAAGAAGTACCTGCTTACCAATTGCACATATTAAAATCGACAAACGCAAAAATAATTTCTCCCAAAGAACTACGCTACGAGAAACCGGATTTGATTATCGATGCACTTATCGGGTACAACTTATCCGGCGAACCGGAAGGAAAAGCATTGGAATTAATTAAATGGACTGAGAAACAGCTTTGCATTAAAATTTCACTTGACGTTCCTTCAGGAATTGATGCTACGAGCGGCAGTAAATCCAAACATTTTATAAAACCAGATTTAACCCTCACATTAGCTTTACCTAAAGCCGGGTTGCTTCCTGATTTAACCGGTGAACTTTATTTAGGAGACATAGGTATAGCTGGATCAGTGTATAAACGAATCGGCATTGATATGCCTGATTCATTTTTTAATGGAAATTACATTCTTCCTCTTTTCCATTCAGGAAGAAGTACTCCTCTACTAAATCAGGTTTTGTCAAAATCCTGACAGAACTTCGCCATCCCACCAAATAACTTTACTGTAGAAATCAAAAACAATATTTAATTACAAACAAAGGAGTTATTATGAATAAGTTACATGCATTAACAAAAGAAACCGCATCTGAAAAGAGCAAACAAATATTCAAAGGGATAGAAAAAACAGTTGGAAGGCTGCCCAATATTTATGCTGTTATGGGGAATTCTGCAAATGCTCTTTCCTCATATCTTATTTTTTCTGAAAGCCAGAGAAGCGGTTCATTCAATTCAAAAGAAATCGAAGCGGTAGCTCTGGCAGTCTCTGAAGAAAACGGGTGCAATTACTGTACATCCGCACATACTGCAATTGCTAAGATGAATGGGTTCAGCCAAGAAGAAACATTTCTGCTCAGGACAGGTATTCACACGGATGAAAAGCTGAACGTTTTGACAAACCTTGCTAAGTCAATCGTGGCAAATAGGGGCAGAGCAAATGAGAATCTTGTCAATGCGTTTTATGCTGTCGGTTATGATGAAACTGCTTTAGTCGATCTTGTAGCATTGGTGATTGACAAGACGTTTACAAATTATATCGGGCGGCTGGCAAAGCCTGGAATAGATTTTCCGGTTGCGCACCCTTTAAATAATGAATTAGCTGCTTAAATAAATATCAATAAATAATTAAAAGGAGTTCATATGAAAACAAAACTAGTGATAATTGCATTCTTAACTTTGTTGTTAGGAATAAATTTATCTGCGCAAACATTCTCCGTCGATACAAAAGACGGAAGAAACCAGGCATCATTTATTTCGGATGCACCGTTTGAAAAGATAGTTGGTCTTGCAAGCGGACTGGATGCAACTGTAATGCTTAATGTTAATGATATAACTCAAAAGCCGATGGGTAAGGTTAAAGTACCAATTGAAAGTATTAAAACAGGAATCGATTTAAGAGACGAACACCTTAGAAGCGAAATGTGGTTAAATGCAGCCAAATATCCTTTCGCTGAATTCCAACTCACAGGGATTAAGAATCCTACTTCAAGAAAATTAAATGATGGACAAAGAGTAACTGCCACTTTGATCGGCAAGTTCAGCGTGCACGGTGTTACAAAAAATATTGAAGTTCCGGCGACACTTACTTATTTCAAAGAGAGTGAAAAAACAAAAGCGAAAGCTCCAGGTAATCTTTTAGTTGCAAACGCTGATTTTAACATTAAATTGTCAGACTATGGAGTTAAGATTCCAGATATGGTTGTCGGGAAAGTAAATGAAGATGTAAAGATCACTACAAATTTTGTTTCCAGCGATGCAAACGGTAGTGGTAATCCTTGCGGAACTTGTGGTCCAAAGAAGGATGAAAATAAATGTAACCCCTGCTCAATAAAGAAAACTGAAACTAAGAACAACACTTGTAATCCGTGTGCAATGAAAAATGATGAGAAGAAGGAAAATCCTTGCAATCCCTGTTCTCCAAAGAAAAAATAATTAACAACTAATGCGGAAGTGGTATCTTCGCTTCCGCACATTTTAAAAGAAAAAATATGAAAATGGAAAGAAGACAATTTATAAAAGCCGGAAGCATCCTGATTTTAGGATTACTTACCACTTCTAAACTAAAAGCCTCTGCCGTCATCTCTAAAGCCGTTGAATTCGGTAATGAATTCAGAGAACGGATCAAAACAATAATCAGAGAATTAAAAAGAGAGGGATCAAATCTTGTTAAGAAAGTAATGAACGGAAAGAAATATGAATACGATCCTTACACACATTATCCTTATGACGGCGGTATAAAGGACGAAAAGACAGGTTATCAATTATTCTTTCATATACACAGACCAAATGAATACGGACACTTCCACACATTTGCTTTGGATGAGAATGGTGAATTGGTTCACCTGGTTTTAATCTCAATGGATGAACAAGGAAAACCTATTGTACTGGCAACTGTAAACCGTTGGGTA
>Ga0209640_10001490_pt1 | contig 19836 bp, 21 predicted proteins | sample RifCSP10_1_FD_184018 | JGI IMG/M metagenome (GOLD analysis project Ga0209640, IMG submission 184018) | Soil microbial communities from Rifle, Colorado - Rifle CSP2_sed 10_1 (SPAdes) (version 2) | ecosystem: Environmental > Terrestrial > Deep subsurface > Rock core/Sediment | place: Rifle...
TAAATGGCAGAGAGCCGCAAAAGACTGACTCCAACAAAAAAACATCTTGCCCGATTGGAGCGAGAACGCATCCAACGGCGCTACCTGGTTATCGGTGCTCTACTCGTCGGATTGACTGTTTTCGCGCTCGTCGGTTTTGGCATCTTGCAGCAGGTGGTTCTCCAACCGCGCCAGCCTGTGGCAACCGTGGGGGATGAAACCATTACAAGTCGTGAGTTCAGCCAGCGTGTACGCTATCAACGTCGCCAGCTGGTTCAGCAGTACCTGAATACCTACCAAACTATGCAGCTGTTTGGTGGCGGGGATCAGAATACCCAGGCTTTCTTCGTTCAAAACCTGCGGCAGATTGAGTTTCAGCTCGATCCTGTCACTCTTGGAGAGCAGGTATTGAATACAATGGTCGAAGACATTCTGATTCGCCAGGAAGCGGCTAAACGAGTTATTACGGTTTCAGCAGAAGAGGTGGACAAGGCTCTGGAGGAGGCTTTCGGTTATTACCCGGAAGGCCAAGCGCCCACTCCGACCCCTCCGCCAACTGCCGCACCGACATCCACGCTTTCACCTACGCAATTAGCGCTGGTACCGCCAACACCCACTCCTACTGAGGTGATCACCGGCACGGCAGAGCTGACTCCAACAATAACTGCAGAGGCCACATCTGGGGTCGCACCCGCTCCTTCTGGGACCAGCACCGCAGCTACAGATGTCCCGGCGACTGGGACGCCTGCCCCCACACCAACGGCTTATACGTTGGAGGTATTTCAACAAAACTACGCCGATTTCCTGGAAGTGCTTGAAGACGAGATCGATTTCAGCGAACAGCAGTTGCGTGAGGTTATCGAAAGCCAGCTGTACCGGGAAAAGGTTTTCGAAGCGGTCACTGCTGACCTGGAACGGACACAAGAACAGGTATGGGCGCGTCATATTCTTGTAGCGGATCAGGAAACGGCAGAGGAGGTACTCGCCAGGCTGGAGGCGGGTGACGACTTTGCGAAGTTGGCCGCTGAATACTCTACCGACGAGAGCAACAAAGATCAGGGCGGGGATCTGGGATGGTTCCCGATTGCGCGCATGGCGCCTGAGTTTGAAAAGGTAGCGTTCAACCTGGGAATCGGTCGAATCAGCGACCCAGTTCAAACCCAGTTTGGCTGGCATATCATCCAGGCTCTGGGTCACGAAGAACGCCCCCTCTCAGATTCTGAATTTGGCCAGATCCGTCAAGAATACTTCAGCGACTGGCTGGCACAGCAGCGTTCCGCCAGCGATGTCGCAACTTTTGACTACTGGCGCGATCGCGTTCCTTCGGAACCAACTATACCGCCAGAAGTGCTTCAATCTGTTCCGAGTTAGAAAATGGCGGGCTTTGCAGCCCGCCATTTTTTTCGCTTAATCAGGACTTCCGAGTTTGACTGTGCTAAGTGACCACCTGGCCGGCCTCGTCTAACTTCAAGCTGATTACTTGAGAGGTCGAATCCCGACCCATGGTAACCCCGTAAATAACGTCCGCAACTTGAACCGTATTGCGATTGTGCGTAATTATGATGAATTGAGTTGTCAGGCTTAATTCACGCAGCAGGTCACGGTATCGCCCAATATTGGCCTCATCCAGCATAGCATCCACTTCATCCAAAATGCAAAACGGTGTCGGCGATACCTTCAGAAGGGCGAAGATCAAGGCAGTGGCAGTCAGGCTGCGCTCCCCACCGGACAATAGGGACAGGCCCTGCTCTCTCCGTCCCGGTAATCGCGCTTCAATATCAATCCCAGTGTTGGTCAAGTCGCCCGGATCAGAGAGCACCAGCCTGGCTGAGCCTCCGCCAAAAATTCGCTTAAATATCGTGCTGAACTCCTCTGCCACTTCCTCAAACGTCTTGAAAAATTCCCGCTCCATTAGAGCATCTAATTCACTGATTACCTTGCGAATATCAGCCTCTGCCCGGGTCAAATCTGCAATCTGTTCAGTTAAAAAACTGAATCTCGCTTTGACTTCTTGGTATTCTTTCCTGGCTTCAGGATTAATTGGTCCCATGCGTTTTAAGTGGGCGCGCTGGCTTCTAAGACTCTCTTCCACCTCAGGCGATAGTTGGGTTACCATTGGTAGCTTCTCAACCAGTCCTTGCAGCGGGAGAGGCGTTGGTCCACTTACATCCTCTTCGTATTCAAATTCCACCAGTCCAAAGTCGTCTTCGATCCTTCTTCTCAACGTTTCGAGCGCTTCCTGCCGTCGAGCAAGATTTATTTTGGCCTCCGCATTGCGGCGCTCAGCGTGATTCAGTTCTTGGCGGGCAGCGCCCTCAGAACTGAGCAGCCCATCCTGATCCTTTTCGCAAATCGATAGATCTTGTTCCAACGGTTCAATTAATCCGCCAATTTCGTTAATTTTCTCGACAATTTCGCCCTCATACTGGCGCGCATTCACCAGCTCCTGGTTTAGCTTTTCCTCTTCGTCGTGAATCTCCGTAAGCCTTTTTTGATAGTTACTGAGAGCCTGTTCGGCACCAGCCAGGGCAGTTTTTCGATCTTCCAGGCGGGCCCTCCCATCCTCTGAGGCATGCTCTGCGACCGCCGCCCTCGTTTCCCAGAGAGAAACTTGAGATTGGTATTCTTCAACGGGCAAGTGTGCAAGTGCGGCTGCCATGGCTTTCAAATCGTCTTCTGCTTTAGACAGCTCTGACGCCAACACGTCCCCGTCTTCCGCGACTTTGGCGATATCCGCCTCCCCCTCTGCGATTTCCGCTTGCAGGTGTTGCCTCCTCTCCTCTCGCCACTGAACTTCTCTTTCCAGCTGCTCAAAGGCCAATAACCTTTGTCTATACGAAAGCCTGCCCTTATCTTCCGCGGCGATCCCGTTCTCTAAAGAGCCGGCAAATTCAGCTTCCTCTGCTTCTAGTTCCGCTATCGTGCTCTCCAACTCACGCAGTCTCCGTACCACAAATTCCGCTCTCTGCTCTCTTTTCTCCACATTTTGGTCTAACTCGCGTTTATGCCGAATGCGGCTGAGGGTCGTTGGTTTGTCTTCACTGCCTGCCAGAATCTGGCCACCGGCATGGAAGACTTCTCCTGAAAGCGTAACAACCCGGACGGTATGCGAATTTTTCGCGAAATCATCATTTGCACGCAATTGTTCCAGCGCCTGTCTGGCTGACTGCCTGTCTCTCACAACCAAAACCTCTCCCAAGAGCAAATCAATTGCCCGCTGGAATTCTGGAGGTCCTGTGACCAGCCTGGATGCAATCCCAATAACATCTTCCCGGTGAGTTCCGTTCCAGGTCAGTGGAGAGGCAGGTGACAATGATTCCAGGGGCAGCAACGCTCCCCGTGCAGATCGCCTTTCAAGGATTCGGAGGGCTTCCTCTAAGCTCGCATCTCCGCTCAATACGATGCCATCCAGAAATTCGCCCAACGCTGCCGCGATTGGGATTTCTAGCTCGGCAGGGACCTCTATCAGGTTACTCAAAGTTCCCCAAGCGCCGCTAAGTTTATTCTCCTCTGCAGACTGAAGGAGTATTCGTGCGCCACTGGCATACCCTTCCAGCGCCAGTTCGGCTTGCTTAAGCACTTCTAACTGAGCACGCAAGCGGGCCAGCTCCGCATTTTGGATTGATAATGCCTCAGCCGATTCTTTCCGTTGCAGGGTGGCCGCGGCTATTCTCTCACGCTGGTCTCTTAGGGCTTTCTCGGCCGCAATGCGCTCTGCTTCGGCCTCCCCGAGCAACCGATTGCTCTCGTCGAGTTGCTGGCTTGCCTCCTGAATTCTTTTATTTGCATCCGACAGGAAGTCATCCAGCTCTCCCAGGTTTCGGTTCAATTTTTCGGTCTGATACCGTCTCTCGCTCAAACGGGTCTGCAGTTCGGCCTTTCGATGATTTAGCTGGCTTAGCTCTTGTCGCCTGGTCTGCACAATCAAATCGACCCGTTCCCGCTCCGCCTGCCTCGCTTGAAAAGTCTGGCGAGCTGCTTCGACTTCCTGAACTGCCTCAGCTTGTTCTTCCTCTAACCGAGCAACTTCTTGAATCGCATATTCAAGCCGGTCCTTCTGAATACCAAGCTCTTCCTCGGCTCTCAATATGTCCGACTGGATGGTCTTGCGCTGATCCTCCAACGACCTGGAACGCGTCTCAACCACGGCGACCCCCCGGCTGATCTCCTCACGCTCCTGATGAAGCTGGGCGAGCTGGCGGTGGAAATCGGCTAATTTAGTTCTTGTTGTTTGGATCTGGTTGCGCAGCTTCTTAAGTTTTTGGATGTAATTTACTTGTGCCTGGCGCGCCGATTCCAGCGCGATCTCTTGCCGCCTGGCTGTTTCACGCGCCTCGCGTAGTTCTCGTTGTGCCCGGTGCCAGTGGTATCCATACCACTCGCGCAGGATATCGCGTAAGTCCGCCTTAACCTGCTCGTAATCTTCGGTCCGTTTGGCCTGCCTTTCTAGACTACGTAAGCGCGGTTGGAGCTCGGTCAGGATATCCTGAACCCGTTCCAGGTTTCGTTGCGTGGTTTCCAATCTGCGGAGAGATTCCTCTCTGCGTGCGCGATGCAGGCCTATTCCCGCCGCCTCCTCGAATAACCGGCGGCGTTCTTCTGCCTTCAATGCCAGAGCAGCGTCCACCAGACCCTGGCCGATAATCGTGTACGTGCGCTCCGCCAATCCAGATTCTCCCAACAATTCTGAGATATCCTTCAGGCGGACCCGTTGGCCATTCAACAGGTATTCATTTTGTCCGTCCCGGTATGCTCGGCGGGCAATCGCAACCTCAGAGAAGTCGATCGGCAGCCAATTGTCGCTATTATCGAAAACCACAGAGGCTTGCGCCATTCCGGAACGTGATCTTTGCTCCGAGCCCGCGAAGATCATATCTTCCGTCTTTTTGCCGCGTAACAGGCTGTAGGACTGCTCGCCCAGAACCCATCGCAAAGCATCTGCAATGTTGGATTTTCCTGATCCATTCGGGCCCACAATTGCGGTAATCGACTCGGCGAACTCAAAAACTGTGCGAACCGCGAAGGTCTTGTATCCTTGAAGTTCCAATGATTTTAGTCGATATGGCATATGGAATTATTGAGTTAAATATTTCGCTTTCTGGCCAAAGGATTTTAGGCGCCGCCGAAACCTGGCACCAAAAAACCCGAAGGTCATCAAGTCAAGCCGATTGATGCCAAGGCTTCTTGAGCTGCCAACTTCGCAGCTGCCTGTTTGCTGTTCCCCGCGCCGCTTCCATAGTTCTCATTCTGGATATACACTTCGACCTTAAATTCCTTGGCATGGTCCGGTCCAGTTGCGGATACCGTGCGATAAACGGGAGTGCCTAAACCATGCGCCTGCGCCCATTCTTGCAAGAGGCTTTTTGGATCCTTATCTCTTTGATCGGCAAGGATAATCTCCGCAGCCGTCTCGAGCATCGGGGAGACAAAAGCCTTCACTGCAGTGATTCCCGCATCCAGGTATAGTGCTCCGATAATTGCTTCAAAAGTTCCGCACAGCAGTGCAATTCTCTCCCTCCCTCCAGCTTCCTCTTCTCCACGGCCTAATAGGATTGCTCGCCCTAAATCAACATCCTCTGCAAATTCTGCCAGCTGTTCGGTTCGAACCAGCGCCGAGCGTAGGCGAGTTAAGTTTCCCTCCGGTAACTCTGGAAAGCGATTGTACAGCCAGGCGCCAACCAGAAAGTCTAAAACAGCATCTCCAAGGAATTCCAGGCGCTCATTATCTTCAAGCGCCTCAGGGTGCTCATTCAAATAGGAGCGATGCGTAAGGGCCCTGCTGAGCAATAAATAATCCGAAAATGGTAAGTTAACCCGTTCTGCAAATTCTCTGGGATCTTCGACTCCCAGTTGGTCGGTTGAAGCTCTCATTAATCAATTCTCCCTGGAACTCAGGGAACGCCAGCCACCCACCAGGGGTCGAGTAGCTTGCGGTCCACCAGTTCCAAACAGTAGAATAAAGCATGTCTTGAATGTTGTCCAACAACTTTACTTCATTTTATCTTAGATAATGCAATTCTGCCAATTTTGATCTTAGAATTTGAAACCACAGAACTTGAATTAGATGTAGGATTTAATCGCCAATACAGCGTTGTGCCCGCCAAAGCCAAAGGCATTACTCAAAGCGACGTCCACCCACGTTTCGCGAGCCTCATTGGGCACATAGTCCAGGTTACAATCCGGATCAGGGGTCTCGTAATGGATGGTGGGGGGAATGATATGGGATCGGATTGCCAGAACGCAGAAGATTGCTTCTAATGCGCCAGTGGTTCCCATCATGTGCCCGGTCATGGATTTTGTTGACGACACCGGAATCTTGTAAGCCAGATCGCCAAATGTAGCCTTTATCGCCCGGGTCTCCGAAACATCATTCAAATCGGTCGCAGTGCCGTGCGCATTAATATAGTCCACTTCATCCTTATTTACGCCAGCTGCATGCATTGCTAACCTCATTGCCTGAGCGCCGCCGGCCCCGTCATCGGAAGGTGCCGTGATATGGTACGCATCTGATGTGGACGCATATCCAACCAGCTCTGCAAATATTTCCGCGCCGCGCTTCTTCGCGTGACTTTCACTCTCGAGCACCATTATCGCGGCACCTTCGCCCATCACCAGGCCATCCCGATTCAGATCGAAAGGCTGGGGGGTCATAAGATAATCTTCATTACGTCGCGACATGGCTCCCAGCCGATCAAAAGCCGCTATCCCAAGAGCGGTGATCGTGGCATCGCTTGCACCTGTGATGGCAACATCAATAGCTCCAGAACGGATCAAATGCCAGGCCGTACCAATGCCATCCGCGCCCGAAGCGCACGCAGACGCTACCGAAAAGCAGGGACCGGTAAAGCCATGATCAATTGCAATCAACCCGCTTGCTCCGTTCGACATGAGCATGGGTATCACAAATGGGCTGAGCCGGCGCGGACCATCTTGGACCAGCGCGATCACACTATCCTGTAGTGCTCTGACACCGCCGATTGCCGAGGAGACGATTACGCCCACTCGGCCCGCCTCTTCCTCGTCGACTTCCAGCCCCGCCTGTTCCAGTGCCTCGTTCGCCGCCGCAGTCGCAAATTGCTCAAAACGATCACGACGCCTGGCTTCCCTAAAGTCCATGAAATCCTGTGGATTGAAGTTCTTTACCTCGCAAGCGATCTTAACCAGGAATTCGCTCGGATCGAAAAGCGTGATCGGGGCAACTCCCGAGACGCCTTTTATCACGCATTCCCAGGTCTCCTTAACGTTGAGACCCAGCGGACTTACCGTTCCCATCCCAGTTACGACGACCCTACCTGTCATTCTTCACCTCAACTCTGAATGATCTTATTCCTGCATTCATTGAATACTCTTATACCCAGACCCGGTCAGTACCACCACGATTGGCCCAGGAACTTTCCCAAGGACCTTATTCAGCGCGGGCAAAACCACCGCCGAAGTTGGTTCGACGTAAAAACCTCGTCGGGCCAGGGACTGTTGTCCGGTTATGATTTCGTATTCGTCCGCCGCACTGAACAGGCCTTCGCTCTCCTCAACGATCTTAAATACGGCATCTCCATGTATGGGATACCGAATCCGTATGCCTTCTGCAGCCGTCTCGCCCTCCGCTACCCAACCCAGGCCAGCCGGTCCGTACGCGAACAGCGCCCACAGCGGTGCGCACGCTCTGGCCTGAACTCCCACCAATCTTGGGACCTTTGATATCACTCCGGTTTGCTTTAGAGAGGCAAACCCTCTCGCCATACCAAGCAACAGGCTGCCCTGTCCCACGGGGACAATCACCATACTGATATCCCGCCCAATTTGCTGAGCCAACTCGAAAGCGACGGTAGCATATCCGAGCAAACCGTGCGGCAGATAAGCGTGACTCGCATAAACGGCGCCCTTTTCCGCTGCCCGGCGCACCGCTTCTGCCGCATTTGAGCGCGGTCCCAAGATGCGGGTAAGTTCAGCGCCATATGCTTTTATCTGGTCGCGCTTCGGTCCCGATGCGTAATCCGGAACAAAAACCCGTGCCTGGAGCCCGCTCCGGGCGGCGTAAGCCGCGAACGAAGCACCGGCATTTCCCGAAGAATCCTCAACCGCCGACTCTACTCCTCGTGACTTTAAAAAACTCACAAGGACCGCTGAACCGCGATCTTTAAACGATCCTGTCGGGTTTAAGTATTCTAACTTGAATGCAACATCCTGGCCGCTCATCTCATCCCAGACCAGAGGAGTATTCCCCTCGCCCAATGAAACTACGGGAGAATTCTCCGGAAGCCCGAAAGTATGCCTGTAGCGCCATATCCCCGGCAAATCCGCTTCTAGCCTGGCCGGATTAAAAGGCGGCAGTGAGGTGAAGTCAAATATTCCGCCGCAAGCCGGGCAGCGATATGGAACACCGCTTTCCGGAAAAGGACGATGGCAGTTCGTGCAGATCAGGTCTTCCATGCCATGCTAATCGTCCAGGTCAGGCATATACGCGCCTTCAACCCAGACTTCTCCATCCGGTCCAATCTCTTTCTTCCAGATCGGGACAATCTGTTTCAGGCGGTCAATGCCATAACGAGCAGCCTCAAAAACACCCGTATCCCTGTGGGCCGCAGTGCACGCGATCAGCACCGTCGGTGTTCCCGGTACAAGGTGTCCGATCCGCTGTACAATTGCAATCCCTTCCACAGCAGGCCATTTTTGGCGAATTTCCTCGGCAACCTGTCGCATTTTTGCTTCCGCCATGGGTCCATAAGCTTCATATTCCAAATAATCCGTCTCGTGCGCGTCGCCTCGTCGGGTGATTCCCCGCACGATCCCAGTGAAAATACATGCCGCGCCTGTGCTCGCCTGGGTAATTTTCTCCAAAAGCTCGTTTAGGTCCAGCTCATTTTCGGTAATGGCAAAAATTGTTGGCAGGCTCTCTCCGGAACCCCCGCTCACCGGTGGAAACAACGCCACCTCAGCTCCATCCGCAATGATGTCCTCATCAAACGCATACTCTCGGTTAACGGAAACCAGCACCGATTCCAAAGACCTTTCCAGATCCGGGAATCGTTCCCTCAATTCCATCTTTAAATCCAGAACACTTCCTGCATCTGGCAATTCGACGCTGGTCTCCTTAGTCCCTGCTCTATCCTTCAACGTCGCAAAAAACAAAACCCTTACCCGTTTCACACCTCACTCCTCATTCACAACATCCCCACTCATCCCCCCATGCTTTTCTACCAGGCGAATGTTCACAATCCGCATCGTTTTCTCGACTGCTTTTGCCATATCATAAATCGTCAGGGCAGCAACCGAAACAGCAGTCAGCGCCTCCATTTCGACTCCGGTCTTCCCGATCGTTCGTACCGTTGCGGTTATTTGGATACCAGGCAGCTCTTCGTCCGGTTCAAGCTCCAAATTGATATGGGTAAGCGGCAGCGGATGGCATAACGGGATTAATTCAGCCGTTTTCTTCGCGGCCATCACACCTGCCAGTTGCGCCGCGCCGAATACATCCCCCTTCTTGAGGTTTCCAGCTCGAATCAATTCCAGGGTTTCAATCTCCATCGCAATTGCACCTTTTGCAATTGCAACCCGCTCTGTATCCGGCTTGTGGCCCACATCCACCATTCGAGCCCTGCCAGCCCCGTCTAAATGGGATAATTCTGCGCTCATAATGTAAAAATTATAGCATCGATAATGCAAATGACAAATATCCCGATGATATAATTACGGACCATGACCAGTATCTTTAGCAAGTGGACAGAAGGTCTGGCCAAGACCAGCAAAGCCAGGTTTGGTCAGATTGCCAGCCTCCTGGGGGCCACTCAAATAACCGATGAAACCTTTGAAGACCTGGAAGCCCTGCTGATCCAGGCAGATTTGGGCATTGAAACGAGCGAATCGATCCTGGAAGCTTTGTGGGAGCGCGAACGCACGGAGGGCTTCACCCGCACAGAACAATTGAAATCGGCCCTTAAAGAAGAGCTTCGTAAGCGCCTTCCTTCCCCACCGCCGGTAAATTTCCTCGCCAACCCCACTGTGATCCTGATAGTTGGCGTAAACGGTTCTGGAAAGACCACCAGTATCGCCAAATTAGGCAAACGCTTCAGCGATGAAGGCAAAAAAGTCATCCTGGGCGCAGCGGATACCTACCGGGCTGCCGCCATCGACCAATTGCAGATTTGGGCGGAACGAGTTTATCTGCCAGTTATCGCGGGTCAACCAGGCGGCGATCCCGGCGCGGTCGCTTATGATACCGTCAATTCAGCGCTTGCCCGCCGTGCGGATATCGCCATCATCGACACGGCCGGGCGCCTGCACACTCGCTTCAACCTGATGGACGAGCTGAAAAAAATTTACCGCGTGATTGGCAGAGCCATGCCTGGCGCGCCTCACCATGTCTGGCTGGTAATGGATGCGACTACCGGTCAGAATGCCCTCCAACAAGCCCGCGCCTTCAAAGATGCCGTCAACGTTACCGGCGTAATCCTGGCCAAATTAGACTCGTCGGCTCGGGGCGGCATGGCATTTGCCATTCGGGATTATCTCAAACTGCCGATCCTGTATGCCGGTCTTGGTGAAGGCCTGGACGATCTTCAGCCTTTCGACCCGGATGCCTTCATAAATGGCATTCTCGGCGACTAATTCCTGGCCAATAAAGAGTTGTTTTCAGCGGAGCCAATAAGATAAAGCGATCATAGTACAATATACATGGTAAACCATTAAAAATTTTCTACCGGAGTGTGAAGCTTATGCAAGATATCATCGAGCGCTTACGCGAAAGCGAAAACAAAATTCAAAACTTACAGGTGCGTCTTTGACTTACCTGCTAAAGAATCGAAATTAGCGGAACTGGAGAACAAATCTCAGCAGCCCGATTTATGGGATGAGCCCGAATCTGCCCAGCTGCTAATGAAAAAAATGGCTGCGCTCAGGGAGGAAGTGGAGGCGTGGCGCAATCTGAAGAGAAGAACCCAGGATGCCATAGAACTGGCTGAGATCGAAGACGAAAGCCTGCGATCAGAACTTGAGAAAGAAGTCGGCGAGATCGAAGCTGAACTGGAGCGTAAAGAGTTTGACGCCATGCTCTCGGGTCCATATGACCAGGGCGATGCTCTCCTGGCCATCCATGCTGGAGCCGGTGGCACCGACTCTCAGGATTGGGCCCAAATGCTCGAGCGTATGTACCTGCGCTGGGCAGAAAGGAACAATTACAAGACCGAAATACTCGACCGCAGCGAAGGCGAAGAAGCTGGCATAAAGAGCGTTACCATTGCCGTAGACGGTCGCCATGCCTATGGCTACTTACGCCCGGAAAAGGGCGTCCACCGCCTCGTCCGCCTATCGCCTTTTGACTCTTCTCATCGCCGGCACACCTCATTTGCGCTGGTCGAGGTCTTGCCTCAGGTTGAAGATGAGACCACCGTAGAGATTAACCCCAATGACCTGCGCATCGACACCTACCGTTCCGCTGGCGCTGGCGGTCAGAACGTTCAGAAAAACGATACGGCTGTGCGCATCACCCACATGCCGAGCGGCATCGTTGTTACCTGCCAAAACGAACGCTCACAGGCTCAGAATCGGGAAAACGCCATGCGCGTTTTAAGAGCTCGCCTGTTAGAAATCAAGCAGCAGGAACAAGAGGAAAAGATGGCTGAACTGCGCGGCGAGTACCAGAAGGCAGAGTGGGGCAGCCAGATCCGTTCGTACGTCCTGCATCCGTACCAGATGGTCAAGGATCACCGCACAGATTATGAGATCGGCAACACGCAGGCAGTCTTAGATGGAGAGATCGACGCCTTTATCGAAGCGTATTTGCGCTCCAGAGTAGGTGAGAAGAAAGCTGCGTAACAGGCCTTGACAGTCCCTCAAGGAAAACGTATAATCCTTTTGCCTGCCCTCCCGTGGCAGGTATTGTTATGCAATAACCAGGCGATAGGAGAGTAAGATCATGGGACCCCTTCCCAAAAGAAAAATTTCCCCGGGCCGTCGCGATCGCCGTCGGGCACACCACGCTTTAAAACGGCGCAATCTCGTCCAATGCCCAAATTGCGGTGAGATGCGCCTGCCTCATCGGGTTTGTCCAAACTGCGGTCATTATCAAGGCCGGGAAATTGTTGAGGTCGAAGAGAGTTAGTTCTCCGGGCCGTGAACATCACGGCCCGAGGCTATTTAAAGCCAGCAGTGATGATGTTCCTCAACAATCAAACGGCATTTCTATTTCCTGGCCAGGGTTCTCAGGCTGTCGGTATGGGCGTCGAACTCGCCGAAACCTTCCCTGTCGCTCGAGAAACATTTCGGGAAGCCGATGATCTTCTCGGTTTCTCAATATCCGACCTGGCCTGGCACGGCCCCGAGGAAGCGCTCAACGATACAGCCAATACCCAGCCGGCATTAATGGTTCATTCTGTAGCTGCGCTGCGCGTCTTCCAACAGATCTTTCCCGACTTTAAGCCTGCATTTGTCGCCGGTCACTCCATGGGGGAACTCAGCGCTCTGGTTGCTGCAAAAGCTTTGCCATTCGATGCTGCCCTGCGCTTGGTCCGCCGGCGCGGGGAATTAATGAAAGCTGCTGGAGATAATTTGCCAGGCGGCATGGCTGCGATTTTAGGTTTAGATATTCCGACCCTTGAGGAGATTTGCTCAGCAGCATGCCAGGGCGTGGACAGTGTCCAGGTAGCCAACGACAACTGCCCGGGGCAGGTGGTCATTTCTGGATCCAGTGGTGCTCTTCAGCGCGCACTAGAATTGGCGAATCAGTCCGGAGCGCGGCGAGCAGTGCCGCTTGCAGTCAGCATCGCCGCTCATTCGACCTTGATGGGCCATGCGCAGGCCGATTTTAACCGCGCCGTCGAATTGGCGCCGCTTGCTGAACCGCAAACGCCCATTATCGCAAATGTTACTGCCGCACCAATGCGCAGCGCAGCCGAAATCCGCAGCGACCTCCAGGCCCAGCTCACCTCTCGGGTCCGTTGGACCGAATCAATCCAGTACATGCACTCCCAGGGAGTCTCGACCTTCTTCGAAATGGGATCGGGTTCGGTGCTGACCGGTTTGCTCCGGCGCATAGACCGGCAGTTATCCGGATTTCCCTTGGGCGCCCCAGCCGACTTCCATAAACTATCGACCAACTGAATACGGTATAATAACCGCAACTTTTCTGTTCAAGGAGTGGCTCCATGTCCCAAGATTCCGGCCTGGCGCTGGATGGGCGCGTCGTGCTGGTTAGCGGTGCATCCCGCGGCATCGGCAAAGCCATCGCGATGGAGCTTGCCCAACGCGGAGCGGCCATCGCTGTGAATTACATCAAATCTGCTCAGGCTGCGGAGCAGGTCGTCGATCAAATCGCATCCCATAACGGAAAGGCAATCGCCATACAATCTGACGTTTCTGAATTTCAGCAGGCTCAAGACCTGGTGAAGACAACGATTGAGAGCCTGGGCGGCCTTGATATCCTCGTCAACAATGCCGGCATTACCCGTGACAAGCTGATTATGATGATGTCCGAGCAAGACTGGGATGACGTTCAGAACATCAATTTGAAGAGCACCTTTAATTGCTCAAAAGCAGCGATTCGCCATATGATGCGTAAACGCTACGGGCGCATCATCAATATTACCTCGGTCGCCGGTCAAATGGGAAACCCGGGTCAAACGAATTATTCCGCGTCGAAAGCTGGGCAGATAGGTTTTACAAAAGCGCTCGCCCGGGAAGTAGCTTCCAGGAACATAACCGTTAACGCCGTTGCCGCCGGTTACATCGAAACCGACATTTGGTCCACTGTTCCTGAGGAAGCCCGCCAGACAGCCCTGTCTCTAATCCCTCTCGGTCGGAAAGGACTGCCTGAAGAGATTGCATATGCCGTAGCTTTTCTGGCATCAGATCAGGCCGCCTACATTACCGGTCAAGTACTCGGCGTGGATGGCGGCATGGCGATGATGTGAATCAGTGGAGATCGGATGACTGAACCTGCTTATCCAGGCGGAAAAACCACCATCGCAATGGACGTCTTGCTGACCATCGCCCGGCTTACCACACTTAGCATACCGGGGGTCAGCCGATTAAGCGATGCAAAACAAACCGGCGTAAAAGGCATCTTTAGACGTGGACAAACTTGCGAGGGCGTTTGTATTGAGGTTCAAGATGACACCGTATATGCGGATTTATATGTGATCTTACAAAATGATGTTAACATCAGGGATGTAAGCCGTAAGATTCAGAGCGACGTCGCCAGAGCGATATCAGATATGGTTGGCATGCGCGTTGGACGGATAAACATCCATATCGAGGATATTGATTACCGGGCGGAGATTGAAGCTTAATCCTGTATGAAATCACGCACCAAGGCACGTTGCGTTGCCTTGCAGGCACTTTACGAACTTGACCTGACCGGCCACAGACCGGGTGATGTGCTTAAGCAGCGCATTGAAGACGAATCTCTGGGCGAGAACATGGCCCAATTTGCGCACAGAATCGTCTTCGGTGTTTGGCCCTTAAGGCAGGAGCTAGATGAATTCATCGCTGAGCAAGCCCCGGAGTGGCCTTTAGATCAGGTTGCTACGATCGATCGGAATATTATCCGGATTGCCTTGTGGGAGTTTGCCGTGAGTGGCAACACACCCATTAAGGTCGCCATTAACGAAGCGGTGGAGATGGCCAAGGTATACGGCTCGGATAGCACTCCCAGGTTTGTCAACGGTGTCCTGGGAAGCCTGGCTGCCAGAGAGAACGAGATCCGCCAGGCTTTGAAAGACTTGTCCAAAGGAACATAACGTGACAGTATGGAAATCTTAGGTATCGGACCTTTAGAATTAATCTTCATCTTGTTGATCGCCCTGATCGTCCTCGGACCCACCGATATGGTGAAAGCCGGGCGAACGATTGGGCGATTTATGCGCCGCATTGTGACCTCACCTGGATGGCGTACTTTTCAACAGGCTTCCCGAGAAATGCGCTATTTGCCCAACAAGCTGATGCGCGAAGCTGGCCTGGATGAATTGGAGCGTGACCTGGATGAAATCGAAAAGAAAACCAGGCAGGCATCGGTCTCTAACTTAGGTTCCGATTTTAAAAACTGGCAGCAGGAGATCTCCTCCTGGACCACGCCTCCACCAACGATTGGTACTCCAGAAAAATCCCTGGACTCCAATCACAAGGAGTCTGCTGAAGAGCCTTCCCCCGAGAATTCCGAAGATATTGAGCAAGGCTGATTATGCGCAAATTGCTGCGCGCCTTTGGGCGCCTCCTCACCGCCCCCTTTCGCTGGTTCGGGCGGTCCTTCCACGAACTGCGCCTGTTTCTAACCGAAGAACCGGAAGATACTCCCCTCGCGGATTCTTTTCAAAAGGCGATTGAGCAACCGCAGGATCTCCTATATCACCTGAACGCCCTTCGAAAGCATGTTTTCCGCGCCCTCGGTTTCCTTTTCCTGACGACAGTTATTTCATTTGCTTTCACCTCCCAAATTATTGATTTTCTGGCAAGGCCCATCGGCGGCATCGAGAAGTTGATTGCCATCGATCCAACGGAGCCCATCGGTACCTTTATGCGCGTGGCGCTTCTCTCTGGTTTCGCTCTGGCTTTTCCCTATCTAGCCCTGGAAATTTGGTTGTTTGCCGCCCCTGGGCTGGGTCGCGGCTCCCGGCTTTTCGCCCTCGCAGCCATACCGATCGCTACCCTGTTTTTTCTGGGTGGCATGGCCTTTGCATTTTTTGTGATGATGCCCACTGCTCTGCCATTTCTGCTCAATTTCATGGGCTTGACAACCCAGGTCCGCCCATCATCCTATATTCGATTTGTTACCGGAGTGATGTTCTGGATCGGAGTTTCCTTTCAATTTCCCCTGGTTATTTATGTCTTGGCCCGTATCGGTTTAGTTCGCGGGCAGATGTTGGCTCAACAGTGGCGGCTGGCTATCGTTATTATCGCGATCGCCGCAGCCGCCATTACCCCCACCGTGGATCCGGTTAATATGGCCCTCGTCATGGGACCCATGATCGTGCTCTACTTCTTGAGTATTGCGCTGGCTTTCTTAGCTCAACGCGGGAGATTGGAGGCGCAGCCCGGAGATTAGGAATCTTTGGTGGCACAAGCTATTGATTCGCCGGTCAATTCATTGCACAGTCAAAGCGCGGAGGAGACAAGATGGTCCGATTTTTAGCCACTCATAAGGAGACGATTGATGAATGAGCGCGTTGCAATTGTCGGCGTGGGATGGTCCGGCTTTCGGCCCGTGACGCCGGAGCTTTCCTACAAGGAATTAACCTATGCGGCGGCCGTCCGAGCCTATGCAGATGCCGGTGTTGATCCGCGGCGGGACATCGAGAGCTTCGTCACCGTCGCCGAAGATTTTAATGAGGGCACCAGCATTTTTGATGAATATACGCCCGACCAGCTCGGGGCCGTGCTCAAACCGATGCATACGATCACCGGCGATGGTCTGCATGGCCTGGCCACGGCCTACATGCTTATTCGCACGGGTCAGTTTAATGTTGTCGCCGTTGAAGGTCACAGCAAAGCCTCCAATATTTTGACCCTGCCGGAAATCACTGCGTATGCCCAGGACCCAGTGATTAACCGCCCATTACGTTTCAACAGCCATTTTATCGCCGGATTAGAGATGAACCGGTATCTCTACGAAACAGGCGCCACCCAGGATCAATGCGCTGCTGTGGTCGTCAAGAACCGGCGCAATGCGCTGACCAATCCTTCTGCCCCTTATGGAGCGGATTTGACTGTTGACGATATTCTGGCCGGACCGGTCTTGTCATGGCCTCTGGGCAGCCGCCAGGCGGCCGATCACGCCGATGGCGCCATTGTCATGGTCTTGGCATCTGAAAGCGCTGCCCGGCAGCTCGCGGGCACACCGGTGTGGATCCTGGGAGCGGGCTGGTGCAGCGACTCGCCCGCTCTGGAGAATCGGGAATGGGCTCAAGCCGTTTATGCCCGCCAATCTGCCCGCATGGCATATCGGCAAGCCGGCTTCAGCAACCCTAAACAGGTGGTTGACCTGGTCGAAGTGGACGACACCTATGCTTATAAAGAGCTCCAGGCCCTGGAGGCACTGGGTTTTTACCGGTCAGGCGAAGCCGGCATAGCCACGGAAGAAGGCGCAACGCAGCCAGATGGCGAAATTCCCGTTAACGTATCCGGTGGCAGCCTGGGTATCGGACATTTGCTGGACGCCACCGGATTGGCCCGCGCCCTCGAGGTGGTCCTGCAGCTACGCGGCGAGGCCGGTTCTCGCCAATTAGACGGGCTCGAAGTCGGATTGGCGCAATCCTGGCGGGGCGTCCCCACCGCCAGTGGTGCTGTCATTGTCATGAGCAATTAGTCAGGAAAGGTGCAAAATGGGAATGAGAAAAGTCGCCGTTGTTGGGGCCGGAATGACCAAGTTTGTCCGCCGCGCGCAAGAAACTGCAAAGGAATTGTGCTGGGAGGCGGCTCGCCTGGCCCTGGATTCCAGTGAATTGACCATGGATGATATCGAAACCGTTTGCCTGGGAACGGCCCCGGACGCATTCGATGGCGTCCATATGAATGGAGAATATTTGAGCGATGGCGCCGGCGCCTGGCGTAAGCCGTACATGCGCTCATACGTTGGTGGAGGGACGGGTGTCTTTGTCCCCATCCAGGGCTGGTACCACATCGCTTCCGGCTTGTTTGACACTTGCCTGGTAGTGGCCGAGGAAAAGATGTCCAGCTACTACCCGCACGCCCAGGCCGCTTTCCTCACCATCTTTGATCACACCACAGAAAGGCCGCTCAAGCCCAATTTGTTGTGGATTTTCGCCCTGGAAATGAACCGCTACATGCATACCTATGGCATTTCCAAGGAAGATATCGCCCGGGTGGCCGTCAAGAATAAACGAAACGCCGCGGATCATCCCAGCGCTCTTTTGGGGGATCCCAATATCACTGTCGAGGATGTGCTCAACTCGGAGGTTCTTGCCTGGCCGGTCAACCGCTTTGACGTCAGTCCGGTCTCGGATGGTGCGGTGGCCATCATCCTGGCTGCTGAACATGTCGCCAAGCGCATCACCGATAAGCCGGTCTGGATCGAGGGAGTCGGGTGGAATTTGGATACCGCCCACTGGACCAACCGCGATCTGGCTTACCCCCGTTATGTCGAATATGCTGCTCGTATGGCTTACGATATGGCTGGAATCCGGGAACCACGCAAGGAGATTAACATCGTTGAGCCATACGACCCCTTCGATTACAAGGAGTTGCATCACCTCGAAGGTCTCCTGCTTGCCGACCGTGGCAAAGCGCCCCAGCTAGTTGCGGATGGCGTGACCAATCGCGATGGGGATATGCCCGTCTGTCCCTCCGGCGGTTTATTAGGCGTCGGAAACCCCATTGCCGCTGCCGGATTAATGAAGATTGCTGAACTTTTCTGGCAGCTGCGCGGCGAGGCTGGAAAACGACAGGTCCCCGGACAGCCAAAGAGAGGCCTGGCTCAGGCCTGGGGCGATCTGATGCAAGTTGGCACAGTCGTGATTATGGGACGATGAGGAGGAAAACAATGACCGCTGACCATCAAGATTTTCCAGGTACGCCCCTAAGTGAAAAAGACTTTGAACAAGGCAACGTGCTTTTCCGGCATGACGAGATGCGCGGCCAGTATGCCTGGGATACCGGGATTGCCATTGGACGTTATCTCCAGGCGTTGAGAGAAGGTGTCATCCTGGGCGCCTATTGCCGCCACTGCCGGAAAACCGTTGTGCCTCCCCGCTCAGTCTGCGAGTGGTGCTTCCGGCCGATGCACGAATTTGTACCGCTGCAAGATACCGGCACGGTAAATACCTTCTCTCTGTGTTATGTCACCTGGGATGTCAAACGCATCCAGGAACCTGAAATCCCGGCAGTAATCGAAATTGACGGCGCCTCTCCCTTGCACGGCATAATGCACAAATTGGGGGAAGTCAATCCCCAGGATGTGCATATTGGAATGCGAGTTCAAGCGGCCTGGAAAGAGCCTGAAGAACGGCAGGGTGCGATCACCGATATTCTCTACTTTAAGCCGATTGAGGAGTAGCGATTATGAAAACACCTGACAAATATCCCCATGTTCCTACTGCCTGGCAGGATAGCTTGCCAGTTACCAGCCGATATACGGTTGGCTTGGCCGGTGAACGTTTCTTCCGCAGCATTAAAGACGAGGGGCGCATCATGGGGACCTATTGCCCAGAATGCGATCGCACCTATGTCCCAGCGGCCATTTTCTGCGAACGTTGCATGAGTAAGCTGGACCAATGGGTGGATGTGGGGACAACCGGTGAAATTCACACCTTCACCCTTTTATATACAAATTATGACGGCACTCCCCGGGAGGACCCAGAGGCAATTGTTCTGGTCAAATTTGGCGATGGCGGGCTCATTCACAGACTTGCCGAAGTGGATCTGGAGAAAGTATCGATCGGGATGGAAGTCGAAGCAGTATTCAAGCCCGCCGCTGAACGCCAGGGTTCCATCCTGGACATCTCCCATTTTCGACCCCTGAAAGAGTGATTCAAACAAAAATCCCTTGGCTGCCCTCGAACTCGGCCCGCTCCTCACGAAATCTCAAGGTCGCCCTGTCCGGTGGCGAGACCTCTTCCTCGTCTTCTTACCCGGAACGCTTGGCGTCCTTGCGCCTCTAGGCTATGGATTTTATCGGGCAATTTATGCTTATGCGCGTTTCGGACCTTCCGCCGCAGTCGCATGGAGTCGTTCCTGGTACTTACTGGCATCCTTCTCTTCCCTGGTTCTGCTTGGGCTTGCTCTCCACCGTCTCTATCACTCGCATCGCTTTATTGCCATCCACAAATATGGCATCCACATTCACCTCTCCCCATTTCGAAATCATAAGCTGCGCTGGTCGCAAATAACCGGTATTGCAGCAGATGCGAGGCA
>Ga0209640_10001491_pt1 | contig 19834 bp, 17 predicted proteins | sample RifCSP10_1_FD_184018 | JGI IMG/M metagenome (GOLD analysis project Ga0209640, IMG submission 184018) | Soil microbial communities from Rifle, Colorado - Rifle CSP2_sed 10_1 (SPAdes) (version 2) | ecosystem: Environmental > Terrestrial > Deep subsurface > Rock core/Sediment | place: Rifle...
CGGGAACGGCTCAAGGCAATGGCCTCGACGAGCGACGGCTTCGCGATCGCGGAACGCGATCTCGAACTGCGCGGCCCGGGGGATGTCTTCGGGACCCGGCAGTCCGGGTTGCCAAAGCTCAGGACCGGCGACCTCCTGCGCGATCGCGACGTCATGGAAAGCGCTCACCGCGAGGCGCGACGACTGGTGGCTGAAGGCGAGGTCACCGGCCCCCTGCTGGTATTCGTGCAAGAGCGGTGGCGGGAACAGTTTGGGCTCGTCGAGGTCGGGTGAGACGACGTCAATTCCCAACTCCCGATATGCCAACTCCCAACGGGAAACGGCTACTCGCGGGTTAGGAGTTGGGCGTTGGGGTTTTGGGAGTTGATCGCATGCGCATAATCGCGGGCCACTTCAAAGGCCGCCGCCTCAAGACGCTGAAGGGGATGGCGCTGCGCCCGACGTCGGACAAGCTGAGGGAGACGTTGTTCAACGTTCTGGCGCCGCGCATCGAGGGTGCACGCGTGCTGGACGGCTTTGCCGGCACGGGCGCCATCGGCCTCGAGGCCCTCAGTCGCGGCGCTGCGCACGTGACGTTCGTGGAACGGAACCTGGGCGCGGCGACGCTGATTGAGGAGAACGCCGCGATGTGCACTGTGGCGGGGCGCTATACTATTGCCCGCGGCGACTTTGTCACTCTTGTGCCGCATCTCGGCAGGGACGGGGCGTTCGACCTGGTCCTGCTTGATCCACCCTACGACATCGCCAACGTGCGCGATGTGCTCGACGCGGCGGGCCGCGTCCTGGCCGAGGGCGGGTTGGTGGTGCTCGAGAGGGCGGCGCGACACGAACCCGAGGTGCCGCCGACGCTCCAGCGTGTCCGGGACCTCAGATCGGGCGACAGCGCGTTGAGCGTGTTTACTCGGCGCAACGAGAACCCAAGAGCGCATTGATGACTCCAGCGAATCCACCGGCGGGCCGTCTGGCTATCTTCCCCGGCTCGTTCGATCCCATCACGAACGGGCACGTCGACATCATCCTGCGCAGTGCCCACCTGTTCGAACACATCCTCGTGGCCGTGCTCGTCAACCGGGAGAAGACGTCGCTGTTCACGCCCGCCGAACGGGTCGAGATCATTCGCGAAGTCTTCCGCGAGTATCCGAACGTGGAAGCCGACACGTTCGACGGCTTGCTGGTCGACTACGCCAGGCGCCGCCGGGCGAGCGCCATTATTCGCGGTATTCGCGCGGTCTCCGACTATGAGTACGAGTTTCAGATGGCGCTCATGAATCGTCACCTCGAACCCTCCCTCGAGACCGTGTTCATGATGCCGGCCGAGCAGTACACCTACCTGAGTTCGCGCCTCATCAAAGAGGTCTTCAGCCTTGGAGCCGACGTGCGGGGGCTGGTGCCGCCAGTGGTCGAAGCGCGGATGAAGCAGAAGCACCGAGGGTAATGGCAAGCGTCAGCGCACAGAGAGAAGCCATGTTCGCCAAGCGTCTCGCGCAGGTGTCGGTGTCGGGGACCCTCAAGGTCGCCGCCGAGGCCGACCGGCTTCGGCGCGCCGGATACGACGTGGTCGATTTCAGTGCCGGCGAGCCGGATTTCCCGACGCCCGCACACGTCAAAGAGGCGGCGAAGGCTGCGATCGACGCCAACTTCACGCGGTATACCGTGGCGCCAGGCATCCCCGAACTGCGCGAGGCGATCTGCAGGCGTTACCGACTCGACTACGGGGTGGACATCAACCCGGCCGAAGTCTTGATTACCGTCGGCGGGAAACAGGCGCTCTTCAATACAGCGCTGGCACTGTTCGACCCGGGCGACGAGGTGATCACGCACGCGCCATACTGGCCGACGATTCCCGAGCAGGTGAAGCTGATGGGCGCGGTGCCAGTGATTGTGCCCACGCGGTCCGAGGATGGCTTTGCGGTGCACGCCGAGGCACTCATCGGCGCCATCACGCCGCGGACCAAGGCGATCATCATCAATTCGCCGGGCAACCCGACGGGCGCGCTCATCGGGGAGGATGCAGCGGCGGCCGTCGCAGATGCGGCCCGGGCGCGGGGAGTCTGGGTCATCGCTGACCTGTGCTACGAGCGGCTCATCTACGACCCGGTCGCGCACAACCTGCCGAAGGTCCTCTTCGACCGGCACCGGAACCGGACCGTGCTGGCTGGTTCGGTGTCGAAGGCCTATGCGATGACAGGCTGGCGGTGCGGGTGGACGGTGGCGCCACAAGAACTGACGGCTGCGTTCAATGTGATTCAGGGACAGTCGACATCGAACATCACGTCGATCAGTCAGAAGGCCGCGCTCGCTGCCGTCGCCGGTCCACAGGATGCCGTCGCCGCGATGCTGAGCGAGTACCGGACGCGCCGCAATAACATCCATGCCTGGCTGACGGAGCACCCCGGGATTCGCTGCGTGAAGCCGCAGGGCGCGTTCTACCTGTTTCCTGACGTCTCCAGGCTTTTGTCACCCGATGGACTTCGGACGTCGGCGGATTTCGCGCAGGCGCTCCTCGAGCAGGAGCACGTGGTGTTGACACCCGGCGAAGCCTTCGACGCGCCGGGTTACGTCCGCATTTCCTACGCAACCTCCATGGAGCAGCTGCGCGAAGGGGCCACGCGTATTCTGCGCTTTGCCGAGTCCCTGCAGCCGGCCAGAGCCGGGGCTTCGCTCTGATCACGAACCACGGAGGCGCGGAGATACGGAGAAATCTTCTGGGGAAGATACTGACTCCGTGTCTCTGCGTCTCTGTGGTTCTAGTTCGTGAGAAAACACCACTGTGACTGTGCCCGAACACGTTCGCGCGGCGCTGGTTGCCTTTGTCGGCGGAGAGCACGTCCGCGACGATGCGGCGGCGCGCGCGGCGTACGCGGCGGATGCGCTCGGGGACGGCCATCCTCCTGACCTCGTTGTCATTCCCGCGACGACCGCTGAGATCTCGGCCGTGGCCCGGCTCTGCACCGAATGTCGCGTACCGCTCGTCGTTCGGGGCACTGGCACGGGCTACACAGGCGGGGCGGTGCCTATCCGCGGCGGCGTGGTCCTCTCGCTCGAGCGGCTGAACCGGATCCTCGAAATCGACGAGACGAATCTTTTGGCGGTTGTTGAGCCCAACGTCATCACCGGCGACTTACAGCGCGCGGTGGAGCGCGTCGGGTTGTTCTACCCACCCGATCCCGCCAGTCTCGAGACCTCCTCCATTGGTGGCAACGTGGCTGAATGTGCCGGCGGGCCTCGGGGGTTCAAGTACGGGACGACCAGGCGGTACGTGTTGGCGCTCGACGCGGTGCTTCCGACCGGTGAGGTGATACACACCGGGTCGAAAGCGGTGAAGAACGTGGTCGGGTACGACCTGACACAGCTGCTCGTCGGCTCCGAGGGCACGCTGGCCATTATCACGAAGGTCACGTTGCGACTCATCCCGAAGCCCCCAGCCCGGATGGCGATCTCGGCCGCCTTCTCCGACGTGCGGGGCTCGGTCGATGCCGTCACCGCGCTCATCGCGCGCCGCGTCGTGCCCGCAGCGGTCGAACTCATCGACGGCGAGTCGCTGCGCGCCGTGAACGCCTACGTGGGCCACCGTACAGCCCCAGTCGGGGCTGAAGCGCTGGTGATTGTCGAGTGCGACGGAACGCCGGCAGCGGTCGAGGAGGAGATCGCGCAGGTCGTCGCGGCGTGCCGGGCAACCGGTGCGAGCGAGATCAGGCGCGCCACGGGCGAGGCGGAGCGTGAAGCCCTCTGGCATGTGCGGCGGCAACTGTCCCTCGCGCTGCGCGCCACGGGACTGCGCAAAATCAACAACGATGTCGTTGTCCCGCGCGGACGCGTGCCGGAACTGTTTGACGCGATTGAGAGGATTGCGCGCGATCTGGGTCTCCGGACCGCCTCGTTTGGCCACGCCGGCGACGGCAATATCCATGTCAATTTCCTCGTGACCCCGGGCGATGTCGAGCAGCTGCGGCGGGCGCGGGAGGGCGAGCGACGGTTGTTCGGGGCGGTCGTGGCCCTCGAAGGATCGATCAGCGGCGAGCATGGTATCGGCCTGACGAAGGCGCCTTACCTGGCGATCGAGCTCTCTGCCGAGCAGATAGCGCTGATGAAGCGCGTGAAAGCGGCGTTCGACCCAAGCGGGATCCTCAATCCCGGCAAGATCTTTCCGGAGGATCGATAATCGACGCATGGCGAGAACGGTTGCAGTGGTTGGTGCCTCGAATGATCGGAGCAAGTTCGGCAACAAGGCGCTACGAGCGTTCGCGGCCCAGGGATACACGGTCTTTCCGATCAACCCTCGCGAGGCGACTGTCGAGGGTATTCCCGCCTACGCCAGCGTGTTGGACGTACCGGGCCCGCTCGACATGGCGACTGTCTATGTCCCGCCCGAGGTGGCCACGAGGTTGCTCGCGGAGTTTGAACGGAAGCGAATCGCGGAGATCTGGATCAACCCTGGCGCAGACAGCGCCGAGTTGATGGCCGAAGCCGCGCGACGCGGGCTCAACGTCATCTACGCATGCAGCATCCTCGGCGTCGGACGGGATCCCGGGGAGTTTTGAAGCGTTCGGGCGTTCGGGCCGTTCGGATCGTTCGGTGTTGGTTCGGATCGTTCAGAGAGGGGGGTGGGGTGATCACGATCAGGTTGCGCCCAAACGGCCCATACGTCGTCGAGGGAGACGAGGCGCGAGTCCTGGATTGGGAGGGCGGCGAGTACCAGGCCGATCGTCGTCCAATCGCGCTCTGTCGTTGCGGGGCATCGTCGCGGAAGCCGTTCTGCGATGGAACCCACGCGAAGATCGGATTCGACGGCGGGCCGAAGGCGCCTAGGGAGCCGTCACCCGGATCGTAAACGGCGACGCCAGCGTTGCCGTGACCGCCGATCCGGCGGGCAACTCCACGTCCCGGCCGCGGGTGGCCAGCACGGCACCGGCGCCGGCAGCCGCGCCGATGGCCGCACCCTTGGCGGCGCCGCTCCCGCCCCCCACGACGCCCCCAATGAGGGCGCCAAGGCCCGCCCCTCCGCCAACCTTGGTCGCGTCCTCGCTCTTTGTGGCTTCTCCTTCGAAGACGAGCCGACTGGTCGAGATTCGCTCCCTGGCCTCATGAACGACCACTTCTGTAAGCCGGAACACAAGATGCGCCCGGCCGCGCACCCGTCCGGGGCGCTCGACCTCGGTGACAGACCCGTAGAAAAGGGCCCCCTCGGGAAACACCGTGATCCCGTCGACGACGACCGGGCGACGAAGCCTCGCGGTGACGGGTGTCTCGACCTGCGCGGTTTCTGTCGACAGGCCTGCGCTGAGCTCGAGACGCAACTCGGTGCCGGCCGGTGCCGATACCTCACGGAACGCCGGTGCCGGCGGCGCCTCGCGCGGGGCGGACGAAGCTGCTGCGGGCGCTTCGCGAGGGGCCTCGGTGGAAGGCGCTGGGGTCGGCGCTGCTTGGTTAGGCGCCGCGGGTTGCGCGGGCTGGGTAAGCGCGGTAGCTGGCGCTGGCAGGTTCAACGCTCTGGCTTGGTCGGGTGTCAGGTCCTGCCCGCAGCCCGTCACCACGATTGAGCTGAGAGCGACGGTGGCGACCCACGGGTTCCTCATGGTCGAATACCTCAAACAAGCGCGTATCAAAGATCGAGCCGAGGCTCGGAGGCGGCCGAGAGCGGACCGAGCTGGCCGGGATTCGCCTCTATATTACGAGAGATTATCTTGTCCGAATAACTATCAATTTGACTGATACGTCCGGGCTGTGCACACTTGAGCTTATGGCGACGCAACGAACCGGTGCGCAGATCATCTGGGAATGCCTGGTCCACGAGGGCGTGACCACAGTTTTCGGCTACCCCGGCGGGGCGATTCTCCCCGCCTACGACGCCATGCTCGACTACCCGGTCCGGCATGTCTTGGTCCGTCACGAACAGGGTGCGTCCCACATGGCGGACGGGTATGCGCGTGCTGGAGGCGGTGTGGGCGTCGCCATTGCGACGTCTGGCCCCGGCGCCACCAACCTCGTGACGGGCATTGCCACCGCGATGATGGACTCGGTCCCGATGGTCTTCATCACGGGTCAGGTGCCGAGCAAGCTCATCGGTTACGACGCGTTCCAGGAGACCGACATCACCGGCATCACGCTACCGATCACCAAGCACAGCTACTTGGTGACGCGCGTGGAAGACATCATGCCCGCCATGAAGGAAGCCTTTCACCTTGCCAAGTCTGGTCGTCCCGGTCCCGTGCTTGTGGACATCACGAAGGACGCCCAGCAGGCAACTCACGAGTGGGAGTGGGACCCGTCGCCCGTCAAACTTCGGGGCTACCGTCCGAAGGCGTCGGTGTCGCCTTCGGAGATGCTCAAGGCCATCGACCTCCTCAAAGCCTCGAAGCGCCCGCTCATCCTGGCGGGGCAGGGCGTCCTGCAGAGCGGTGCGACAGCGGAGTTGCGCCAATTCGCGGAACGGATCGACGCTCCCGTGGCCATGACGCTGCTCGGCCTCGGCGGATTCCCCGCGAGTCATCCGCTGCACATTGGCATGATGGGCATGCACGGCGAGTCGTGGGTCAATCACGCGATCCAGGAAGCGGATCTTCTGATCGCCTGCGGCATGCGCTTCGACGACCGTGTCACAGGCAATCTGAAGACCTATGCTCAGAACGCCAAGAAGATCCACATCGAGATCGACCCGTCGGAGGTCAACAAGAACGTTCGCGCCGATGCCGCGATCGTCGCCGACCTGCGCGAAGCCTTGCGGGATCTGGTGACCGGGATGGAGCCTTTCGCGCACGAGGCGTGGCTAAACTACATCGCCTCGATGAAGGGAACCTCCGCCGTTCACGACATCCAGCAGCTTCCCGACAACGGCCATCTTTACGCTCCGCACGTGATCAACGACATCTGGAGGATTACAGAGGGCAAGGCCGTCGTCGTGACCGACGTGGGCCAGCACCAGATGTGGGAAGCGCAGTACTACCACCACGAGTTACCGCGCACGCTGATTACCTCCGGCGGCCTTGGGACGATGGGGTTCGGCTTGCCGGCGGCTATTGGTGCCAAGCTCGCGAGGCCCGACGCCGAGGTGTGGGCCGTCGTCGGTGACGGAGGCTTTCAGATGACCCAGGCCGAGCTTTCCACGGCCGCCCAGGAAGGTGTGAAGGTGAACATCGCGGTCATCAATAACGGCTACCTCGGTATGGTGCGGCAGTGGCAGGAATTCTTCTACGACCGGCGCTACGCCGCCACGCCGCTCCGCAGCCCTGATTTCGTGAAGATTGCCGAGGCGCACGGGCTGCTCGGCTTGCGAGTCGAAAAGCGCCCCGACCTTCATGACGTGGTGCAACGCGCCCGCCAGGCCGAGGGCACGGTGCTTATCGATTTCCGGGTGGAGCAGGAAGACAGCGTGTACCCGATGGTGCCCGCGGGCGCCGATCTCGACGCCATGATCCGTCGGCCGCGGCAGCACTCGGTGCTGGTTGAAACCGGCGCGGATCCACTCTGAGCCACGACAGACGCCCAGGACATCCCGGCGCCCAGGTCCCACGGCCGGTAGCCAGATTGGGAGTTGGTACGTTGGGAGTTGGGATTTGACATGCATCACACCTTAGTCGCCCTCGTCGAAGACAAACCTGGCGTCCTCAACCGCGTGGCGTCGCTGTTCCGGCGCCGCGTCTTCAACATCGAGTCGTTGTCGGTGGGACGGACCGACGTTGCGGGCGTGTCACGCATGACGCTCGTCGTCGACGGCGACGAGGTCAGCGTTGATCGCGTCACGGCGTACCTGTACAAGCTCGTCAACGTCTTGCAGGTCGAGGACCTTCGTGAAGTGCCGGCGGTTGCACGCGATCTCGCCCTCGTCAAAGTGACGGTGGCTGGGCATGACCGGGCGCAACTGCTGCGGGTCGTGGACGAGACTCGGGCCCACATCGTGGATTCGGGCGAGCAGACGATGACCCTGGAGATCACGGGGGAGCCACCGCACGTGGACGCGGTGATCTCCCGCCTCGAGCCGCTCGGGATTGTCGAGATGGTGCGAACAGGCCAAGTCGCGATGCGACGAGGCGATACAACCCTATCGGCTACACAATACACGTAGACAGCGCGCACGGCCCAGCCGGGCGGCTCGATCCCCACACGGAGAGAGCGCGCCACGCGCGTGGGCCTTGGGCGCGACGGTTCGCGCACTCAATCAGGAGACGACATGGCGACGATGTATTACGACAAGGACGCAGATATCGACCTCATTCGCCGGCGAAAAGTGGCAGTGATCGGCTACGGCTCACAGGGACACGCCCATGCCCTGAATCTTCGCGACAGCGACGTCGATGTCGTCGTCGGGCTGCAGCAGGGAAGCAAGTCCATCGAGAAGGCGAAGACGGACGGACTGAAGGTCATGTCGGTGGCCGACGCTTCGAAGTGGGCCGACGTCATCATGATGCTCGTGCCGGACCAACATCAGGCCAAGGTCTACACCGCCGACATCGCGCCTCATCTCACGGCGGGCAAGATGTTGATGTTCGCGCACGGGTTTGCGGTCCGGTTCAGCTGGATCGTTCCGCCGGCGGATGTGGACGTGACGATGGTTGCGCCCAAGGCTCCAGGTCATCGGGTCCGTGAAGTCTTCAAGGAAGGCGCCGGGACGCCGGGACTGTTGGCCGTGCACCAGGACGTAACGGGGAAGGGGCGCGCGACCGCGCTCTCGTACGCCCGTGGCATCGGCTGCACGCGGGCCGGCGTCATCGAGACGACCTTTGCGGAGGAGACCGAAACGGATCTGTTCGGCGAGCAGGCGGTGCTGTGCGGCGGGACGAGCGCACTCGTCAAGGCCGGGTTCGAAACCCTCATTGAGGCCGGATACCAGCCTGAGATTGCGTACTTCGAGTGCCTCCACGAGCTGAAGCTCATCGTCGACCTGATGTATCGGGGCGGCCTTCAGTACATGCGCTACTCGATCAGTGACACGGCCGAGTATGGCGATTACACCGCCGGTTCCCGCATCGTGACGGCGGAGACCAAGGCGACGATGCGCCAGTTGTTGAAGGAAATTCAGTCCGGGGAGTTTGCCCGGAAGTGGATTGCCGAGAACGAGAGCGGGTGCCCGAACTTCCGGGCCATGCGCGAGCGGGACCGCAATCACCCCGTCGAGGTCGTTGGCGCGAAACTGCGGAACATGATGCCGTTTCTCGACCCGGTTCAGCTGCCGCAGCCAACCACCGTGTGATGAACAAATACTCGTCCCGCGTCACACAGCCGCGCAGCCAGGGTGCGTCGCAGGCGATGCTGTACGGCGTCGGCCTGACCGACGCGGATCTGCAGAAGCCACAGGTTGGCATCTGCAGCATGTGGTACGAGGGCAACACCTGCAACATGCACCTCGACGGCCTGTCCGCCTTCGTCAAGGAGGGCGTGACGGCGTCGGGCCTGGTCGGGCTCCGGTTCAACACGATCGGGGTCAGCGACGGCCTGTCGATGGGCACCGACGGCATGAGCTACTCGTTGCCGTCTCGCGACCTGATCGCGGACTCGATCGAGACGGTCATGGGCGCCCAGTGGTACGACGCGCTCGTCACGATTCCCGGGTGCGACAAGAACATGCCGGGAAGCGTGATCGCCATGGCGCGGCTCAACAGGCCTGCCCTGATGGTCTACGGCGGGACGATCCGGGCCGGACATGCGCTCGGCAAGCCGCGCGATATCATCTCGGCGTTTCAGTCGTACGGGGAATACCTCGCCGGTACGATCACCGACGAGCAGCGGCTCGACATCGTGCGTCACGCGTGTCCGGGCGCCGGCGCGTGCGGGGGCATGTACACCGCCAACACCATGGCCGTGGCCATAGAGGCACTGGGCTTGTCTCTGCCGTACAGTTCCTCGCTCCCGGCCGATGACCCTGGGAAGATCGAGGAATGTCGTCGCGCCGGATCGGCGGTTCGCGTGCTGCTTGAACGAGACCTCAAGCCGAGGGACATCCTGACGCCAGCGGCGTTCGAGAACGCGATGACGCTCATCATGGCGGTCGGCGGTTCGACCAACGCCGTCCTGCACCTCATCGCGATCGCCCGGGCCGCGGGCGTGCCGTTGGAGCTAGGTGACTTCCAGCGGGTCAGTGACCGGGTGCCGCTGCTTGCGGACTTGAAGCCGAGCGGGCGCTACGTCCAGGAGGATCTGCACGCAGTAGGCGGTACGCCTGGTGTGATGAAGCACCTCCTCGTGCACGGGTTTCTGCACGGGGAGTGCATGACCGTGACGGGTCGCACGCTCGCTGAGAATCTCGAACATCTGCCGGGCCTGACGCCTGGGCAAGAGGTCGTTCGCCCGCTCGACGCCCCGGTCTTGCCGCGCGGCCACATCCGCATTCTGCGAGGCAATCTGGCGCCGCAAGGCTCGGTCGCGAAGATCACGGGGAAGGAAGGGGAGCGCTTCTCCGGGGTCGCCAGAGTGTTCGACTCTGAGGAGGCGATGCTGGCTGGTTTGGAGCAGCATCAGATCGGCAAGGGCCAGGTGGTTGTGATCCGGTACGAGGGCCCCAAGGGTGGCCCGGGCATGCCCGAGATGCTCACACCGACGTCTGCGATCATGGGTGCCGGGCTAGGACCCGATGTCGCACTCCTGACTGACGGCCGGTTCTCTGGCGGGTCGCACGGGTTCATCATCGGCCATATCACGCCGGAAGCGCAGGACGGCGGACCGATCGCGCTCGTGCGCGACGGCGACCGCATCACGGTTGACGCCGCGAGTTGTCGATTGGACGTGGAGCTGAGCGAAGAAGAACTGGCTCACCGGCGACGAGACTGGGTGGCACCGCCGGCCAAGGCCACGAGCGGGGTGCTCGGCAAGTACGTGCGGCTCGTCAAGTCCGCCTCAGAGGGGTGTGTGACGGACTAGCTCCTTACGACTCCTTGGCCACTACCGCCTTCTTGCGAGTGCGCTTCGGGGGCTTCCCGGGCTCGACCGTGGCCGATCGCTCCAGTTTCACCATCGCTGTCGAGAAGCGGCGGAGCCCGTGCTCATCGAAGTCGATGACGGTGTGGTACTCGTCGACCAGCCGAATGGTGCCGTGGCCGTACTGGGGCTGAGAGACTCGGTCGCCAATCGTGTAACCTCGCACGTCCGCCTCCTAGTTCTGCACACGAATCAGTACGCCGGGTCCGCATCGCGGAACCCGGCCACCGTACTGAAGGGAAGAAGGTCGCAGCCGGGGAACCCGGCACGAGCCGTTACCAGCGCGGTTCGCTGCGGCGCGACGGCCCGCGGTTGCGAAAACCGCCGCCGCCACCACCGCCGCCTGAGCGGGGCACCTGGGGCTTGGCTTCGTTGACTGTCAACCGGCGGCCGCCGAGCTGCTTATCGTTCAGCTCAGTGATCGCCTTCTGGGCGTCGTCGTCGCTCGCCATTTCGACGAAAGCGAATCCGCGCGCCCGGCCTGTGTCACGGTCCCGCATGACGGTGACCGATTCAACAGCACCGGCCTGGGCGAACAAATCCTGGAGGTCCTGCTCGTTGGTTTCGTAGGGGAGGTTACCGACGTATAGCTTGCGACTCATCTCACTGACTCCTGCATCCGGCCTGAACGCGCCCCGCGTTCGTGCGAGGCGTCACCAAAACCCAGCCTGAGCGACTGTCGCTCGGCTCAACTGCATGCAGGAAGATCAAAGGAGGGCCAGATCGACGCTGAACGCGACTAAGCGCTGGGCTAAGCTTCCAGACGGCTCTTAGAGTATACACCGAAAGACCAGCGCCGCCACTGTCCAGCGGCCCGCCGGCGAGGAGCGGGCAGTCCCCCAACAGGCCGGCCGAACAGGGGCGGCTAGCCGATGCCCGGTGGGAGCGGCGTGCTCGCTTCCTGACCGTGGTCGAGTGGGGGAGAGGGTGGCAGGCCGAGCAGCCCGCGCAGTTCGTCGCCCTCCATCACTTCGACGTCAAGCAAGCGCCGGGTGACGCGCTCGAGCGCGTCGCGCTGCTCGGTGAGGATCCGCCGGGCCTGGCTGTGCGCCTCCGTCATGATGCGCCTGATTTCGGCATCGATCACGCGGGCCGTGTCCTCGGCGTGGGCACCCCGTTCCGGTCCCAGTGACACATCGAGGAACTTGCTGCGCGCGTGTCCATCGTAGGTGATGGCGCCAAGCGCATCGCTCATGCCCCACTCGGTCACCATCGACCGGGCGATGTCGGTGGCGCGCTGCAGGTCGTTCTGTGCTCCTGTGGAGATCTCGCCGAGCGCGATCTCCTCGGCCGTCCGTCCGCCGAGCAGCACGGCGAGCTGGGCCAGGAGATCCTTCCGCTGCATCAAATACCGATCTTCGAGCGGGAGCTGCATCGTGTAGCCGAGCGCGCCGAATCCGCGCTGCACGATGGAGATCTTGTGCACCGGGTCCATGCCCGGAATCGCCGTGGCGACGATGGCATGGCCCGATTCGTGGTAGGCGACGATCTCGCGTTCCTTCCGGCTCATGACTCGCTTCTTCTCGAGCCCGGCGATGAGCCGGTCGATGGCCTCGTCGAAGTCCACCATCTCGACCGCCGTCTTGTCTTTTCGGGCGGCGAGCAGCGCCGCCTCGTTGACCAGGTTGGCAAGATCCGCTCCGGCAAAGCCCGCGGTGCGCGCTGCCACCACGCGGAGGTTCACCACGGGGGCGAGCGTGACCTGCTTGGTATGGATGGTGAGCACGGCTTCGCGCCCGTTCACGTCAGGTTTGTCGACGAGGACCTGCCGGTCGAATCGCCCCGGGCGCAGCAGCGCCGCGTCGAGCACTTCCGGACGGTTGGTGGCCGCCATGATGATGACGGCCTTGTGGGAGTCAAAACCATCCATCTCGGCCAGGAGCTGGTTGAGCGTTTGCTCCCGTTCCTCGTGCGAGCCCATCGGGCCGGGCATGCGCGCGCGGCCGAGGGCGTCCAGTTCATCGATGAAGATGATGCAGGGTGCTTTCTGCTCGGCCTGCGCGAACAGATCGCGAACGCGCGCGGCGCCGACGCCGACGAACATCTCGACGAACTCGGAACCGCTCAGGCTGAAGAAGGGCACTTTCGCTTCGCCAGCGACCGCCCGGGCCAGCAGCGTCTTGCCAGTGCCCGGCGGGCCGACCAGCAGAACGCCTTTCGGAATTCGGCCGCCGAGCGTCGTGTACTTCTTGGGGTTCTTCAGGAACTCGACAATTTCCTTCAGCTCCTGCTCGGCTTCGTCCACGCCCGCCACGTCCGCGAAACTCACCTTGACGTCGTCCTCGGCGAACACCCGGTGCTTGCTCCGGGCGATCGACATGAGGCCGCCTTCGGCACCGCCCATCCGTCGAGAGACGAAGCTCCAGACGACGAAGATGAAGACGAAGAGCAGCGCCCAGTTGAGGAGTTCCGAGACCCACGGGTTGACGAGCTCTCCCGTGTATTGCACCTCTGCCGCATCGAGCTCCTCGAGCAGCTTCGGATCGGCGATCCGTGTCGTGCTGAACCTGCGGTTACCGTCGATCTCCCGGGCGTAGCTGCCGGTAATGGTCTGCTCGCCAACGCGGACGTCCGCCACTTGACCAGTGCGGATGGCCTGCTTGAAATCGCTGTAGGAGATCGTTCGACCCGCCGGGGTCAGATACCACGCCTGCACGAGGGCGAGCAGCAGCAGCCCTCCGAGGAAGTACCACATCGGGCCGCCCGGGCGCCCGGTCCGGCCGAACACGCGCCGATCGCCCGGGCGCTTGCCTCTCGGAGTCATGCGCGACCGGGTCTCGAACGTAGAAGGCGGCCCGTCATCAGGCCGCCACGGACTGTTTCTTCCGGAACGTCAACTCGTTGTCACCCACGTCAACCACGACCCGATCTCCTTCGTGGAACTCACCCTCGAGCACGCGGATCGCCAGGCTATCCAACACGCGGCGCTGGAGCGTGCGCTTGAGCGGTCTGGCGCCGTACCTCGCATCGTACCCCTCGGACACCAGGAAGGATCGGGCGGCGTCGGTCAACTCGACGTGGATCTTCCGATCTTCCAGGCGTTTGAGCAACCCACGGATCTGAATGTCGATGATCTGCTTCAGGTGTGCGAGGCCCAGCGTGTGGAAGAAGATGATCTCGTCGATCCGGTTGATGAACTCCGGCCGGAAGTGCTGCCGGAGCGCCTCGGTGACCTGCCGGCGCACGCCTTCTGGCAGCTCATCGTGTGACCCTCCCCGAGGCGCTTCGGCAATGAAGTGGCTGCCAAAATTCGACGTCATGATGACGACCGCATTCTTGAAATCGACGGTTCGGCCCTTGCCGTCAGTCAGACGCCCGTCGTCAAGCAGCTGGAGCAGGACGTTGAGCACCTCGGCGTGGGCCTTTTCGATCTCGTCGAAGAGCACGACAGCGTAGGGACGTCGGCGGACCGCCTCGGTGAGCTGCCCAGCCTCCTCGTAGCCCACGTACCCGGGAGGCGCGCCAATCATCCGCGAGACGGTGTGCTTTTCCTGATACTCGGACATGTCGATCCGAATCATCGCGTGTTCGTCGTCGAAGAGAAACTCGGCGAGGGCTCGGGCCAACTCGGTCTTGCCGACACCCGTTGGGCCGAGGAAGATGAAGCTGCCGAGCGGACGATTCGGGTCCTGCAGACCGGCGCGCGCGCGCCGAATGGCATTGGCCACCGCCTTGATCGCCTCGTGTTGGCCCACGACGCGGTCGTGCAGCCGGTCCTCCATGTGAATGAGTTTCTGGATCTCCCCCTCCATCAGCCGGCTGACCGGGATGTTGGTCCACTTGGCCACGACTTCGGCGATATCCTCTTCATCGACCTCCTCTTTGAGCATGCGTTGGGTCGGCTGCGCCCCTCCCGGCCCCGCTTCCTGCTGGGCGATCTGTCGCTCCAACTCCGGTAGCCGGCCGTACTGCAGTTCCGAGGCCTTGGCGTAGTCGCCTGCCCGCTCGGCTTCAGCCTTCTGCCGACGCGCCTCCTCGAGCTGTTCCTTGAGCTCCCCGGCGCCGCGGATCGCGTCCTTCTCCTCCTGCCACTGCGACTGCAGCCGCGTCTGCTCGCTCTTGAGCTCGCCGAGTTCGCGCTCGAGTTTGGTCAGCCGCTCGAGCGAGGCGGGATCGGTTTCCTTGCGGAGCGCTTCGCGTTCGATCTCGAGTTGCATGATGCGGCGCCGCACCTCGTCGAGCTCGGCGGGCATGGAGTCGATCTCCATCCTCAGCTTCGATGCCGCCTCGTCGACCAGGTCGATGGCCTTGTCGGGCAGGAAGCGGTCCGAGATGTACCGGTTCGACAGCACGGCAGCGGCGACGAGGGCGGCGTCCTTGAACCGGACCTTGTGATGAATTTCGTACCGCTCGCGCAAGCCGCGGAGGATCGAAATCGTGTCCTCCACGGTGGGCTCCCCGACGAGCACCGGCTGGAAGCGGCGTTCGAGCGCCGCGTCCTTTTCAATGTGCTTGCGGTACTCGTCGAGCGTGGTCGCGCCGATGGTGTGCAGTTCGCCCCGGGCGAGCATGGGCTTGAGCATCTGCGACGCGTCCATGGCGCCTTCGGCGGCGCCGGCGCCGACCACGGTGTGCAGTTCGTCGATAAACAGGACGATCTGCCCCTCGGAATCGGCGATTTCCTTGAGGACGGCCTTCAGCCGCTCTTCGAACTCGCCGCGATACTTCGCCCCGGCCACCAGTGCGCCCATGTCGAGCGCGAAGATCTTCTTGTTCTTCAAGCCTTCTGGGACATCGCCGCGGACGATGCGCTGCGCCAGGCCTTCGACGATGGCGGTCTTGCCAACGCCAGGTTCGCCAATCAGAACCGGATTGTTCTTGGTTCGCCGGGACAGCACCTGAATGACACGGCGGACTTCCTCATCTCGTCCGATCACCGGATCGAGCTTACCCTTGCGCGCCAGCTCCGTCAGATCCCGGCCGTAGCGGGTGAGGGCCTCGTAGGTGGATTCCGGGTTCTGGGACGTCACGCGCTGGCTGCCGCGGACGTCCGTCAAGGCCTTGTACACGGCGTCCTTTGTGACCCCGCTTCGCTCGAGCAGCTGCGCCGCCGGCGAGCGGCCGCTTTCGGTCGCGAGCGCGAGCAGGAGGTGCTCGGTGCTCACGAACTCGTCTTGCAGGCGAGTCGCCTCCGCTTGCGCCGAGTCCCCGATGAGACGCATCCGCGGCGACAGGCGGAGATCGCCGCCGTACGCCTGGGGCACCGCCTTCAGCAACCCACGCGCATCAGCGGTGACGCGCGATGGATCGAGCGACAGCTTTCGAAGGACCGAGGAGACGATGCCCCCGGACTGCTCGACCAGCGTGACGAGCAGGTGCTCCGGGGTCACCTCCGAATGGTTCTGTTCCGTTGCCAGCTGCTGAGCTCCGACAACCGCTTCTTGAGCCTTTTCAGTGAACTTGTTGAGATTCATGGCCGTGACCCTTGCGCGTTGTGCGTCGTCTTCTCCAGTGTCCTGAGTGCTTCGTAATGCTCTCGTTCCGTCTCCGTCAGGGTGGTCGGCAGTTGCACGTCGATCCGAGCGTAGAGGTTTCCCCGGTCGTCCGACTTGCCGAGGGCGGGCATGCCGTAGCCCTTCAAGCGGAACAACTGACCGTTCTGCGTCTTCGGCGGGACGCGGAGTCGTGCCGGGGTACCGCTCAACGTCTGAACCTGTGCTTCGCCTCCGAGGACCGCCGTCGTGACCGGCACGTGGGCTTTGACGTAGAGGTCCCGCCCCTTGCGCTCGAACACAGGATGCGGTGCCAGCCGCACCCGTAAGTACAGATGGCCGGACTCAGCTCCACCAACCCCCTGTTCGCCCTCACCGCTCACGCGGACGCGCGATCCGTCGCCGACCCCGGCAGGAATCCGCACGTCCACGGTTTTGGCATGGCCGTCATGCCGCACGCTCAGTCGGCGTGTCACCCCGTGGTAGGCGTCCTCCAGCGCCAGTTCGAGTTCGTTCTCCACGTCGCGCCCAGGACGACGGCGAGCACGGCCGGCGCCCCCGCTGCTTCGCGCACCGGCCGCGCCGCCGAAGCCCTCGCCGCCACCGAAAAACGTGGTGAAGAAGTCGGAGAACGGGCTCGAGTCCCCGAACAGTTCCTCCATTTCCTCCGGGGTCATCGTGCGATGGCTGCCCCGGCCACCCCCGCCCGGCACGTTCCAGCCACCCTGAAAAGGACTCGCACCGCCACGGGCGTGGGCCTGCTCGTACATTCGCCAGTTCGCGCCCAGTTCGTCGTATTTCTTGCGTGTGGCCGGATCTCCAAGGACCTCGTTGGCCTCGTTGATCTCCTTGAAGCGTGTCTCGGCCGCCTTGTCCCCAGGGTTGACGTCCGGGTGGAACTTGCGGGCCAGCTTCCGGAAGGCCTGTTTGATCTCCTTCTCACTCGCGGTCTTGGTGACGCCCAGCGTCGCGTAGTAGTCCTTGAATTCCACGGCTACAGCCCGATTACGTCGTTCAGCCGCCGGATCTCGTTGAGCAACTGGCGGCGCCCAGCCCCGGTGTTCAGTGCGTGCTCATCCATCAGAGGGCGAATTCTTTGCATCACCTCTGCCACGGCGAGGAGTCGCTGGATCCCGGCCAGGTTGATACCGTGTCCATCCACTAACTGCTTGATCAGCCTCACTCTTTCCAGTTCCTCACGCGCGTACAAACGCATGCTGCCGATCGTGCGGCTGGGCCGAACGAGTCCCAGCCGCTCGTATTTCCGCAGCGTCTGGGGATGCATTCCCAGCAACTCGGCGGCCGTGCTGATGAAGTAGAGATCCTGATCGAGTGGCATAGCCCCCAGCCTTCCGCGTGCCGCTCCAACCTTGATACACCTCGAGTGTAGAACTTGATACGGATCGTGTCAACTTACGCCCACGCGCTGTCCGTGCGAACGCGGGCACGGGTTACGATTGGCAAGCCGCCTTGGATATCGCCGCCCCCGATTTCGTCACCATTAGCCTGCTCGTCGTGCTGGAGGGCCTCCTCAGCGCGGACAACGCGCTGGTCATGGCCATCCTGGTCCTCGGCCTTCCCAGGAAGGACCACAAGAAGGCGCTTCGCTACGGCCTCATTGGCGGGTTCGTGTTCCGGATCGCGGCCACGCTGCTCGCGGTCTACCTCATCCAGGTCGCCTGGGTGAAGCTGCTGGGCGGTCTGTACCTGCTGTATCTGACGTACGCGCACTTCTGGGGGCATGAAGCAGGCGCCGATCGCCGGCAGGCGCCCAAGGCCAAGCCGTGGCTCGGGATGTCGGCCTTCTGGGCCACGGTCGTACGTGTCGAGATGATCAATCTCGCCTTCTCGATCGACTCGATTCTCGTGGCTGTTGCGATGTCACCAAAACGCTGGGTGGTCATCACAGGCGGCATCCTGGGCATCGTTGCGATGCGGCTGGTGGTGGGACAACTGCTGACCCTGGTGCAGCGTTACCCGACGCTCGTCGATGGCGCGTTCGTGATCATTGCCTGGGTGGGCGCGAAACTCTGCCTCGACTTTCTGCACGATGCCGGGGTGATCGGTGTAGAGATCCCCCATGTGCTCTCCATCGGTCTGATCATCGTAATCTTCGTGGTCGCGTTCATTTACGCCAAGATGCAGGGGCCGGTTGAACACGTCGACCCGCTGACCGAAGAAGCAGAGGAGATGCTGGCCGAGGAAGGGAAGGCGGTCTCGGCGATCGACGGCGATGTGACGAAATGAGTCCGTTATCGCCGCGCTGACGGCGTAAGCGTCGTTTCGCGCTTCTCTGCACCCCGTATGTAGACAACCTTCGTCGCCTGGTCGATCTTCAAGAGTTCCAGCGCGTAGGTGTAGTCGTAGATGTTCGCGATCGTCTGGCCGGCGATCTCGACGATGACGTCGCCTTTCTGCAGCCCGGCTTTCTCGGCCGGTCCGCCGCCGATGACCCCTCCGAGCAGCAAGCCCTTGGCGTCCGACGTGTAGTCGGGCACCGTGCCTGTGAAGACGCGCACCCCGGTGCGGTTGATCGTCTGCGACGACTGCTCGACCTTGCTGAACTGCGGTGCCTGATCGAGGTCCCTGATCCTGGCAGCGATACTCGTGGCGAACCCCGCAACCCGGTCAAGGTCTTCGTAGTTGATCTTGTCGGCCGTGTCGGAGGGCTTGTGATAGTCGAGGTGCGCGCCCGTGGTGAAATTCAGAGTGGGTATCGAGGCCTGGTTGAACGTCGCGACGTCGGTCGGCTGATATGGATCCGGCTGGAGCGTCAGGTTGAACCCGGCCGCGACGTTCGCCCGCTCGATGATCGCCGCCCACGCCGGGCTGCTGCCCGTGGCCTGAACGGCCAGCTTGTTGTCCTGCATGCGCCCGACCATGTCGAAGTTGAGGTACGCGGCGAACTGGGTGGCGGGTACGGGCGGCGCAGCCAGAAAGGTGTTGGAACCGATGAGCCCGATCTCCTCGGCCGACCACAGCGCGACGATGACGTGGCGCCGGCGGACGGGCTGCCGCGCCAGCGCCTCAGCCACCTTCAGCACGGCGGCCGTGCCCGACGCATTGTCGTCGGCGCCGACGTGGGGTTTGCCCATCTCATTTCCGGTGGCGAGCGAGTTGCCGTCCCGACCGAGACCCAAGTGGTCGTAATGGGCGCCAATCACCACCCACGGCTTTTCGGGAGCGGCAACCGGTTGGGTGGCGGGGATGTAGGCCACCACGTTTCGTGCGGTCCGTTTTTCCCGGACGAGTGCCGTGCTGAGATCGACGGTGACGCCGTCGAGCGAAAATCCAGCTACGTGAGGGTTGCCGCTATCGAATTCCTTCTGGACGGCCTCGAGCGGCCGGCCTCCCGCAAAGAGGGCGGCGGCGACCCTGGCGCTCACGCTGGCGGCGGGGATCCCCGAGCCAGCCAGGGCCGTGTCGAACGCCATCGGCACGGTCTGTCCGGCGTTCGGCGAGCGCGGGCCGGTCACAACGAGCAACGCCTTCGC
>Ga0209640_10001492_pt1 | contig 19819 bp, 18 predicted proteins | sample RifCSP10_1_FD_184018 | JGI IMG/M metagenome (GOLD analysis project Ga0209640, IMG submission 184018) | Soil microbial communities from Rifle, Colorado - Rifle CSP2_sed 10_1 (SPAdes) (version 2) | ecosystem: Environmental > Terrestrial > Deep subsurface > Rock core/Sediment | place: Rifle...
CTTTCCTGGCGGCGTCGCGCTCCTGCAGCAGCTTCTTCCAGTCCGCGGCCGCGAGCGCGGAATCGAGCGACGCCTCGTAGTCGCCCGAGTCGTAGACCGCGCCCATCTGCGTCTGGAAGGGGAACTTGTCCTTCGGGATGAAGTTCCTCCGGCGCACCTCCGCCGGATCCATCTTCAGCTCGCGCGCCAGCATGTCGAGCGCGCGTTCGACGAAGAAGGTCGCTTCCGGGCGTCCGGCGCCGCGGTATGCATCCGTCGGCGTCTTGTTGGTGAAGACTTCCGTCAGCGTCGTTCTGATCGCCGGGATGTCATAGGTCGCGTTCGCCATCAGCATCGTCAGCGTCGGGATGGCGGCCGTGAGCAGCATGTTGTAGGCGCCGATGTCGGCGATGAGCCGCATCTTCAGACCGAGCACCGTGCCGTCGCGCTTTGCCGCCAGGTCGACGTAGCCAATGATGTCGCGCCCGTGAGTGGTGGCCACGAACGCTTCTGATCGATCCTCGATCCACTTCACCGGGATGCCGAGCCGCTTCGACACCGCCGCGCACACGTACTCTTCTCCGTAGATGTTGATCTTCGCGCCGAATCCGCCGCCGACCTCCGGCGCGATGGCCCGCACCTGATCCTGGCCCATGCCCGTCAGGGCCGCGATCATCGTGCGCAGGATGTGGGGGTTCTGCGTCGACGACCAGATGGTCATCGTGCCCTTGCCCGGCTCGAAATGAGCAACCACGCCGCGCGGCTCCATGGCGTTCGGAACCAGCCGCTGATTGACCATCCGCTGCGAGATGACGACTTCGGCCTGCGCGAATGCGCGCTCGATGGCGCTGTCGTCGACTTTGCCGCCCGGCGTGACGCCCGTTCCACTCGGCACGAGCGGCACGGCGAGGTTGTTCGGAAAAGCCGCGTGAATGACCGCCGGCTTGCCGGTCATCGCCACCTCTGGATCGACGACCGCCGGCAGCACGTCGTAGGAGACGACGATCGCATCCGCAGCGTCCCGGGCCACGTACCGATCCGCGGCGACGACGACAGCGACCGGCTCGCCGGCATAGCGGACAACATCGACCGCCACCGCACGATGGTCCGGCGACGGGAACGGCGTGCCGATCGGCATCGGCGGGAGCAGCTCGGCAATCTGCGCGCCGGTGAACACGGCCTCGACGCCGTCCATCGCCTGCGCGGCGCTCGTGTCGATGGACACGATGCGGCCGTGCGCGACGTCGCTGCGCTTGAAGGCGATGTGCTGCATGCCGGCGATCTTGACGTCGTCGACGTACGTGCCGCGGCCCTGGATGAGGCGGGGGTCTTCGCGCCGCTTGACGCGCTGGCCTACGAGTTTTGGTAAGACGGGAGTGGGAGGCATGGCTTATCTCCGGGACTCGGGACTGGGGCCTCGGGACGGACCCGGGACTCGGGACTGGGGACTCGGGACTCGAACCATGACTACCTCTTGTTCGCCGCGTGCTGGACGGCGTTGACGATGTGCTGGTAGCCGGTGCAGCGGCAGAAGTTGCCGGAGATCCCTTCGCGGATCTCCTGTTCGCTCGGTTTCGGGTTGTCGCTCAGCAGATTGACACCGGACATGATCATGCCCGGCGTGCAGTATCCGCACTGCAGGCCATGTTCTTCCCAGAAGCCTTCCTGCAACGGGTGCAGCTGACCGTCCTTGGCCAGCCCCTCGATCGTGGTGACCTGGGAGCCGTCGGCCTGCACCGCGAAGATCGTGCACGACTTCGCGCTCCGGCCATCGATGAGGACGGTGCACGCGCCGCACTGGCTCGTATCGCAGCCGACGTGCGTCCCCGTCAGGTTCATGTGCTCCCGCAGGAAGTGGACGAGCAGTGTGCGCGGCTCGACCTGCGCTTTGCGTAACTTGCCGTTGATTGTGATCGAAACCTGGGCCATTCGGTGTCCCTTTCGGCCCACTAGACTACACCGATTCTTGGGTTCTCAGGTTCTCGGGTTCTCGGGTGCTCAGGTGCGTAGACGCCGGTTCTCTGGTGCTCAGGTGCTTCGGTGCTCGGGTGCGTAGACACCAGTTCTCTGGTGCTCAGGTGCGCTCTTGGGGTTCACAGGTGCTTCGGTGCTGGGGTTCGAGTTCGTGGTGGGTGCCGAACCTATGCACCAGAGAACTCGAGCACCCGAACCTGAGCACCCAAGCACCCGAGCACCTGAGAACCCTAGAGAGCGCTTACCGTTCGCGCGCGTCCATCCAGGTCTGTCCTTGATCCGTCGTGCGCCATGAGCGGCCGTCCGCGGCGGTCACCGTGGCCCGGCGGTCATCGCTCGCGCTGACGGCGACAAGATCCACAGCGACGGGGAAGGACACGCGCGTGAATCGCGCGCCATTCGTCGTGACGTAGACGGCACCGGCGCGGCCGACAAGCCAGCAGATTGAGGCCGAGACGGCCGATCCCGCTGTCAAGGTATCGGGAGACGAGGTCGCGATCGTGGCGGCTTCCCACTCCGCTCCGCCAGACGTCGACCATTCGACCTGGCGGCCCGAGGTAATCCTCCAGCGTGCAGCCGAGCCCGGGGCAACGATCTCGGTGACGTCGGACGAACGGCGCGTCTGAGCGAGCGCCCTGGGCGAGGGAGGAGCCTCCCCCGTGGCGGTCCGCGGGTTTCTGCTGACGGCGTCCAGAACCGGCGACTCGGGACTTGCGTCCGGGGACTCGAGGGCTGAGGTTCTGGACTCGGGGCTCCGGGCTTCGGTCTCGGCTTTCGTTCGGGAATCGGCCCCGGCCGATCGAAGCGCGGCTTCCTCACGCAGTCCCGTAGCATCTGCCCCCGCAGGCACATCACGTGAAGACGCTCCAGGGGACAGCCTGCCGAGCGGTTCAGCCGGCGTTTGCGGTACGGTTGCTTGTTGCGCGAGTCCATCGGCCCGTCGGGCGACGCCTGGCCTCTCGGCATCTCGCTCGCGGGCGGCAGGCTGGACAGATTCTGCGACCGCCAATGTCTTTGAGCGCACGGGCTGTCGGGTGGAGTCCGGGACGGCGAACCAGATCGCGGCGGCAGTCGCCGCCGTCGCGAGCGGCACGAGCCACGGCAGGCGCCAACTGCGCCAGAGCGGCCGGGCGGCCGATTCCGGCGGTATCGCGCGGACGAACGTGGCCAGCAAGGCCTGACATCGAGCGCAGTCGGCGACATGGCGCTCCACGACGGACGCCTGTTCCGGCCGCAGTGCGCCAGCGGTCCATGCCGTTAGCATCTCGCCGTCGATGCACGCACCTTGCGCGGACGCGTTGGTCAGCGTCCGGCGGAGGAGCCGCTCCACCGCTCGATCGCGGTCGTGTTCAGGCATTGGCCCCCTCGGGTCTACCCTTTGAACGCCGTCCTCCGGTTTCCTTGCGCGCGCCCTGCGGGGGGGTGGCGCCGGCCTGCTCGAGGGGGGGCCCCAGCAGGTCAGTCACGTCGAGCGAGCCCGCGTCCTGGACGAGGGCGTTGAAGCACTCGGAGATCTCGGCCTCGCCCATGTGCTCGTGTTCGCGCAGGTGCCGCTCCACCTCGCGCCGGATGTCACGCCGTGCCCGCGTCAGATGGCGAGAGACGGTCGCCTCGTGCTCGCCGAGCATCTGGCCGATCTGGGCCAGTGTCAGGTCCTGGGCATAGTAACAGCTGAGTCGAAGCCGATCCCTTGGCGCGAGACGCGCGACGACGGTGGTGATGACCTGCCGCATCAAGGCGAGGTATCGAGTCGCGCTCTCAGGCTGGGATGAGGCCGGCAGCGCTCCAGGCGCCTCGTCGGCCGGGAGCGGTTCGAAGCGGCGCACACTGCGCACACGGTCCACGTATCTCTGCGCGAGGACGGCGCGAAGCCACGTGGCCATGCTGGACCGGCCGTGGAAGTAGTCGAAGTGCGACCGCCGCTCGCCGCCGCGTTCGCTCAGCCCGAAGAGCTCCCCGTAGAGCGAGTCGGCCAGCTCGCGCGCGCCCCCGGCGGCATCGATGGCATCGGCCGACCGGTAGAGAGCGGGTCGATACTCACGAACGAAGTGCTCCCACGCCGCTTCGTGACCCGCCGCGCACGCACAAGCCAGGGCCAGGTCCTCGAGGTGCAGCGAGTCCAGGTACCGCTCCAGCTCGCGCGCCTCCGGTTCGTCGGCGAAGGCCCTCCGCGCGCTGCGCTCGAGCGCGGCCGAAAACGTTTCCCGCGGCACACTCCACCGGTCCGCGCGTGCCCGGCCATACAGGCGTTCGACGGCGGCATCCTGCAGCCGCCACATCGGCATGGTTTCATTATGAGCCCTGGGCGCACGGCCTCAGGCGGCGATCGACACGGGTGATGTCATATCATCCCTGTGAGACAGGCCGGGAGTCGGCCGCGCTTGTCGCCATATGAGGTCATCATCCATGCGAACGCCAATCCCGAGTCTGACTGCAGCTTCCGTCCTGGCCCTGGGGCTCGTCGCCACCGGTTCTGCTCAACGCGGGCCCCTCCAGCCGCCAATGGTGAAGGAAGGCGCCACTGAAAAGATCTCGGACCACGTCTACGTCATCCCCGACGGCAACGTCGGACTCGTTCCCAACGTCTCCATCATTGTCGGCACCCGCGCGACGTTCGTCGTCGACACGGGGCTCGGCGCGCGCAACGGTGAGGCCGTCATGCGCGAGGTCGAGAAGGTCAGCCGCAACGCCGACCTCTATCTGGCGACGACGCACTACCATCCGGAGCACGATCTGGGCGCGCATGGGTTCCCGGCGCGCACCAAGATGATCCGATCGCGCGACCAGCAGGCCGAGCTCGAGGAGGGCGGCCTCGAGATGGCGAAGCGGTTCGCGAGCTTCTCGCCGCTCGTCGCCGAGCTGTTGCAGGGCGCCGACTTCCGCAAGGCCGACACGATCTTCGACAAGGAGCACACGGTGGATCTGGGCGGCGCGCGCGTGCGCTTGATGGCGATGGGCACCAACCACACCCGTGGCGATACGGCGTTCTTCGTGGAGCCCGACGGCGTGCTCGCATCCGGCGACGTCGTGATGAGCACGCTGCCCGGCGTCGGCGCTGCCTCGCGGCTGTCGACCTGGCTCCAGAGCATGGAGCGCTTCGAGAAGCTGCAGCCCAAACGCGTCGTGCCGAGCCACGGCCCGATGGGCGACGTGTCGATGATCACGAACGCCCGCACGTTTCTGACGACGGTGCGGTCGCGGGCGTCCGAGCTCAAGAAGCAGGGGAAAAGCCTCGACGAGACGGTGAAGTTGGTGCAGGACGAGCTTCAGGGCCGCTACGACCGGAACCGGATGACGGGCGCCATCCGGGCAGCCTACAACGAGGCGCCATAGGGTGCCGATGGCGCCGCTCCAGCTCGCGTTCCTCGGCTGCGGCTTCATCACGCGGATTCATAGCCAGCACCTCCGCCGCCTCCGGCCCGACATCGTCTGCAGCTACGCCAGCCGCGACGCTGAAAAGGCCGAGGCGTACCGGCGGCAGTACGGCGGCCAGGCGAGCTACTCGGACTACGCGGCGGCGATGGCCGATCCTCGGATCGAGGCGGTCGTGATCGCCGTCCCGCCACGTTTTCATCTGGAGCTGACGCTTCAAGCCCTCGAGGCAGGCAAGCACGTCCTGGTGGAAAAGCCCGCCTATCCGCGAATGGCGGACTATCAGAAGGCCGTCGAGGCGAGAACCCGCGCGGGGCGCAGCGTGCTCGTCGGGGAAAACGATCACTACAAGCCGCTGGCGACCTGCCTTCGAGCGCTGCTGAAGGAGGGCGCCATCGGCGAAATGGTCTTCGGACATTTCACGACCCTGGTGAAGAAGCTCAAGCCGGCAGACGACTGGCGCAACGACGAGACGATGGCCGGTGGGGACGCTTTCTTCGAGGAGGGCATTCACTGGCTGCACCTGGCGTCGAGCCTCGGCCCGCGCATCGTTCGCATCGAAGGCTTTCGGCCCGCACCCTCCCGCGGCGGAGTGGACGCGCGGGTCAAGAGCATGATGGTGGCATTCGAATACGACAACGGCGCGGTCGGGTCGCTCAACTATTCGCGCGAGGTCCCCTCGCTCCTGCGGGGGCTCAGGCTCTCGAAACTGATGGGCCGGGAGGGGATCATCACGTTCGAGTCGAACGGTCTGTTCGTCCTCGTACGCGGCCGGGGGCTGCCGCGCATCATCCTGCCCGGCTTTCGGGACATCCGCGGCTATCGGGCGATGTATCGTGATTTCCACCGCGCCATCCGCGAGGAGCGCCAGCCGCAGATGAGTCTCGAGCGGGCGATGGATGATCAGCGACTCATGGATCGCATTTACGAGAGCGTCTCGTCCGCCAGGCCCGTGGCGGTGGCTCGCTAGGCGATCGACCGACGTGCGCGCGGATCGATACGACATCGTCATCATCGGCAGCGGCGCCGGAGGAGGCACGCTCGCGCAGGCGCTGGCCGACAGCGGCGCGCGGATGCTCATCGTCGAGCGCGGGACCTTCGTGCCGCAGGAGGAGGAGAACTGGAGTCCGGCGGCCGTGTGGCGGGACCTTCGCTACCGCACCGACGAGCGGTGGCTCGACGAGGCGGGCCGTGAGTTCCAGCCGTACGCGCATTACTGCGTCGGGGGCAACACCAAGTTCTGGGGCAGTGTGCTCTACCGGCTGCGGCGCGAGGATTTTCAGGCCATCGAGCACGCCGACGGCGTCTCGCCCGCCTGGCCTATCGACTACGAGACGCTCGAGCCGTACTACGAGCGAGCTGAACGCTTGTATCAGGTACACGGTGGATCTGGTGACGACCCCACTGAGCCGCCACGACGCGCGCCATTTCCATACGCGCCCATCCCGCACTCCAGCGCCATGGAAGCGATCGTCGGCCAGTTGCGGCAGCAGGGGCTCCATCCGTCGCCGTTGCCTCTGGGCCTCATCAGACCCAGCGAGCCCGGCGGGTGCGAGCTGTGCGACACCTGCAACTCGTTCCCGTGCCGGGTGCATGCCAAGAGCGACGCCGACGTGCTGTGCGTGCGGCCTCTCGCCGGCAAGCCCGGTGTCACGCTGTGGACCGACGCCTTCGCGCGGCGCCTGCTCACCGACGCGGCGGGCAGGCGCGTCGAGGCGGTCGAAGTGGAGCGGGCTGGCCGGACCCATCGCGTCGAAGCACCGCTCTTTGTCGTATCGTGCGGCGCGGTGAACTCGGCAGCGCTGCTGCTGCGGTCGGCCAACGACGCCCACCCGAACGGCCTGGCGAACTCGTCGGGCCTGGTCGGGAAGCGTTACATGGCGCACCTGGCCACGATGATGGAGGCCATCGACCCGCGACAGAGAAACGACACCACGTTCCAGAAGACCGTGGCGATCAACGACTACTACCTTCGCGGACCGGAGTCGAACCATCCGCTCGGGCACATCCAGTCGCAGGGGCGCACGCACGGCCTCATGGCGAAGCTCCACGCGCCGTGGTGGGGCCGCCGGATACCGCTGGGGCTCTACGACTGGTGGGTCGCGCGCGGCTTCGACTGGCTGGTGATGTCCGAGGATCTGCCGAATGTAGATAATCGTGTGGCCATCGACGGGGCGGGACGAATCGTTCTCAGGTATCGACGATCCAACGACCGGCCTCACCGGGAGCTGGTCGAGGAAGCCAAACGCATCCTGGCCCGCCTGGGTTTGCGCTTTCCGGTGACCCACTCGCTCGGAACGACGAACACGACGCATCAATGCGGGACAATCGTCTTCGGCACAGACCCGCGCGCCTCCGTGCTCGACCCCTTCTGCCGGGCGCACGACGTACCGAACCTCTTCGTCGTCGACGCGTCGTTCTTCCCCTCCTCCGCCGCGGTCAACCCGGGGCTGACGATCGTGGCGCAGGCGCTGCGGGTGGCGGAGCACATTGCCGAAAGTGAAAAGTTCGAAGTGCAAAGTTGGAAAGTAAGTTCGAAGTCTGAAGTGCCACCACTATGAAAGCGCGTTCGTTCAGTCATGTCGGCATCACTGTGTCCGACTTCAACAGGGCCGTCCGGTTCTACTGGGAGGTGTTCGGCTGCCCGCTCGTGGGCGTGGCGGACACGCCGCCCGAACGGGTGCGAACCTTCTTCGGTGTCCAGGGCGAGGCTCCGAGCTGCAAGATTGGCTGGATCCGCGTGCCGGGCGGCGGCGTCCTGGAGATCTTCGCGTTCACGCCCCAGCGTCCGCCGGTGCCGGTGCTCTGGAACCAGGTCGGGCTGACGCACGTCTCCTTCAGCGTCCGCAACCTTCAGCGCTGGCACGACTACCTGGTGAGCAGGGGAGTCGAGTGCATCAGCAGACCCGAGCGGTCGCCGCGCGGGCACTCCTTCTTCTTCGCGAAGGACTTCGACGGCAACCTGATCGAGCTGATGGATCTCGGCTACATGTACCACGTGCTGCGATGGCTGGGCCCGCTCGGCGGCTGGATCTTCAGGCGGGGAATGTACAAGCAGTACTACGCGTAGCGTCCTGCTATCCTGGCGGGTGACGTGGAGCAGCGAACGATACAACAGGCGTGGTTCCTGATCTTGCTCGCAGCCGTCAGCCTGGCCTTCCTCTGGTTGACGCTCGACTTCATTCAGCCCGTCTTCTGGGCGGCGGTGCTGGCGATCATCTTCGATCCCGTCCACCGCCGCATCATGGCGCTGACCGGCGGCCGCGCAACGGTCGCGGCGCTCGCGACCACGGCGGCCATCGTGCTCGTGGTGTTCATCCCGCTGTCGCTCATCGGGGTCGCCGTGTCCAGGGAGGCGCTCAACCTGTACGGGCGGATCACGAGCGGCGACGTCGACGTGTCCGCGTTGATCGAGCGATACGATCCGCTGGTGCGCGACCTGGCCTCGCGGGTCGGTGTGGACACCGACTCGGTCCGCAAGAACGTCGCCGACGCGGCAGGCTCGGCCGCGCAGCTCATCGCGTCGAGTGCCGTGGTCGTCGGCCAGAACGTGCTGAGCGCCGTGGCGCAGACGGCGCTGATGCTCTACCTGCTGTTCTTCTTCCTTCGGGATGGCGAGCAGGTGCTGACATCGGTGGGCGCCGCCATCCCGCTGGGCGCCCGACGCCAGCGTGCGCTGTTCGGCCGGTTCACCGCTGTGACGCGCGCGACGCTCAAGGGCACGCTGCTCGTGGGCGTCGTGCAGGGCGCACTGGGCGCGATCCTCTTCTGGGCCCTCGGCCTTCGGGCGCCGGTGTTCTGGGGCGTCATCATGACGATGCTCTCTCTGGTGCCCATGGTCGGCCCCCCGCTCGTGTGGGCGCCGACGGCCATCGTCCTCATCGCCACGGGGTCGGTGACCAAGGGGATCGTGCTGCTCGCCGGCGGCGCGCTGGTCGTCGGAACGGCGGACAACATCCTGCGGCCCCTTCTCGTCGGCCGTGAGACACGGATGCCCGACTACATGGTGCTGCTCTCGACGCTCGGCGGCTTGTCGGTCTTTGGCCTGGCGGGATTCGTGGCCGGTCCAGTGCTGGCCGCGCTCTTCCTGTCCGTGTGGGGCATGTTCGCCCGTGAGCACGCGCGAGTGGAATTCGGCGACGTCGATCCAGCCACTGTAACCGCGCCGCCGGTCGACGCTGCGCCGCCGACGACCGAGTCATGACGACCCTCGACTTCACGCTCTTCGATACGTCCATCGGCCACTGCGCCATCGTCTGGGGCAGACGCGGCATCGTCAGCCTGCAGTTGCCTGAAGGCAGCGAAGAGACGACGCGCACGCGCGTGCTGCGCCGGTACCCCGGGGCACATGAAGAGGTGCCATCACCGGAGGTGGACGCAGCAGTGGAGGAGATCAGGAGCTTGCTCCGGGGCCACGCACGCGACCTGTCGGCCATCGCGCTCGACATGGACCAGGTCCCCGACTTCGATCGGCGCGTCTACGAGATCGCCCGTACGATCCCCGCTGGCGAGACGACGACCTACGGGGAGATTGCCGCCAGGCTTGGCGACCCTGCGTTGTCGCGCGCCGTGGGGCAGGCGCTCGGCCGCAATCCCGTGCCGCTCGTCGTGCCGTGTCACCGCGTGCTCGCTGCGGGAGGGAAGCCCGGAGGCTTCTCCGCAGCCGGGGGCGTCACCACGAAGAAGCAACTGCTCGAAATCGAAGGCGCGAAGGGTCTGCACCCGACGCTTCCCGGACTGTAGCCCCGCGCGATGCCATCGCTTGCGGCGCTCGCCCTCCTGCTGCTCCTTCCCACCCAGGCTGCGGAAACGCAGTCAATCACGGTTCGCGTCACGGCCGAGGCCCGCCCGGTGGCCGGCGCTCGGGTCAGCGTCGGGCGGCAGGTGAGAGCGACCGACGCACGCGGCGTCGCCACAATCGCGCTGGAACCCGGGGTCGCGGAGGTCAGGGTCGAAGCCGACGGGTTCCTTCCGGTCGCCGTGCCGATCGGCACCGCCCCACGCGACGGCACGACCGTCGACGTGGCGCTCGAGCCGCTTCCCGAGTTCGAAGAGGAGGTCGTCGTCAACGCATCTCGCTCGCCGACGCGGATCCAGGATCAGCCGCTGCGCGTGGAGGTGATCGATCGCGAAGAGATCGAGGAGAAGGCGTTGATGACTCCCGGCAGCGTCGCGATGCTCATCGGCGAAACCACGGGGCTGCGCGTGCAGCCGACCGCGCCATCACTTGGCGCCGCCAACGTCCGGATCCAGGGTCTGCGAGGTCGCTACAGCCAGGTGCTCGCCGACGGCCTGCCACTGTACGGAGGGCAAGGGGATTCGTTCAGCCTGCTTCAGGTACCGCCGCTCGATCTCGGGCAGGTTGAAGTGATCAAGGGGGTCGCCTCGGCGCTCTACGGATCGTCCGCGCTGGGCGGCGTGATCAACCTCGTCTCCCGCCGCCCTGAAGGACGCGAGCGCGAGGTCCTGTTGAACCAGACCTCTCTGGCTGGAAACGACGCCACGCTCTGGCTGGCCGACACGCTGAACGATCGCTGGACTTGGACCCTCATCGGCGGCTTTCATCGTCAGGGTCGGCGCGACGTGGACGACGACGGCTGGACCGATGTGTCGGGGTACGAGCGTGGCATGGTGCGCCAGCGGTGGTTCTATTCCAACGGGCAGGGCACGACCGTGATGGCGACTGGAGGCGCCATCGTCGAGTCGAGAAGGGGTGGAACCCTCGAGGGACGCGTGGCGCCGGATGGGAGCCCGTTCGCAGAGTCTCTGGACACGGCGCGCGGTGATGCCGGACTGGTCGCACGGTGGTTGACGTCGCCGGAGCGGCTTCTGTCGGTGCGCGGCTCCTACGGCCGGCAGGCTCAAGACCGCGCGTTCGGCCCTGTGCGCGAGCGGGGCGTACGCGACACAGGGTTTGGCGAAGTGTCGCTGCAAGGCTCGGGCGGCCGCCACACATGGGTTGTGGGCGCCGCCTATCAACACGACGGTTACGCGGCGCGCGACTTCCCCGCGTTCGATTACTCCTTCGACGTGCCCGCCGTCTTCGCGCAAGACGAGATCGCTCTTGGAGCCGTGCGGATGTCGCTCAGTGGTCGCCTCGATGTGCACGACAAGTACGGCGTGCTGGCCACGCCGCGCGCGTCACTCCTGTGGCGGCCCGATCCGGAGTGGACGATCCGGCTCTCGTCCGGGGGAGGGGCGTTTGCGCCGACGCCGTTCGTCGAGGATACAGACGAGACCGGACTGTCGAGACTCGCGCCGCTCGCGGGACTCGAGGCTGAGCGTGCGTGGGGCACCTCCGCCGACGTCAGCCGCCGCGCCGGTGGATTCGAGCTGACCGGAACGCTCTTTGCCTCAGTCGTGAGCAACCCCGTCCAGCTCGTCGACTCTCCGGGAGGCTCCAGACTCGTCAATGCGGGCGGTTCGACGCACACGTGGGGAAGCGAGCTGCTCGGCCGCTACCGCTCCGGCCCGTTGCTCGTGATGACCACCTATGCCTGGGTGCGGTCACAAGAGTTGGACGCCGGGACAGGCCTGCGTCGGGAGGTGCCGCTCACTCCGCGCCACTACGCGACACTCGACCTGATGCTCGAGGACAAAGACTGGGGACGCGCCGGGCTCGAGCTGTACTACGTGGGCCGGCAGTCGCTCGACGAGAACCCGTATCGCGTCGAGGGCGGCGGCCAGGTCATCGTCGGCGCGCTCGTCGAGAAGCGGTTCGCGCACGTCAGGCTGTTCGTCAACGCCGAGAACCTCGGCGGCGCCCGGCAGACACGACACGATCCGCTCGTGCGTCCGGAACGGCATCCTGACGGCCGCTGGACCGTCGACGCGTGGGCGCCGCTCGATGGTCGCGTAGTCAATGGCGGCGTCCGCGTGTTCTTCTGAGGCCCGCCGGAGGCCCGCTATTCGTGCGCTTCGTGCCCGGTTGGCGGCGGAGTGGCCGGCGGCGCAGCTGGCTGTCCAGGCTGCATCATTTGCATCATCTGCTTCATCATGTCGCCTTGCATCGACATCATCTGGCCCTGCATTGTCCGGCGCTGCGCGACCAGCTCGCTGATGACTGCGGCCATCTGGTCGACCTTGGCCTGTCCCGTGGCGGCGTTCATCCTGGCGACTAGATCGTCGAGCTTCTTCTGCCCGGCGTTCATCTCGGCCATCATCTTCTGACGCTCGGCCATCATCCCCATCTGGCCCCGGCCCATCGGCGCCTGGACCTGCGGAGTGGCCTGAGGTGCGCTACCGCGCCCCACGTCCTGTGCCTGAAGGATGCCCACGGACACCGCAGCCGCCAGCGCCGTGAAAACCAGGACCTTCCAAATCGACGTCTGTGCCCTCAGAGTCATGGGAACCTCCGACGTCCGAAGCAGCATGTCCTGTGCCATATTGTGGGGCCGGTTGATTGCGCGTTTTCCGAGCCCCGGGCGGACGGGCGGGGAAGATCAGCCGACGGTGTGGATTAGTCCGCTCAAATAACCCAGCGCGTCGTTTGGTCTAGAATCTCGCTCGGCAATCTCGCCGCTCTCAGATCCAGGAGCAGACGATGCGCGCAACGTTCCCAGTCGTATTGGTCGCGTTGACGACCGCTATCGTGCTGGCGCCCTCCTCGGCGTCCGCGCAGACAACGCGAGACGCCGCCGCGTGTGCCACGCTGACGAAGCTGCAGATTCCTGGCCTCAACCTCTCGATCACGAAGGCCGAGTGGCTTCCCGTCGGCGCGCCGCCACCACCGGCCGGCCCTGGTGGCCCCGCAGTTGCCGTGAAGCTTCCCGCCCACTGTCGCCTGGACGGCGTCCTCGATCGCCGCACCGGCGCTGACGGGAAGAGCTACGGCATCGGCTTCGCTCTCGCGTTGCCGGGCGACTGGAATGGCCGCTTCCTGTTTCAGGGCGGCGGCGGTTTGAACGGCTCGGTGCAGACGCCGCTTGGTGCCGTGGCCGCTGGCGGTACACCCGCGCTGGCCCGGGGGTTTGCCGTCGTCTCGACCGACACCGGGCATTCGGGGCAGGTCTTCGACGCCAGCTTCATGCAGGAGCAGCAGGCGAGCCTGGACTTTGCGTATCAGGCCGTGGGCCGCGTGGCGATCCTGGCCAAGCAGATCATCGCACAGCACTACGCGAAGGCGCCCGACCGGTCCTACTTCGCTGGCTGCTCGACCGGCGGCCGCGAGGCCATGCTGATGACGCAGCGGTATCCCACCTACTTCGACGGCGTCATCTCGGGCGCGCCCGCGATGCGCACCAACTTCTCCGGCATCGGCGACGAGTGGGTGGCGACAATGATCAATCAGGCGGCGCCCAAAAACGCGCAGAGGCAGCCCCTGACGCGTCAGGCGCTCTCGGACGGCGACAAGAAGGCGGTCATCGACGGCTTCCTCAACGCGTGCGATGCGGGCGATGGCCTCAAAGACGGCATGGTCTTCAACACGAGGTCGTGCCGGTTCGATCCAAAGGCACTCGTGTGCTCGGGCGCGAAGGCTGAGGGATGTCTTTCGATGGCTCAAGCCACGGCCATCGAGAAGGCGTTTGCCGGGCCGAAGGACTCGAAGGGCCGCCAGGTCTATCCCGGGTTTCTGTTCGACACCGGCATTGCCGCCACGCAGGGGATCCCGGGGCTCCTGCAAGGAGGGCTGAATCCCGTGGGCCCCGCGTTTTCAGCCACAACGATGGATGTCGACGCCAGAGCCGCGGCCGCCGCGGCGGACCCGGGAGGCGCTCTGAGCGCGGCGGCGAGCTGGACGAACCTCAACACGTTCTCGGCTCACGGCGGCAAGCTCCTGTTCTTCCACGGCGTCAGCGACCCGTGGTTCTCGGCGCTCGACACCGTCGACTACTACGAGCGCATGACGAACGCCAACGGCGGCCCGGAGAAGGTGGCGAACTGGAGCCGCCTGTATCTCATGCCGGGGATGGGACACTGCGGCGGCGGGGCAGCGGCGCTCGACACCTTCGACCTGCTGACCGCCGTGGTGGACTGGGTGGAGAAGGGTACGCCGCCGTCGGTCACGGCAACGGGCCGCGCGCTGCCGGGGCGCAGCCGCCCGCTGTGCGCCTATCCGCAGCACACGCACTACAAGGGGCAGGGCGATCCGCAGGACCCGGTGAACTTCGAGTGCAGGAACTGACGTGACCTGCTCGTCAGGGCGTAGAATCCCGGTTGTCGAGGAGTCATCATGAACGCGCGTGTCGCCCTGTTCGCCGCTGCACTGGCGGCCCTGACGCTGGGAGAAGCCCCGGCGTTCTCCCATCACAGCAACGTCGGCTTCGCCGTGGAAACGGTGCTCACGGCGTCGGGTGTGGTGAAGGAATGGAAGTGGATGAACCCGCACACCTGGCTGATCATGGACGTGGAGGACGGCAAGGGCGGGAAGACGGAGTGGGCGATGGAAGGCCGCGCGCCTGGCGTGCTGCTGAGGGCGGGATGGAGTCGGAGCGTCCTCAAGGCCGGCGACAAGGTCACGGTGCACTACAGCCCGTCGAAGGACGGCAGCAAGGTGGGGATGATCGCGCGAGTGACGCTGGCCGATGGGCGCGTGCTCCCGAACGCGCCACCGCCGACCAACTGATCGATTGGAAGTTGGGAGTTGAACATGACCAGATCCAGAGCAGGGTCGATTGTGGCGGCCGCGATCGCATCCGCGGTGGCACTCCCTCCGGTGTGCGCCCGGGCCCAGTCTGGCAATCAGACCCCGGACCTCTCCGGTGTGTACTACCCCATCAACCCATTTGGCGGGCCTCCTGGCGGGGGAGGTGCGCGTGCCGGTGGCCCGCCGGCGGCGGCTCAGCCCCAGGGCGGCACGCCGGCTCCGCCGACGCGCTCGGCCCCTCTTTCGGACGGCTCGCGTGGACGGGCCGCGGATGCGCCGCAGTTGACGCCCGAGTACCTCAAGAAGTGGGAGGCGATGCGCGACTCGCGCATTGCGGGCTCCTACGACTCCGACAACGTCTTCAAGTGTCTGCCGCCTGGCATGCCGGCCATGATGAACATGGCCTACGGCATGGAGATCATGCAGACGAAGGACAAGATCACCTTCTTCAGTGAGCTGAACGACGCGCTGCGACGCGTGTACCTCGACGGCCGCAAACCGACGCCGGAGATCCTCGACGATCCCACCTACGCCGGCTATTCAACGGGCCGATGGGAGGGCGACACCCTCGTCGCGGAGACGGTGGCCCTGCGCGACAACACCTACATCGAAGGGTTCACACCACACAGCGACCAGATGACCGTTCGCGAGCGGATTCGCCTCGTCGAGCCAGGCCTGCTCGAAGACCGCATCACCGTGACCGATCCCAAGGCGCTCGTGAAGCCGTGGGAGACGGTGAAGCGATACCGCAAGGCGTCGTACCCGAACGACCAGTTGCGCGAGTTCGCCTGCGCCGAGGGCCTCGAGCACGTCAAGTAGCGCCACCAGGGGGCGCGGCTTTTTCGGCCTACCCACGAAATAGTGCGCGCTCCAGCGCCTCTGACGGCGCTGGCTCTGTCTTTCAATTGACATCGAGCGACTCCCCGATTCGGCATCAGGTTTGGATGTGGTACTTGCGTGGATCACATCCCAGCCGTGGCGTCGGCGATGACGCCGTTTCCGTACTTCGTGCAGCTCGACGACAGCGTGCGCCGTGCGCGCGAGCTGATGGTCGAGCATCAGGTGCGCCACCTGCCGGTCATGGAGGATCACGCGCTCGTGGGCATCCTCACGGATCGAGACCTGAAGCGTGCGCTCGACCCTGACGTAGGCCTGCCGCCCAAAGACGAGCTGTTCGTCCGGGACGCCTACGTTCCGGAGCCGTACGTCGTCGATTCGAGCACGCCGCTCGACATCGTCCTCGATCACATGGCATCGCATCACGTCGGCAGCGCGCTCGTCACGAAGCACGGACGGCTGGCCGGGATCTTCACGGCAACCGACGCCTGCCGCGTGTACTGCGAGCACCTCAGAAAGCTGTTTCCCGAAAGATCTGGAGCAGGCGTGGCGTGACGTGAGCGCCGGAACGGAGGGACCACATGAGCACGACACTGGCAGGTTCGTTCAGGTGGCTCACCGCGCTGATGCTGGCGGCCGTGCTCGCCGCAGGATGGGCTCCACTGACGGCGGGGCAAGGGATGCAGACCAAGCAGGTGATGCGTCAGAAACTGGCGCAGTCGGAGCGGCTGCTCGGTGCGCTGGTGACGAGCGACTGGGCTGCGCTCGATCGCCACGGCCGGGCGCTCGAAGCCGTGACGGCCCAGCCGGGATGGGACGTCATGCGGTTGCCGGAGTTCCACAAGTACACAGTGGCCTTCCAGCGCGCGACGCTGGCCCTTGCCGTCGCGGCGGGGGAGCGCGATCAGCGCACGGCCTTGACCGCCTACACCGCGCTCGTCGCCAGTTGCGTGGAGTGTCACAGCTACGTGGCACGCGCGCGCATCGCGCGATCGGAGTAAGCCGCAGGTGACGCTTCGACGTAAGATACTGTCGTCACAGTATCTCGCCTGTTCCGGACGAGGCGACCGCCCGACACTCCACGGAGAGGGAATGCATCCGATGCTTCACAGAGCGACCTGCGTTTTGATTGGCGGAATCGGCGCAGCGGTGTTCGCCGCCACGCTCAGCGCACAGCGGTCGGCCGCAGTGCCGCCCTCCGAGGCAAACCACTTCATCGAAACGCCCGCGGGCTGGGAGCATCCGAAGACGCCATGGGGCGAGCCGTCTCTGGAAGGGACCTGGCCGATTCCCGCGGGCATCAACCTGGAACGCGGGTGCTCGCCCACATTCGGACGCGGCGGCCGTGGCCGCGGCGGCGCCGACCCCGCAACTCCGCCGCCTCCGTGCGACCCAACGGCGCCGTGGTTGAGCGATGCGGAGTGGGCGCTACGGGTCGAGAACGCGCAGCGTCGCGCCAAGGAAGGTGACCCGGCCACGCTGGCGCTCGCGAAAGGCGACCTGGCAGGAGCGCTCCGGGGTGTCACCGATCCCACGACTCTTCTGCGCCAGCGATCGATCATCATGGATCCGCTCAACGGCCGCCTCCCCGAGCTGACGGCCGAAGGCAAGCGGCGTTCGGCATTGATGAAGAGCAGCTGGGCGCTTTCCCAGGCCGAAGTCCAGACCTGGGATCACTGGGAGGACTTCGATTCGTGGGACCGCTGCATCACGCGCGGCATGCCGACGTCGATGATGGCGTATCGCTACAACAACGGCATCAAGATCTTCCAGTCGCCCGGTGCCGTCGTCCTGAGCCTCGAGATGATTCACGAGGACCGCATCGTCTACACCGACGGCCGAGCCCCGCTGAAGCCCGTGCACGCGCATTACATGGGAGAGCCTCGCGGCCGTTGGGAGGGGAACACGCTCGTTGTCGTGACGACCAATTACAAAGAGGGACCGTCAGGGACCAACATCGGCGTATACGGCTCACCTCAGGGCAACCGGTGGCCGGTCAGCGATCAGATGAAGACGACGGAGCGTTTCACGCGCCTGAACAACGACCAGATCCTCTACGAGATGACGGTCGAGGATCCCGTCATCATGACGCGTCCCTATACGGTGCGCTTCCCGCTCGAGCTGGATCCGAACTACGAGTGGTGGGAATACGCGTGTCACGAAGGCAATCGCACGATTCGCGACTACATCACCTCGTCGCGGGCGGAGCGTGCAGGCCGGGCCGCGGGGGCAGGTGAGCAGCCCACAGCGCCAGCCAGCGGCCCTGGCTCCGGTGGCCGGTAGGATCCGAGGGACGTCCGCATGAAGATCAGATTCGGGCTCGCGATCAGCGCCGCCTTCCTCATTGCGACGACAGCACGAGTGCCGGCGGCGATTTCCGATCCCGTCAAGACCGACACCGGGCTGGTCTCCGGTGTGACACTGTCGCCCGGTGTGCGCGCCTTCAAGGGGATTCCCTTCGCGGCGCCCCCGCTGGGTGAGCTGCGCTGGAAGCAGCCGCAGCCGGCGGCCAACTGGGAGGGCGTCCGCAAGGCGGAGCAATTCGGCAACGTCTGCGTACAGCCGTCGCAGCTGAAACGGGTGCCCAACAACGTGTCGGTCGACCTGCCGGACTCGCCGAAGACCAGCGAGGACTGCCTGTACGTGAACGTCTGGACGTCCGCGATGGCCGCGAACGCCCGGCAGCCGGTGATGGTGTGGATCTTCGGCGGCGCCTACAGCGAAGGCGCCGGTTCCAGTCCCCACAACGACGGCGCGGCGCTGGCCAGCAAGGGCGCGGTGCTCGTGACGTTCAACTACCGGCTCGGACCGTTCGGGTTCTTCTCGCATCCCGAGCTGACGAAGGAGTCGGGCCGGAATGCCTCAGGCAATCAGGCGCTCATGGATACCATCGCCACGCTGCGGTGGGTGCAGAGGAACATCGCGGCCTTCGGAGGCGACCCGAACAACGTGACGATCTTCGGTGAGTCGGCCGGCGCGGCCATGGTGGGCGGCCTGGTGGGATCGCCGGTCGCCAAGGGGTTGTTCCATCGCGCGATCTCCGAGAGCGGAGCATGGATGGGGCTCGGGATAGGTACCATGGCGCCGCTCGCCCAGGCCGAGCAGTCGGCGGCGGGCGGAGGTGGTCGCGGCGCACGTGGGCGCGGCGGTGCCCCGCAAGCCGGAGCAGCTCCGGCCGAACCCGCAGCTCCACCTCGGCTCCCATCGCTGGCCGAACTGCGCGCGCGATCGACCGAGGAGGTCGTCAAGACGCTGCGCGGGTCGGGCATGATCGTGGACGGCTGGGTCGTGCCGGAGGACCTGTCGATCACGTTTGCCAACGGCAAACAGAACTCGGTGGACGTCATCGCCGGATCCAACAAGGACGAGCACACGTCGATGGGCGGCAATGTGGCCTTCCGCGACACGATGGCCTGGGCGATGCGGCTGTTCGCCGAGCGCCAGACCGCGATCGGTAAGCGCGCCTACTGGTACTTGTTCACGCACGAGCCGCCGGTGGAACCCGGCAGCCGCGATCTGAAGGCCACGCACGCGGCCGAAATCGTCTACGCGTTCAACAATCTCTGGGCGCCCCGCACCATCCCGGACGTCAGCTCGCCCACGCTGGCGATGGCGTCGGAGAAGGACCGCGCGATGGCCGAGCAGATGTCCTCGTACTGGGTGAACTTCGCCAGGACGGGCGATCCGAACGGGCGCGGCCTGCCCAATTGGCCGCGCTTCAAGGACCGGAACGCGCCGCCGCACGTTCTCGGTGAGATCAAGGAATTCCCGAGCCCGGAGACGCTGAACGCCTACGACGCGCAGTACGCGAAGATCCTGGCCACGCTGACCGCGCCGAAGAACTGACGCTGCCGCAGCGCACGGGGTGTGTCGCGCTCCGCAAACCGGAACTAACGCTGTACAAGCACGGTTTGCTCCGGCGAGACACCCCGTGCGCTGCGTCACTATAACGTGCCCTGAAGATGATCGTGCGCTTCGTGGCTACTCGGCCCGCGCGACAACGCTGAAGCCGGCCCACTCCATCAGCACGATCAGCACGGTGGCCATGAGGATCGACGCGGCCAGGATCCC
>Ga0209640_10001493_pt1 | contig 19814 bp, 21 predicted proteins | sample RifCSP10_1_FD_184018 | JGI IMG/M metagenome (GOLD analysis project Ga0209640, IMG submission 184018) | Soil microbial communities from Rifle, Colorado - Rifle CSP2_sed 10_1 (SPAdes) (version 2) | ecosystem: Environmental > Terrestrial > Deep subsurface > Rock core/Sediment | place: Rifle...
CGTCGGGCTCTTCTGCCCGCTGGCCCACGGCATCCCCGTGCTGGCCTCCTCCGGGCGCTTCGACCCGGTCGCGGCCTTCGAGCTGATGGAGCGCCACGGTGTGACCAATACGCTCCTGTCCGCCACGGCGCTGCGGAAGATGGCCGTCCACGTGGAGGACCCTCGCCGCTTCCGGCTGCGGCTGCGCTGCGTCTTCAGCGGCGGCGAGAAGGTCACGCCCGAGATCGCCCGCTGGACGGAGGAGCGGCTCGGCCTCCGGATCAACGAGGTGTACGGGCAGACCGAGGCGAACATCCTCGTCGGCGAGAACGAACCCCTCATCCCGCCCCGCCGCGCGCCGCTCGGCCGTCCATACCCGGGCCACGAGATAGCCATTGTGGCCGAGGACGGCACTGTCCTCCCCCCGGAGGAACTGGGTGTCATCGCCGTGCGGCGCGGAGATCCCGTCATCATGCTCGGCTACTGGAACCGGCCGCAGGCCACTGCCGCGGCGTACCGAGGCGAATGGTTCCTGACCGGTGACCTGGGTGTCATGGACCGTGAGGGGTGGATCCACTACGAGGGGCGCGCCGACGACGTCATCAACAGCGCCGGTTTCAGGATCGGGCCGGCCGAGGTGGAAGCCTGCCTCCTCGAGCATCCGGCCGTCGAGCAGTGTGCGGTTGTGGGCGTTCCGGATGAGACGCGCGGGGAGGCGGTCAAAGCGTTCGTCGTGCTCAAGCCCGGACACGGGCCGTCGTCTGCGCTCGCCGACGAGCTGCGGCGGCACGTCAACACCCGTCTCGGCGCCTTCCAGCGTCCGCGTGAGATCGAATGGGTGCAGGAGCTGCCGATGACGGTTTCCGGAAAGATCAAGCGGGCGGAACTGCGCCAGCGTGCCCCAGCGGGCCAGGAGGCCGGGTAGGTGCCGGTGGCGGCGCCCGCGCAGTGGGGCCGTCGGCTCTCCGACGCGATCCGGGAGGCCCTGGACGCCGGCGATTTGGCCTCTGCCCGGCAGCTGGCCCTCGACGGTGACGGCCAGGCCCGCAGCCTCGAGAAGGAGTACGTGCTGATGTACCGGGGCCTCGGGATCACGCTCCGCGTCCTGCTCAACATCCTCGGGCAGATGCCGGTGGGCGACGAGTGCGGGGCGCTCCTGCGCCGCTTCCGGGAGGACATGACGGCCTGTATGGGCCGGGTGTACACCTCGCCCGAGGCGCGGCGGGCCATGGAGGCTGTGTCGGCGCCGCTCGCGCAGCCTTCCTCGAGCGATGTCGGGGCCGAGCTGGCGCGGACGGCGCGGTTCCTGGATGCCGCGGAGGAACTGTTTGTCGCCGAGCAGGGGCGGCTCGCCCGGGAGGCGGCCGGGGCGCTGGAGGCCGGGGACGCCGGCCGTGCCCGCGCGCTCGTGGACGACAAGGAGCGCGGCCAGTACGTCCCGCTCCACGACCGGACCATCCGCTTCATGGCCGAGGTCATGGGCCATGTGCTCGAGCGCTTCGGGCCCGCCGAGCTGCTCCGCTTCCAGCTGGCGGCCGCGGAGGGGCAGCGGCAGGGATTCGAGAAGTGGGAGCGCATGAGTCCGGTCGAGTTCGCCCAGGCCAGTGCCTTCCTCCTCAAGCAGCACATGGGCGAGGTCCACGTCCGGGAGGACGCCGAGAAGTTCACGATCGAGCAGACACCGTGCGGCAGCGGCGGGCGGCTCCGCCTGGCCGGTGCCTATTCGGGGCCCGGGGCGCTCCCGCTCGTCGGCGCCAACGGCCCCCTCACGCTCGGGCAGGAGGGGTTTCCCGTCTACTGCTCACACTGCCCGGTCTGGAACGGTGTGGCGCCGTTGGAGTGGTTCGGCCGTCCCCACTGGGTGTTCGACAACCCGTCGCGCCGCGACGGGTCCTGCACGCTCCACATCTACAAGCAGCGTGACGGGGCTCCCCGGGACTACATGCGCCGGCTCGCCGTCCCCGGACCGCCGCGCTGATGGCGACGCGAGCCTTCGTGCGGCCGAAGCGCCGGCACCGCCGGCCCATCGAGACCGTCGTTCAGGACAAGGACCTGGTGGCGCAGCGCCACGACGAGATCTTCCGGGCGGCGAGCCGGGTGTTCATCTCGCGCGGGTACCATACCGCCACGGTCCGCGAGATCGCCCAGGAGGCGGGCCTGAGCCTGGGCGGCCTCTACAGCTATATCCGGACCAAGGAGGACATCCTCTACCTGGTCTTCGACAAGCTGACCACGACCCTCAGGGAGAACATGCGCCACGCCATCGAAGGCATCGAGGATCCGGTGGAGCAGATCACGGCAGCGTTGCGGGCGGACCTGAAGACGACCGAGCAGTACCAGGACGAGATCCTCCTCATGTACCAGGAGACGAAGTCGCTCGACCGCGCCTCGCAGCAGGCGGTCCTGAGCCGCGAGGCCGACTACGTGAGGTTCTTCGAGGATATCCTCCGGGCGGGCTACGAGCGCGGCGTGTTCACGGGCCATCCGCAGCTCAGCGCCGACATTATCGCGTACCTCTGCTCCATCCTGGCCTTGAGGCGCTGGAACCTGCGCGCGCGCTTCTCCAGCGCGGAGGCCCAGGATGGGCTGATCCAGTTCGTCCTGCGTGCCCTGGGTGCAAGCAAGGAGGACGGCCGATGAAGGCGGTGCGCTGGCACGCCGCGAGGGATGTGCGCCTCGACGAGATCCCGGAGCCGTCGGCCGCTGCCGGCGAGGTGGTGATCGCTGTCGCGGCCTGCGGCCTCTGCGGCTCTGACCTCCACGAGTACCTGCACGGCCCGGTTTACATCCCGAAGACCCCGCACCCCCTGACGGGGGCCACGCCGCCCATCGTGCTGGGCCACGAGTTCTCGGGCCGCGTCGCCCAGGTGGGCACCGGCGTCGAGAGCGTCCAGATGGGCGCGCGGGTCACGGTCAACCCGTGCCTCCTCTGCGGCCAGTGCCGCTGGTGCCGTCGGGGCCAGCCGAACTACTGCGCCAAGCTCGGGAGCATCGGCCTCTGCCGCGACGGCGCGCTGGCGCCCTTCGTGGCGGTACCGGCCTACGGCTGCCATCCGCTGCCTCCCGAGGTGGACGATCTGCAGGGCGCCTCGGTGGAGCCGCTGGCGGTGGTCCTCCACGCCCACCGGCGGGCCCGGCTGGAGGGGGGCGAGCGCGTGGCGCTGATCGGCGCCGGCGCCATCGGCCTGCTGCTCCTCCAGGTGCTCAAGGTGAAGGGCGCGGGCTGGATCGCGGTGGTCGAGCCGAGGGAGGAGCGGCGGCGCCTGGCCGGCGCCCTCGGCGCCGACGCGGTGATCGATCCCGAGGCGGAAGATCCCGCGCGGGCCGTCGCCCGGCTGACCGACGACGAGCGCGTCGCGGTCGCCTTCGAGTGCGTTGGCAGCCCGGCGGCCTTCGCCACGGCCTTCCGGGCGACAGGGAAGGGCGGGCGGGTCGTCCTGGTCGGCCTGGTGCCGGAGACCGTCCAGACGAACCTCCTCGGTCTCCTCGCCCAGGAGAAGGAGATCATCGGCAGCTCGGCCTACGTGGACGAGTTCCCGGAGGCGATCAGGCTGCTGGCCGAGCGGCTGGTCAGGATAGAGCCGCTCCTGTCCGCGCGCGTGCCGCTCGAAGACGCCGTGACGGGGGGGCTCGAGGCGCTGCTCCGGCGCGAGGACGGGCACATCAAGATCCTGGTAACTCCTACTTGAGCCGCGGAGGCCGCGATGGACTTTGAGCTCAGCGACGAGCAGCGCTCGCTCCAGGCGCTCTGCAGGGACTTCGCCCGGAAGGAGATCCTCCCGCACCGGGACGAGTGGAACGCCAGCGGCCGCTTTCCGGTGGAGGTCTTCCGGAAGATGGCCGAGCTGGGGCTCATGGGACTGCTCGTTCCCGAGGAGTACGGGGGGAGCGGCGCGGGGGCCGTGGCCTACGTCGCGGGTATGGAGGAGATCGCCAAGGCCGACCAGTCGGTGGCGGCGACCTGGAACGCGCACCTGACCATCGGCTCGCTGCCGCTGCTCTACTTCGGCACGGAGGAGCAGAAACGCCGCTGGCTGGTGCCCCTGGCGCGCGGAGAACGCCTGGGAGCCTTCGGCCTGACCGAGCCCGGGGCGGGGTCTGACGCGCGCTCGATCCGGACGACGGCGCGGCGCGACGACGACGCCTGGGTGATCAACGGAACCAAGATGTTCATTTCCAACGCCGGGACCGAGATCAGCCAGGGGGTGATCCTGCTCGCCGTGAGCGGGACGCGCCCGGATGGGGCCAAGGAATACTCGGCCTTCATGGTGCCGCGCGGGACGCCCGGCTTCCGGCCCGGCCGCAACATTCCCAAGATCGGCTGGCACGCGGTGGACACGCGCGAGCTGGTGTTCGAGGACTGCCGCGTGCCGGCGGACCATCTCATCGGCGCCCCGGGCGTGGGGCTGCGGCAGTTCATGCAGGCCCTCGCCATCGGGCGAATCAGTATCGCGGCGCTGTCCCTCGGGCTCGCCGAGGCCTGCCTGGAGGTCGCCCTCGAGTACGCCAAGCAGCGGAAGCAGTTCGGCCAGCCCATCAGCCAGTTCCAGTTGATCCAGTCCAAGCTGGCGGACATGGCCACGGCGGTAGAGAACGCCCGCCTCATAACCTACAAGGCCGCCTGGCTCTACGACCGCGGGGCGGATTTCGCCAAGGAGGCGGCCATGGCCAAGCTCTATGCCTCGGACACTGCGATGCAGGCGGCGCTCGAGGCGGTGCAGATCCACGGCGGCTACGGCTACACCGACGAGTACGTGGTCTCCCGCTTCTTCCGGGACGCCAAGATCCTCCAGATCGGCGAGGGAACCAACGAGATCCAGCGGCTCGTGATCGCGCGGCTCCTGGGATGCTGACGCCGCGGGGGGAAAAGGGGGCCTGATGGAGCCGACGCGGGAGCAGGCGCTCGCGATCTACCGGGTGATGCACCTGATCCGCCGCTTCGAGGAGCGGGTGGCCGAGTGCTTTGCCGCCGGCGAGATCCCCGGCTTCATCCACTTGGCTATCGGCCAGGAGGCGCCGCCGGCGGCGGTCTGCGCGCTGCTCCAGCCGCAGGATCTCCTTAGCGCCACGCACCGGGGTCACGGCCAGTGTCTGGCCAAGGGCGCCGAGCCCTCGCGCGTGATGGCCGAGCTGTTCGGGCGCGCCACCGGGTACTGCCGGGGCAAGGGCGGCTCGATGCACCTCTGCCACATGCCCATGGGCGTGCTGGGGACCAATGGCGTCGTGGGCGCCAACCTGCCCATTGCCGTGGGGACCGCGCTGGCAGCGCAAATCCGCGGCTCCCGGCAGGTGACGGTTGCCTTCTTCGGCGACGGGGCCGCCAACACGGGGGCCGCCCACGAGGCCCTCAACCTTGCCAGCGTGTGGGACCTGCCCGTCGTCTTCGTCTGCGAGAACAACCTCTACGCCGAGTTCACCCCGCAGGCGGTGCACACCAAGGCCACCTCCATCGCCGAGCGCGCCGCCGTCTACGGGATGCGGGGCGAGCGGGTGGACGGCAACGACGTACTCGCCCTCTTTGCAGCCGCGACCGAGGCGGTCGAGGCCGCCCGGAGCGGGGCGGGCCCCACGCTGCTCGAGGCCATGACCTACCGCTACCGCGGCCACCACGAAGGCGACCCCATGGCCTACCGCTCGAAAGAGGAGGTGGAGGCCTGGCGGGCGCGGGACCCGATCCCCCGCTTCCGCGCGTGGCTCTTCGACCGCAGCCTGCTCACCCCAACGGAAGACGGGCGGCTCGCGGCCGAGGTCCAGGCCGAGGTGGACGCGGCGACCGCCTTCGCCCGCGAGAGCCCGTGGCCGGCGCCGGAGGCGGCCCTCGAGGACGTCTATGCCTGAGATCCGCTACGTCAAGGCCATCGCCGACGCGCTCGCGGAGGAGATGACGCGGGACGAGCGGGTGATCGTCCTCGGCGAGGACGTGGGTGCGCCCGGCGGCGCCTTCGGAGCCACCAAGGGGCTGTACCAGCAGTTCGGCAAGGAGCGCGTCCGGGACACGCCCATCAGCGAGACCGCCATCGTGGGCGCCGCGATCGGCGCGGCCGCCAACGGCCTGCGCCCCGTGGTCGAAGTCATGTTCATGGACTTCATCGGAACCTGCTGGGACCAGGTGGTCAACCAGATGGCGAAGATGCGGTACATGTTCGGGGGCCAGGTCCGCCTACCTCTCGTCCTGCGGACCCACACCGGCGCCGGCCTCAACGCCGGCCCACAGCACTCGGGGAGCCTGGAGGCGTGGGCGGTCCACGTGCCCGGCCTCAAGGTCGTCATGCCGAGCACGCCCGCGGACATGAAGGGCTTGCTCAAGGCGGCGATCCGCGACGACAACCCGGTGATTGTCGTGGAGAATAAGACGCTCTACGCCGTGAAGGGCGAGGTGCCGGCGGGCGAGCACGTGGTGGAGCTCGGCAGGGCGAAGGTCATGCGGGCGGGGACCGACGTCACGGTGGTGGCCCTCTCGCGCATGGTGCACGAGGCGCTCAAGGCCGCCGATCTCCTGGCCCGGGAGGGGATCAGCGCCGAAGTGCTCGACCCGCGGACGCTCTCCCCCTTCGACCGCGAGGCGTTGCTCGCCTCGGTCGCCAGGACGGGCCGGCTCGTCGTGGTCCACGAGGCGTGGGGGCCCTGCGGATTTGGCGCCGAGGTCGCCGCCCTGGCGGCCGAGCACGGATTCCGCTCGCTCAAGGCCCCGGTCCGGCGCGTCACGCCCCCGTTCACGCCCGTGCCCTTCAGCCCGCCGATGGAGAAGTTCTGGCTGCCGGACGCCGAGCGGATTGCTCGGGCGGTGCGGGAGATCATCGGCTGATGCGGGTCAAGGTCAAGATGCCGAAGCTTGGCCTCACGATGACCGAGGCGGCCATCATCGAATGGCGGAAAGGGGTCGGCGAACCCGTCGCCGCCGGGGAGATTCTGCTCGTCATCGAGACTGATAAGGCCGAGGTGGAGGTCGAAGCGCCAGCCACCGGCACCGTCGCGGAGATCCTCGGCCAAGTGAAATTGGTATATCCCATCGGCGAGGTGATCGCCGTGATCGATATGCCGGGGGGCGGGCAGGGCCGTGGCCAGCCGGATTGATCTCGGCGGGATCGTGGCACTCGTCACGGGGGCGAGCCGGGGGCTGGGACGGGCGATGGCGCTTGCCCTGGCCGATGCCGGCGCCGACCTGGGGCTGGCTGGGCGTAGTGCCCCCGACCTGGCGCGGACCGCGGAGGAGGCGGCGCGGCGGGGCGTGCGCGCCGAGGTCTTCCACGCCGAGATGCGGGAGGCGCGGGACATCGAGGCGCTGGCCGCCGCCGTCATCCAGGCCTTCGGGCGGATCGACGTCCTCGTCAACAACGCCGGCATCTCGGGCGCCGAGAAACCCGTCGTGGATCTCACGCCCGAGGACTGGGACGAGGTGCTGGCGGTCAACCTGCGCGGGCCGGCGCTCTGCGCCCGGGCGGTGGCGCGCACCATGGTCGCGCGGCGGCAGGGCCGCATCATCAACATCGCCTCGATCGGGGCCCTCACCCCGGTCGCGCGGCTGGCCCCCTACTGCGCCAGCAAGGCCGGGCTGGTCCAGCTCACCCGCGTCATGGCGCTGGAGCTGGCGCGCCACAACGTGCAGGTCAACGCGGTCTGCCCGGGGTACTTCGCGACGCCGATGAACGAGGCGTTCTTCGCGAGCCCGGAGGGCCAAAAGGTGATCCAAGGCTCCATCCCCATGCGGCGGCTCGGCGATCCGGCCGAGCTGGGGCCCACCATCGTGTTCCTGGCCTCGGACGCCTCAAGCTTCATGACCGGATCTGTCGTGGTCGTCGATGGGGGGCAGATGCTCACGTGACCGGACGGGCAATCGAACCCAACAGGAGAACCCTCATGGGCAACCCGGACGTGCTCCTCCTGGACGAGACGTCCGAGGGACTGGCGCCCACGCTGGTCAAGGCGCTGGCGGGGTTGGTGGAGCGGTTCCACGCCGAGGGCGTGTCGGTGCTGCTGTCGGAGCAGAACGTGCGCTTCGCGCTCCGCGGGGAGACCGAGATCATGAAGCGGTACCTGGCGGTCTAGGAGGGAGGACCGTGAGCACGCTCATCACAGGAGGGACTGGACTCATCGGCGCCTGCCTGGCGGAGAAGCTGCTCGCCCGCGGTGAGCGCGTCGTGCTTTTCGACTGGGCGCCAGCCCAGTGGCGGATCCGGCACCTGTCGGCGGCCGGTGGAGACCGGCTTCGGGTGACCCGGAGCGACGTGGGCTCGCTGGTGGATCTGCTCGAGGCCGTCCGGGCCGGGGGCGTGACCGCCATCGTGCACCTGGCGTACGTCCTGGGCGCTGAAAGCAACGAGCGACCGGAGCTCGCCACGCGGGTCAACATCATGGGGACGAGCAACGTGCTGGAGGCGGCACGGTTGGGGGGCGTGGAGCGCGTGCTGCTGGCCAGTTCCATCGCCGTCTACGGGGCGGACGCGGAGTACGGGCCCGAGCAGTTGCCGCTCGCGGAGGACGCGCCGCTCTACGTGGCCAAGGGCCTGCCCGTCTACGGCGGGGGCAAGGTCTACCTGGAGCAGCTCGGGACGCACTACGCGCGGCAGTTCGGGCTGACCGTGGCCGGTCTGCGGCCCAGCATCGTATACGGCTGGGGGCGGCAGAGTGGCGCCAGCGCCTTCGCGGGCGAGCTGGTGGACCGCGCGGCGCTGGGAGAGCCGGTGGCGGTGGGATTCGGCGACGCCCGGGTCAGCACGGTCTATGTCGACGACGTGGCCGATCAGTTCTTGGCGCTGCTGACGGCGCCCCGCGACCGCTTCGAGCGCCGCCGCTTCTTCAACACCGGCGGGGACACGTGCACGGTGCGCGAGCTGGCCGGGACGGTCCAGCGCCTGGCGCCGGGCGCCCGCATCGAGGTGCGGTCGGCGGGTGAGCGGGACCTCGCCGGCCTGGTGACGCGCGTGACGGATCAGGCGCTCGAAGAGACGCTCGGGGTGCGGCGGAGGTTCACGCCGCTGGAAGTTGGTCTGCGGGCCCACATCGAGGTGGCGCGGCGGCGCGCCGGACAGGGGCTCGACGGCCCCGGACGGCGCGAGCCATGAGCGCCTTCAACCTGGCCGGGGTCCTCGCCCACCACGCGGACCGTTTCCCGGACCGCCCCTGCCTGGTATGGGGGCGGGAGACCATCACCTACGGGGAGCTGGACCGGCGCGCGGCGCGGACAGCTGCGGGGCTGCGGCGCCTCGGGATCGGCCAGGGGGACGTCGTGGCGGTGCTCCTCTACAACTGCCCGGAGTTCATCGAGGTGATGTTCGCCATTAGCCGGATTGGCGCGGTCTTCATGCCGATCAACTGGCGCCTGGCCGGAGCGGAGGTCGCCTACATCGCCAGCCACGCCGGCGCCGCGCTCGTAGTTTCCGAGCCCGAGCTGGTCCCGCTGGCCGAGGCCGCCCGGCCGCAGCTCGCCGGAGCCCGTTTCGTCTGCGTCGGGGCGGCGCCGGCGGGCTGGACCGCCTTCGAGGTCCTCCGCCAGGACGGCGACGCGCCGGCCATGGAGCCCGTGGCAGGCGACGACCTCCACCGGCTCATGTACACATCGGGGACGACAGCGCGGCCCAAGGGCGTCATGATCACCTACGCTAACCTTTACTGGAAGAACATCGCCCACGTGGCCGAGTTCGGCATCACGGGCGAGGACAAGGGGCTCGCCTGCGGCCCGCTGTACCACGTGGGCGCCCTCGACCTGACGAGCACGACTGTACTGTACGCGGGCGGCACGATCGAGATCCACCGGAAGTTCGAGGCCGAACCGGTGCTCGACGCGCTCGAGGGCCACGGCATCTCCAATGTCTGGCTGGCCCCGGCCATGGTCAATCAGCTCCTGGCGCATCCATCCCTCGAGCGCCGGGATCTCTCGGGAGTGCGGCTGATCATCGACGGCGGCGAGAAGATGCCGCTGCCGCTGATCGAGCGGCTCCTCCGCGCTTTCCCGAACGCGTGGTTCGCCGACGCCTATGGCCTCACGGAGACAGTGTCCGGCGACACCTTCCTGGACAAGGGCAAGACGGTGGAAAAGCTTGGGTCGGTGGGCAAGCCCTGCCTCCACCTGGAGGTCCAGGTCTGGGATGATGACGGCCGGTCGGTGCCGCCCGACGCGCTTGGGGAGATCGTCCTCCGCGGGCCGAAGGTGTTCAAGGGATACTGGAAGGATCCGGAGGCGACCGCTGCTGCGTTCCACGGCGGCTGGTTCCACACCGGCGACATCGGGCGGGTGGACGCCGACGGGTTCCTCTACATCGCGGACCGGAAGAAGGACATGATCATCAGCGGGGGCGAGAACATCGCTTCGCCCGAGGTCGAGCGGGTGCTCTACGAGCACTCGGCGGTGCTGGAGGCCGCCGTGGTGGGCTGCCCGGACGCCCGGTGGGGCGAGGTGCCGATGGCCTTCGTGGTGCTGCGGCCCGGGGCCCGCGCGGCTGAGGAGGAGCTGCAGGAGTTTTGCCGCGCCCGGCTCGCCCGGTTCAAGGTGCCGCGCGCGGTACGCTTCATCGAGGCGCTGCCGCGCAACCCGTCAGGCAAGGTGCTCAAGCGCGTGCTCCGCGAGCAGGCCGCCGCGCCCGGAGAGGGCGAATCACGGTGAGTCATGGAGGGGACGTGACCATGCGGATCCCGATGGTGGAGATCGACGCACTCGACCCGGAGCTCAGGGGCATGCTCGCCAAGTGGGAGGCCGACGGCGGAGACCCCAACTTCATCCGCGCCTTCGGGCGCCTGCCGGAGAGCCTCAGTCGCTTCGTCGCTTTCTACTCGCCGCTGGTCCGGAAGGGACTGATCGAGCACCGGACCAAGGAGCTGGTGCGGCTGCGGCTCGCCCAGCTCAACCGCTGCCATTACTGAATGACGACCCGGTACGCCTTGGGAAGGCGCGAGGGGATCACCGAGGACATCGTCGCGGCGCTGCCGGTGTACGAGGCCGGCCCGTTCAGCGACCGGGAGAAGGCGGCCCTGCGGTATGCGGACCAGATGTACGACGACCACCACAAGGTGGACGACGCGCGCTTCGCCGACCTGCGGACGCACTTCACCGACGACGAGATCCTTGAGCTGTCCTGGGCCATCGGCGAGTTCATCTCGCTGGGCAAGATCATCTACGTGCTCGGCCTGCCGTACGGCGAAGGCGATTCCCCGGCGGCCGGGGCGCCGCTGGGGGAAGACAGCCCGGCGTCATGACGGACACAGTCAGGCTCATCCCCGACTGGGCGCCGCGGACGGCGCTGCTCACCTTCGACCGACCGGAGGCGCTCAACTCGGTCAACGACACGATGCTCGACGACCTGGAGGCGGCGCTGGCCCGCCTCGAGAGCGACACGGAGGGGCGGGTGGTGGTGCTCACCGGGGCCGGGCGGGCCTTCGTCGGAGGCGGAGACATCGCCCACATGGCGGCGCTGACGCCCGACGAAGGCGAGCGCTTCGTCTACCGGGGCCAAAGGCTCCTGCGGCGGCTGGATCGGCTGCCGATGGTCACGATCGCCGCGATCAATGGCTTCGCTTTCGGAGGCGGGCTCGAGATCGCCCTGGCCTGCGATCTGCGCCTGGCCGCCGAGTCGGCGGAGCTGGGGCTGCCGGAGGTGAGCGTCGGGCTCATCCCCGGCTGGGGCGGAACCCAGCGCTTGGTGCGTCTGGTCGGCCGGGGGATCGCAAAGGATCTGGTCCTCACCGGCAGGCGCGTGTCGGCCTCCGAGGCGCTGGAGTTGGGCCTGGTCAACCGCGTGGCGCCCGCCGCCGGGCTGCTGGACGCCTGCCGGGAGATCGCGGCCGCCGTCGGCCGGAACAGCTTCCTCGCGGTGAGGCAGGCCAAGAAGGCCATCGACGAGGGCGCCGACCTCTCGCTCGACCAGGGACTGGTCGTCGAGGCAGAAGCCTGGCTCGTGAACTTCTGCTCCGCGGACCGGGTCGAGGGGCTGCGGGCCTTCGTCGAGAAGCGCCGGCCAGCTTACCGCGGCCGCCACGGCCGGTGAGCACGAGCGTGGGCGGACTCCTGTGGCTTCCCGTACAGCGCGACCAGCTTGATGATGCTGCCCTCCGAGCGACTGCCTAGACGCCCAGGTAGAACTTCTTCACGAGCTCGTTCTCGGCCAGCTCGCGGGTGCTCCGACCCTCGAACTCGATTCGACCGTGGACGATGATGTAGCCGCGATCGGCGATCTTCGTCGCCTGGTTGAAGTTCTGCTCCGCCATGAGGACGGTCAAGTGGTGGGAGGCTTTCAGCTCGCGGATCTTGGCGATGACCCGGCTCACCAGGATCGGCGCCAATCCCACCGAGGGCTCGTCCACGAGGAGGATCCGCGGGTTGGACATGACCGCTCGTGCCAGGGCGAGCATCTGCTGTTCACCGCCGCTCATGCTCCCCGCCAGCTGGCCTCGGCGGCCCTGAAGCACCGGGAAGGCCTCGAAGCAGAAGCGCAGGTTGCTCTCGATGTCGGCGCGGGCCTCCTGCCGGTACGCGCCGAGCAGCAGGTTCTCTTCCACCGTCAGCTTCGGGAAGAGCCGCCGGCCCTCCGGCACCAGCGCGATCCCCAGGCTCACGATCTCCTCGGGAGAGCGTCCCACCAGGTTCACCTGCCGCCCGTCCTGCTCCAGCACGATCTCTCCGGCATCCGGGTGGACGATGCCCATGATGCATTTCATGAGCGTGCTCTTGCCGTTGCCGTTGGTGCCGAGCAGCGCGACCGTCTCGCCGTCGTTCACCTCGATCGACACGCCGTGGAGCACCCGCACGGCGCCGTACCCGGCCTCCACGTTGCGGACCACGATCCTACTCGCCAAGGTACGCCTTCTCCACGGCGGCATTGCCGAGGATCGCCTCGGGGCCGCCCTCGGCGATCCGCTCGCCGGCGTCGAGGACGACGATCCGCTGCGAGAACCGCATCACCGCTCGCATGATGTGCTCGATCATGACGATCGCGATCCCGCGCTCGTTGAGCGCGAAGAGGATCGCGAGGATCTCGTCGACCTCCGCGCTCGACAGCCCCGCCATCGACTCGTCGGAGATCAAGAGCTTCGGCTTGACGGCCAGCGCCCGCGCTAGCTCCAGCTTGCGCAGCTCGATCTGGGTGAGGCCGGCGGCGCGCGTCCCGGCCTTGGCGTCGAGGCCGATGAGCTCGAGGATCTCCATCGCCTCCCCCGCGACATCGGCGCCGTGGGAGCGGGCGTGGGCGGCGTACTCGGCGGGGATGCACAGGTTCTCCAGCACGGTCATGGTGCTGAACGGCCGGGGAATCTGGAAGGTGCGCGCGATGCCCTGTCGGGTCCGCTGGTGGGCGGGCAGCCGCGTGATGTCCCGCCCCTCGAACCGGATCTCGCCCTCGTCGTTGCGCAGCGCCCCCGAGACGCAGTTGATGAGCGTGGTCTTGCCCGAGCCGTTCGGACCGATGAGCCCGAAGCGCTCCCGCTCGAAGACCTGCAGGCTCACCGCGTTGAGCGCCTGGAACCCGCCAAACCGCTTGGTGACACCCCGCACGTCGAGCAGGACCGGGGGCGTCACGCGCGGGCCTTCCCGACCTTGCGGCGGAAGAGGCCGACGATCCCTTCCGGGGCCAGGATGACGAAGGCCACGACCACCACGCCGACGATCAGGAGATTGAGCGCCGAGGAGATCGTCACGGTCGCCACCTGCTGCACCGTCCCCAGCAGCACGGCGCCCACCAGCGGTCCCACCCACGTCGTCGTGCCGCCGATCATCGGCATCGCCAGGCTGTTGACTGCGTAGTCGAGGTTGAACGCGGAGGTGGGCTCCATGTAGGTGAGGTAGTACGGGAACGGCGTGCCGGCGATCCCCATGAGGGCGCCGCTCACCGTGGTCGCCAGGAGCTTGAGCTTGAGGGTCGGCACCCCCATGCACTCGGCGGCCTCCTCGTTGTCCCGGATCGCCATCAATCCCCGCCCGACCCACGAGTGCTCGATCCACCACGCGGTCGCCAGGGCGCCCAGCGCGAGCAGGAGCATGACGACGAAGAGCAGCTCGACGTAGTTGGCGAAGAACGGCACCTCCGCCGGCCGGATCGTGTAGATCCCGCGGGAGCCGCCCACGTACCTCCAGTTCATGATCAGCGTCTGCAGCACGACGGCCAGCGCCAGCGTCGCGATCGCGAAGAATACGCCGCGCAGCCGGAGCGTGAGATAGCCGATGCCGAGCCCGAGCAGCCCGGACACGAGGCCGCCGGCCACGACCAGCACCGGCAGCGGCGCCCCGAAGGCCTTGATCAGGACCGCCGAGGTGTAGGCGCCCATCGCGAAGAACGCGGCGCTGCCGAAGTTGACGTAGCCGGTGTAGCCCCCGAGGATGTTCCAGGCCGTGGCCAGGACGATGTACTGGAGGATGACGTAGGCGGCGAAGTAGTAGTACTGGTTGTCGAGGACCCGGGTCAGTGCCACGGCCACCGCGACCAGCGCGACCGCCACCGCCAGAAGGGCCCGTCCGCCCACCGCCTACCTCCCGAACAGCCCGGCCGGTCGCACGGCCAGCACCAGCAGGAGGATCCCGAAGGAGACCGCCAGCGCCCACGACGGCCCGTAGAACGTGGACGTGAGGCTCTCCAGCACCCCGAGAATGAGCGCCGCCACCAGCGTCCCGCCGATGCTCCCCATGCCACCCAGGACGGCGATGGCGAAGACGCGGCCGATGTACTCGCGGCCCACGGAGGGCTCGACGGGCCCGATCATGATCAGCAGCGCGCCGGCGATGCTCGCCGTGGCGATCGCGATGGCGAAGGCGAGGGCCTTGATCCGGACCGGGCTCGCGCCCATCAGCCGGAGGGCGAGCTGGTCCTGGGACACGGCCTTGACCGCGCGCCCGTAGAACGTCCTGGAGAGGAAGAGGTGGAGCGCCACCGTGAGCGCGATCGCCACGGCGAACGGGATGGCGAGGCGGAACGGGAGGTCGACGGGCCCCAGCGCGATCGTCTCGCCGACGTAGGCCGCCTCGACCGACCGGTAGTCGACGCCGTACTGCAGCAGCAGCGAGACCTCGATGATGAAGGTGATGCCGAAGAAGAACACGAGCCCTCGGAGGGACTCCTCCCCTCGCTTCTCGAAGCTCGTGTAGTAGACGCGGTAGACGAGCATGCCCAGGAGGAAGAAGACCGGCATGCCCAGGAGTCCGGCCAGGATCGGATCCAGGCCGAACCGGCTGTTGGCCACGTACGCGCCGTAGGCGCCGAGGATCACGAAGGCCGGGTGGGCGATGTTGACGACGTCGAGCAGCCCGAAGGCCACGGTGATGCCGAGGCTGACGGCCGCGTAGAATCCGCCGATGAGGATTCCCGCCACGACGACATCCAGGAGCAGGTCGAAGGAGAACATGGGATCGAGGGGGCCCGGAGACGCGCGGCGGCGCCTCCGGGCCCGGGCTCGCTCAGCGCTTGGCCTTCTCGTATGGGTACACGAGCTCGCCCGTTTTCCACTCCTCCGGGTACACGATGACTCGGTGCCCCGGTCCCTCGAAGAACTTCACATCGTTGCCCTCGATGTTCTGGTACTGCACCATCAGCACCCGCGTCTTCGCCCACTCGCCGTTCGGCGCGAACTTCACCTTGCCGGCGACGGTGTCAAACTCGTGGCCGCGGATGTACTCGCCGATCTTCTTCTGGTCCAGGCCCTTGGTGGCCTCGACGGCCTGGCCGAGGATCTGCAAGTACGCGTACGCATAGGGCGGCAGGTAGTAGCCCAGCTCATCCACTCCCGCCGTCTTGGCCCGCTCCTGATAGGTCTTGAGAAACGCGTCGATGCCGGCGAATTTCAGCGTCGGCGCCGGCACGAAGAAATGGTAGTTGACGATGCCGTTCAGCATCGGGCCCAGGGCTTTCTCGAGCGACGCGTACTGCGGCCCCACCAGTCCCCCGCCGAACATCTTTGGCTTCAGCCCGATCTCGTGCGCCGCGCGCACCATCCCCGCCGCGTCCGGTGGGTAGGCGGCGACGTAGACGAGATCCGGGTTCGCCGCCTGGATCGCGCGGGTGATCGGGGTGAAGTCGGCCGTCGGCGGCGGGTAGGCCTTGTCGTAGACGACCCGCAGCCCGTGTTTCTTGGCGTTCTGCCGCGCTCCGGCTGCCGCGTTCTGGGCGAACTCGGAGTCGGCGGCGGCGATGGCGACGGTCTTCGGCTTCGGGTTCTGCTTCATCGCGACCTCGAAGAAGCCCTTCGACCAGTCGGTCAGCGGCTCGGGCCCCGTCGGCATGATCCCGAAGTAGTAGGGGTAGTTGAACTTCTCGTTCACGGCCATGCCGAACAGACTGATGAACACGAGCTTCCGCTCGATGACGATCGGCATCGCGGGCGCGATCACGTTCGTCCCGTAGCCGGACACCACGAGGTCGACCTTGTCCACATCGAGCAGCTTCGTGTAGATGCCCGGGACCGTCGCGGGCTTCGTCTGGTCGTCGTAGTAGATCAACTCGACCTTGCGGCCCAGCAGGCCGCCCTTCTTGTTGACGTCCTCCTGCCACATCTGCATGGCGATCAGCGCGGCCTTGCCGTTGCCGGCGAGGGCCCCCGTCAGCGCCATCCCGAACCCGATCTTGATTGGGTCGGCCGCCAGGGCCGCCGGCGCCGCCGCGCCCGAGAGCGCCAGCGCGACGATCAGCGCCACCGGGACGAGCCGGCCTCGAATGCCAGGTTTGCCGTGTCGCATCATTGGTTGTCCCTCCCTGAGTTCCGTTGGTGCACTGTTGGTGGACTGAATGACGGCGCGCGCTCGGTGCACCGCCGCGTCACGTGGTACCGACGTGCAGCAAGAGCGATGCCGCCGCCGAGCCGACCACCCATACCAGCGGAGCCTCCCCATTCGCCTTGCGGCATGGTAGGTTTCCGGACCCACACGAGTCAAGGGCCGATTGCCCAGAAGATTCCAGCCATTGGAACTGCGAAAATCTGGGTGTCACCCGTGAAATCCTCGGCGCCGTCACCGGGTTCCCGGCCGGGGCTCGTCGCCGAAGGCCTCGGCCCGCATGAAGTCGGGCAACTCGTCCTCCGCCTTCCCCTGGTACATGCAGTACCTCGCCTCCCTCGTGACCCCCTCGTCACTCGCGGGCAGGATGGTCGGCCGGCAATTGCCGCAGAGGGATTTCGCCGGGTGCAGGGACGGCTCCCCCTTGATCGACTCGATGAGGGCGATCGCCGCGTCGAGCTGCTCTCGCTCCCCCGAGGCGACCACGACGACGGCTCCTTGCGACTCGTTCGCCCCACCCCCGCCGACGTGGGTGGCCGCGAGGTCGAAGAGGATACGGAACGCCTCGATCTCCGTCACGACGCTCGCGTTCACGAGGGGGATCATCCCGATCCTGATGCCCTGGCAGTAGTACAGGGTCTCCTGCCCGCAGGCCCTGGCGGCGGCGCGGATCGACGGGACGAGCTTCTCGAGCCCCACGGGAACGATGAGCCGGGAGCCGCGCGCGCTCAGGATGCCGTAGCTCCAGCCGATGGTCCCGCCCGCGGGATTGGCCACGAAGACACCGGCATTCCCGTCCGCGTCGACGGCGTTGGCGCCCTTGATGAAGACCGACTCGCCGCCGAAGTCCTTCAGGGTTTCCTCCATCGTCGCCCCGGGCGCCACCCGCGCCCCCTTCCTGAACACCAGCAACGGCGGCTTCTCCTCCGCCTGGGTGACACAGAGCACCCGGTTGATGACCAGCCCCGAGAGGAACTTGTCCCGGTCGGGGCATTCGCCGAAGATCTCCTCGGCCACGTAGACATTGGTCCCCCCGTGCCCGATCACGATCTCGCCCTCGTCCCGGGCCTTCTGCACCTCCGGCAACCGGGCCACGGCCTTCGCGATGAATCGCTTGGACTCGGGCGGCGTCAGGACGAAAAGGGCGCGCATGGCGTCAGGCGTCCCGGGACGCGGCCGGGGCGGCGGCTCCGGCCGCGGGCTCCGCCATCAGGCTGAGGAAGAGCGCGAGGACCGTGTCGGCGAAGCGGGGGTCGTTGATGTGTGCCGGCACCTCGACGACCGGAATGTCGCTGCGGAGGTGGCGCCGGAGCTCCGCGAGGAACGCGGCGTCGGCCTCGGGATCGTGAAAGGCGCCGCCTGGAGTGTTCGGGATGGAGAGGCCGCCGAGCGGCACCGCGACGACGACGGGGCCTCGGGAGGCACTCAGCTTGACGGCCATGATCCGCCCCACCTCGGCCATCTCGTCGCGGCTTGTCCGGATCAGCGTGAAGGCGGGGTTGTGGTGGTACTGGGACCGCCCGCGCCAAGCGGGCGGCACGGACTCCCGGGGTCCCGCCAGGAAGAAGTCCACGCAGCCCGGGACGACGACCTGTGGGACCGCATGGCGCGCGGCGGCCTCGAGCCGATCCGGACCCGCGGCGTAGATCCCGCCGACCAGCTCGTCGGTGAGTTCGTTGGTGGTGAAGTCAATCACGCCGACGAACCTTCCCTCCGCGATCATTTCCTCCATGCACTGCCCGCCGACGCCGTTGGAGTGGAAGACTACCGGCGTGAAGCCCGCCGCCTCCAGCGCCGAGGCGATCCGCATCACGGCCGGCGTGGTGTTCCCCAGCATGGTGATCCCGACCAGGCGCGCGCCCCCCTCCTCCGCGGGCCGCGTGGCGTGCGCCAGCGCCATCCCGGTGATGGCTCCGGCGGCGTTGTCGAAGATCGCGCGGCTCACGGGGTTCAGCCCCAGGATGTCCACCACGGAGTGCATCAGCGTCACGTCCCGCAGGCCGACGAAGGGGCCGAAGACCCGGCGGCCGGCCGCCACCGGGGTCACGATGATCTTCGGCACGCCCAGGGGCAGCGCCTGCATGGCGTGGGCGGCCATCACTGCCCCCTCGGCGCCACCCAGGGCGATGACCCCGCCACAGCGCCCGTCCGCGTGAAGCCCGGCGAGGACGCGGGAAAGCCCTCGGGCCATGATCTCCACGGCGGCGCCGCGGGTGCCGATAGCCCGGACCGCCTCGAGCGAGCTGCCCGCGGCCTCCGCGACGCGCTCGTGCGAGATGCCGGGGGTGATGCCCAGAGGCTCGCCGAGCACGCCGCAGTCCACCACCAGGACTTCCAAACCTCCCTCGCGGATCCGCCTCGCCAGGTACGCGGTCTCGCGCCCCTTGGTGTCCAGTGTGCTCACGACGACCACGGGCCGCTCAGGGCTCTTCGAAAGGATGTCGCGCATGGGTCCCCGGGATTCTGGACTCAAGCATGAACCGTTCCATGTCCCCTCCGGCGCCCAACGTGAGGGAATCCGGCCCGATTCCCGTTACGAGGTCATTACGACCCTTTTCACTCTTGAAATCCCGCAGCCCTCCCTGAGCCGATCGCGGCCACGCCGGGGCCCGCGCGGCGAGCGCAAACTCCCATCGGGGCACCGTTTTGCGGGCCCTGGCGTGGCGTGGCATGTCGATTGCTTTCCCGAAGGTGGGCGGCGAATGACGCCCCGGCTTCTGCATCGCAGAACACGGATCTCAACAACGCACCGATGGAGGGAAGGGCATGACACCTGTGAGCAAGGCGGCACTGGACGATCCGAGTCTCAAGTTCGAGTGGCCGGTCCTCGACGACTACGAGGGCCGGGTCCCGTTCGGCACCCAGTCGGTGGACTGGGAAGAGCGGATCAACATGGATCGGATGCGGCGGTATCGCATGGGGCGCGTGAAGCAGCAGATGGAGCGGATGAAGCTCGGCGCCATCCTCTCGATCAACGAATGGAACATGCGCTACATGACGTCCACCTGGAACGCGTACTGGACGACGCCGGCTTCAGGGCTTCGTTACTCGATGTTCCCGGTGACCAAGGACAGCCCGATCCTGTACGAGCAGGGCGAGATCGGGTACCACGCGAGGCAGATGGCCCCGTGGCTCCACAAGGTGAAGGTGG
>Ga0209640_10001496_pt1 | contig 19795 bp, 16 predicted proteins | sample RifCSP10_1_FD_184018 | JGI IMG/M metagenome (GOLD analysis project Ga0209640, IMG submission 184018) | Soil microbial communities from Rifle, Colorado - Rifle CSP2_sed 10_1 (SPAdes) (version 2) | ecosystem: Environmental > Terrestrial > Deep subsurface > Rock core/Sediment | place: Rifle...
AACGTAGGTCGCCAGAATGCTGTTCAAGAACAATCCCAGCACCACCGCACTCGTGACCAGCAGCTCCTTGGCCCAGCCCCGCATGGCGCCGATGACGCCGAACAGGACCACCAACAGCCCAAACAGGACTGTCAGGCTGATCAAATCAGGCGGCCCTCATCAATTCGGCGGCAATTGCTTCCGCCGCCCCGGGCCGCGCCAGGCTGCGCATCGCGGCGGCCTTGCTCTCCAGCCGGTCTGGATCCTGGAGCAATCCGCGCACTTCAGGTAGCAGGTCTCGTGCCAAACTCGAGTCATCCAGCCGAACCGCGCCGCCGCGGGCCACCAGATAGTCGGCATTGATCCGCTGGTAACGCCAGGAGTGCGGGTACGGGACCAGCACCGCCGGCAGCCCGAAGAGCGGATACTCGCCCAGGACTGAGGCGCCGGCCCGGGAAACCACCAGATCGGCGCTGGCCAGCGCCAGCCCCATCGGCTCGTGCAAATAGGAGTACGGGTGATAGCGCCCCTGTAACCGTTCGGGCAGCTCGGACTGAATTCGGGCGACCTGCGGCCAATCCAGCTCGCCAGTCAGATGAACCACCTGGGCCAGGTCGAGCAGCCCCGGCAGCGCGTGCCAGACCGCCTGGTTGATCGAATGGGCCCCGAGGCTGCCGCCAAACGCCAGGACCACCGCCCGCTCGGGATCGAGGCCGAGCTGGCGACGGGCCTCCGGCTTTGGAATCGGGCGCAGCTCGGGACGGGTGGGATAACCGGTCACGACGACCCGCTTGCGTCCGTATTCCTGCCGGGCCTCCGGTGCGGTGACCGCCACCGTGTCGGCGAAACGGGCAATCAAACGCAGCGCCAGGCCCGGCTGCAAATCAGGCACGTAGGCCAGAGTCGGTATTAGGCGGCCCGCTAAGGCCACCGGCACCCCCACGTAGCCTCCGGTCAGCAGCATCGCTTGAGGTGTGAAATCCTTCATAAGCTGCCGGGCGGCGCGCAAGCCCTGGACCAGCTGCCAGAGATTGCCGGGCAGCGCAGCCAGGCCGACCCCGTGGACACCGGCGGCCGGAATCGACTCGAAGCGCAGCCCGGCTCGCGGCACGAGCTGCCCTTCCATCCCTCCCTGCCCCCCGATCCACAGCACGTCAGCCTGCCCGCTGAGCGCGTGGACGACGGCCAAGGCGGGATACACGCCTCCGGCGGTCCCCCCGGCCGATATCAATAGTCGCAAGCGGTCTCTTTTCCGGCGCCGGCGCGGCGCCCCGCGACACATTCAGCAGCAGGCCGACTCCTGCCAGGCTCGCCACCAGGCTCGATCCGCCGAAACTGAAGAACGGCAGCGCATTCCCGGCAAACGGCAGCATTCCCAGCAGCACCGACATGTTGATGAAGGCTTCCACTCCGATCCAGAAGGTCACCCCGCCGGCCAGCAGCGAGGCCAGCCGATTGGGAGCGGAGGTCGAGATCTTGAATCCTCGCCGCAGCAAGGCCAAGAAGAGCAGCAAGACAAACAGGGCGCCGACCAGGCCGAGCTCCTCGCCGATCACCGCGAAGATGCTGTCGGTGTGGGGGGCCGGCAGCAATCCGAATTTCTCGCGGCTGGCGCCCAACCCGCGGCCGAGCACCCCACCGGCAAAGAAGGCCTGCAGCGAGTGCTGTACGTGATAGGAGGCCTTCTCGATATCGACCAATCCGGCCAGGTAGTCGTCCCAGCGGGCCCGGCCGGTGTTGGTCACTCGTACCAACAGATATCCGACGGCCCCACTGCCGCCGGCAATGAGCAGGGACTGGGAGAGTTTGCTGCCCGCCAGGTAGAACAGGGTCAGCGCGACCGCCGCGATCGTCAGCACCGCGCTCAGGTCGGGCTGAAGCAGGATCAGTCCGCCCACCAGCCCGATGATCATCATCAGCGGCAGGAACCCGTTGCCCCAGGAGGACAGCCGGGGCCCCTTCGATTCCATCCAGACCGCCAGGTACACGATCAAGGCCAGCTTGGCGAATTCGGAGGGTTGGACCGAGTTGCCCAGAATGGCCCGCCGCGGCCCGTCGCCGGGGTTGACCAGCAGCACCACGATCAGGGTCAGGATGCTGAGGGCCATGGTCGGGAGGGCCAGCTTGCGCAGCCAGCCGAGCGGCACGAACGCGGCCAGGACCAGGACCAGCAGCCCGTAACCCAGGTTGACCAGCTGGCGGCGGAACAGGGCGTTGGCGTCTTGATACAGCCGCCAGGAGACGTCCCAGCTGGCCGAGTACACCATCACCAGGCCCAGCGCGAGCATCGCCCCGATCAGCAGCAGCAGCCACAGATCGAAATCGAGGTTCGGCCGGCGCAGCGCCGCTCTCACAGTGCCTCCACCAATTGCTTGAACCGTTCGCCCCGGGCGGCGAAATCGACGAACTCGTCGTAGCTGGTCCCGCCCGGCGCCAGCAGCACGACGTCCCCGTCGCCGGCGACCTCCGCTGCGGCGGACACTGCTTCCTCCAGCCCGCCAACCACGGCCAACGAATGTGGTCCCTCGCTCAGGCCGGCGGCGTGCAGCGCCCGTTCGACCATGGGTCCGAGCTCGCCGAAGAGCACCAGGTGGTCCACCCGATCCTGAATCAGCCGGATCAACTCGTCCCAGGGCAGCCCCTTGTCCCGCCCGCCGAGCAGCAGCACGATCGGCTCGGCGAACGAGCGGATGGCGGCCGCGGTGCGCTCGGGGGCGGTGGCGATCGAATCGTTGTACCAATCGGCTCCGCTCACCCGGCGCACGAATTCCAGCCGGTGCTCGACCCCGGCGAATCCTTCCACTCCGGCCCGCATGGCCTCCGGCTCGATCTCGGCCGCCGCGGCGATCGCACAGGCGGCCAGGACGTTGAGCACGTTGTGCGACCCGCGTAGTGCGATCACTTCGAGCGGGAAGAGGCTGTGGGCTGCGCCCTCGAGCAGGAGACCCACCTCGCCCTCTTCGACGAAGGTGCCAGGCTCCTGCGATGGCCGAACTCCAAAACTGATCAACCGCCCACGCACCTGATCGCGCAGCGCCCAGGCTCCGGGATCTTCTCGCCCTAGCACCGCCACATCCGCGTCGGATTGGTGGGCCAGAATGTTGGACTTGGCCGCGGTGTAGGCCTGCATGTTGGCGTGCCGATCGAGATGATTGGGGGTCAGGTTCAAGACCGCCGCCAGCGGCGGACTGACCGTCATCAGTTCCAGCTGGAAAGAGGACAGCTCCATCACGACGAAGTCTCGCGGTTGAATGCGATCCAAATCGCTGATCAGCGGCCGGCCGATGTTGCCGCCCACCCAGACCGAGCGATCCGTGCCCTTGGCGGCGGCCCGGGCCATCCGTCCGACCAGCTCGGTGGTGGTGGTCTTGCCGGCCGAGCCGGTAATCCCGATCGCCGGAGCCGGGCTGGCTTCCAGGAAGAGCTGGGAGTCGTTGGTGAGCCGAATCCCCTGAACGCGGGCCTGCCGTGCCAGCGGCAGATCGGCGGGAACCCCGCCGGACAGGCACAGCAGGTCCGCGCCTTCGAGCAGCTCGGGCGGATGACCGCCCAGGATGAATTCCACCGACGTGTCTTCCAACTCCGCCATCTCCGAGGTCAGTTCGACCTCCGGCTTCATATCGCTCACCACGACCCGGGCGCCGCGTTCCGACAGGTAGCGGGCCAGGGCCTTTCCCTGGCGGGCCAGTCCGAGCACCACCACCCGCGATCCGTCCACATCCGTCGGCCTACGACCGCCCGGCGCGCTTGCGGGCAGGCTTCTTCGTCCGAGTGGCTGCCCGCGGTTTGGCCGACTTGGCCGGGGCTCGCTTGCGCGCGGAACGTGCCGGTTTCTCGGCCTCGGCGGGTTCATCCTCGACCCCGATCCAGAAGTGACCGGGCCGCACGCTGGGTCCCCGGCGCACCAGGACTCCGTTCAGCCGCAGTTCTTCGGTCTCCAGCATGCTCGGATGGACCACGACCAGGTTCGGTTGGTGGCCGTACTTCTCGGAGTAATACTCGGCCGCCTTCTCGATCCGCAGCTTCAGGTCCAGCGGGCTGTCGTCGTACCAGAGCATTCCGATGTTCATCCGGTCCCTCTCAACGATTCACTTAGATCAGTGCCAGCGCGACCCCGACCATCGCCGAAAGCAGCCCGACCAGCCAGAAACGCTGGACGATCTGGGTCTCGCTCCAACCGCTGAGCTCGAAGTGGTTGTGCAGCGGCGCCATCTTGAACAAGCGGCGGCCCTTGGTGAGTTTGAAATAAGCGACCTGCAGCATGACGCTCACGGTAACGCTCACCGGGATGATGGCGATCACCGGCAGCAGCGCCCACTGCCCGGTCATCAGCGCCACGACCGCCAGGGTTGCCCCAAGCGCCAGCGATCCGGTGTCGCCCATGAACAGCTCCGCCGGATGGGCGTTGAACCAGAGAAAGGCGAACACGGCCCCCACCACCGTGAAGCAGAAGCGAACCAGGAAGACCTGACCCTGAAGCAGCGCGATCGCGCCAAAGGCGGCGAAGGCGGTTGCCGAGATCAGCCCCGCCAGCCCGTCCAATCCATCTGTCAAATTCACCGCGTTGCTGGCTCCCACGATCACAAACATGGCGATCGGCACGTACAGGATCCCCAGCTCGATCTCCTCCGGCACGTTGGGCAGGAAGAGGTCGGGCGAGCCCAGCACATACTTGAGCACGATCGCGGCGACCAGGGCCAGCGCCACCTGAGCCGAGAATTTCCAGCGGCCGCGCAGTCCCTCGCCGCGCCCACCTTCCCGCACCCCCAGCCAATCGTCGAACGCCCCGATCAGGGCGAAGCCCAGCATGATGGCCATCGGCAGCAGAATCGATTGGCCGATGACGGTCAACTCGCTCAGGATCGAGACCAGATTGAGCACCCCGGTCATCAGCAGCACCGGGACGATGAACAGCCAACCGCCCATGGTGGGGGTGCCGAGTTTGGTGAAGTGGCGCTGGGGACCTTCGATGCGGATCGACTTGCCGACTTTCAACAGCCGCAGCACCTGGATCAGCGGCCCGCCCCAGATCACCGTCAGCAGAAAAGTGATCCCACCGAGTGAGAGGGCGGCTGCCGCCTGCGTCAATCGGACACCTCCAGCTCGCTCACGATCTGGTCCATGTGGACTCCGCGGGAGCCCTTGATCAGGACCACATCGCCGGAGCCGATCCGGCCTCGCAGATACTCGACCGCCGCCTTGCTGTCGGGAAGCGAGGCCAGCTTGGGCTTGGGCAGCCCGGCCCGCAGCGCTTCTTCTCCGATCCAGCGGGCCCGCTCACCCACCGTCACCAGCTCGTCGACGACCTCGGCCGCCCGGGCGCCGACCATCCGGTGGCCGCGCTCCTCGAACTCGCCGAGCTCCAGCATGTCGCCCAGCACCGCGACGTGGCGGCCTTCCAATTCTTCGAGCAGCTTGAGGGCAGCCAGCACCGAGGGCGGAGCCGCGTTGTAGGTATCGTCGAGCAACAGGGAGCCGCCGGGTCCGGTGACCGCCACCAGCCGCAATTGGCTGTGGGTCTGGGTGAGCCCGGCGATGATCTCGTCCCAACTCATGCCTTCGGTGAGTCCGACGGCCGCGGCCCGCAGCGTGGTGTGGACCGAGTGCTGCCCCAGTAGCGGCACCCGGACGTGGAACGTCTCGCCGAGGTGGTGGAGCCGGAAGCGTACTCCCTCCAGTCCGAGGCCCTCGACGTCGCTGGCCCACAGGTCGGCTTCGGGCGAGAGCCCGTAGAAGAAGACCCGGGCTCGAGTGCGGGCGGCCATCCCGCGCACGTGCTCGTCGTCGATATTGAGAATGGCGACCCCTTCCGGGGCCGGCGGCAGGTTTTCCACCAGCTCGGCCTTGCCCTGGATGATCGCCTCCAGGCTGCCGGCCCGCTCCAGGTGCACTTCACTGACGTTGGTAACGACTCCCACCTGCGGACGGGCGATCTCGCACAGCAAGGCAATCTCCCCCGGCACGTAGAACCCCATCTCGAGCACTGCCCGGTCGTGGGCGGAGGAGGCTTGCAGCAGGCTGATCGGCAAGCCGATCTCGTTGTTGAGGTTGCCGCGGTTCTTGTGAGTGCGGAAGCGGCGCTGCAGGATTTCGGCGGTGAGTTCTTTAGTGGTCGACTTGCCGACGCTGCCGGTGATCCCGATCACCCGCATCGGAAGCTGGGCCCGCCAGTGTCTGGCGGCGGCCTGCAGTGCCAGCAGCGAGTTATCGACCCGCAGACAGACCGGCAGCCTCAGGCTGGCCGGATCGAAATCGCCCCGCAGATCCAGCTGATTGAAATCCGCCCCCATCGGGCGCTCGACCAGCGCCGCGATCGCACCGCGGCGGAAGGCCTCCGCCACGAAGGTATGCCCATCGCTGCGCTCGCCAGGCAGCGCCACAAACAGGCTGCCCGAAATCGCCAGGCGCGAATCGAAGGCGGCATCGGTAATGACCTGATCGAGGCCCTCCAACCGGAGGCCGGTGATCCCTTCAATGATCGTTCCCAGGGTCAGCATCGGTCCTCGGGCGATCCGGTCCAGAATCCTGGCCAGCTCGCTCTCCGGCTCGACCGCGGTGAGGAAGGAAGGCAGCAGCTCCAGCGAAGCATCGGCGACCCTCATCCAGCGGCCATCCGGATGGCGTCCGGCGCGATCTCCAGGAAAACGACCAACCGCCGGGCGACTTCCTGGAACACCGGAGCGGCGACGACCGAACCCCAGGGTGAAGCCTCGGGCTTGTCGAGCCGGACCAGGACCACAAAGCTCGGGTCGCTCACCGGACCCCAGCCGACAAAGGAGGCGATGGTCCAGTGCGTGTCGTATCCGAATTCGGTCGGGATTTGGGCGGTGCCGGTCTTGCCGGCAATCTCGTAGCCAGGCACGCTGGCGTAGGCCGTCTCGCCGGTCAGGCTGGCGGCCAGCATCGTCGTCAGGGTCGCGGCAGTCTCTTCGGAGATCGGGCGGCCGATCACGGTGGTCTGTGGCGAATAGGCCCCGTTCGGGCCGATGACTTCTCGCACCACGTGGGGTTGGAGCATGAGGCCACCGTTGGCCACCGCCCCCACCGCCACCAGCAGCTGCATGGGAGTGAGCGAGACGCCCTGTCCGAAAGCATTCGTCCCCAGATCGGACTCGGTCCATTCCGGATGGCGGGGCGTGCGCAGTTGGCCGGGCACCTCGCCGGCCAGGTCGACGCCGGTCAGCTGCCCGACCCCGAAGGCGCGCAAGTAGTTGTACATGGTCGAGGCCCCGAGCCGATCCGAGGCGACCCAGGCCAGGCAGACGTTGAGCGAGTGCTTCAAACAGCCCAACATGTCCTGGGGGCCCCAGGCCTCCCCGTTCCAGTTGCGAATGGTATTGCCGCCGACTTCGATCTGGCCGGTGTCGATGAATTCGGTGTCGGGGTTCACCACTCCGGCATCGAGGGCCGCGGCCATGGTGACCACCTTGAAGGTGGATCCGGGTTCGTACATCGCGCCAACCGCCGGTGCAATCACCGGCTCTTCGTCCCCGCCGACGGTGAGCCACGGCTCGTAGGCATTGGGATCCAGAACCGGCCAGGAGGCCATGGCCAGGATCTCACCGTTGCTGGGATCCATGACCAGGATCTCGCCGTGCTCGGCCCCCGAGTCCTCGATCGCCTTGGCCAATTGCAGCTCGACCATCTGCTGAATGTCGGTGTCGATCGTGAGCACCAGGTTGACCCCGGCGGGCGGGTCTGGCTGCAGCCGGGCCTCCGGTGCAATCATTGGGCGGGCGATGGTGATCGGTTTGCCCGCCAGCCATTCATCGTAGTAGCCCTCGACCCCGAAGAACCCCTGCCCCTCCTGGTTGACGAATCCAAGCACGTGTCCGGCCAGGCTGCCGGCCGGGTACACCCGGGTCGGCGCCGGCACCAATGCGAGCCCGCTCAGGTCGGGCGCGAGCGGATCGGCCAGGAAACCATTGAGCGCGCTGGCGACGAACTTGTCGACCGTGATCGGCAAGGGCTGGCCGGCCGCATCGGGCTGGGTCAGTCGGATGCGATACTGGCCGCGGGCGACCCAATCCACGCTCAGTTGGGCATAGAGCTGCTCGAGCGGCAGCACCAGCGTCTTGGAGAGCACCTCGGCGATGGACAGGCGGCTGGCCGGAGTCAACTGGCGGGTTTCGATCTCGATCACGTAGGAGGTGGTGTTGCCCGCCAACAGGCGGCCGTTGCGATCGAAGATCAGGCCGCGGGCGGGGACTACCTGCTCGAGCCGGGTGACCCCCTCATCCTTGCGAGCAGCGAACACCGGTGCATAGGGGCCGAACTGCACCCGAACCAGTTGGACCAGCAGCCCGGCGCTGAGCAGCGCCATCCCAAACATCACCATCCGTATCCGGCCGGAGGAGACCGCGGCGGGCGGATCGCCGGCCTGCTCGCCGGTCCCTCGGAAAGAGGCCGCGGTAATCTTGCCACTGGCGCCCAGCGGGCCCTCGGGCAGGTTGGAGCCCGCGGTGCGCGGGCCTCGCGGCCTGAAACCGGGAAACCGCTTCACTCGCCCAATCCTTTAAGGAAGGCAGTCAGCCGCTCGCCCAGGGTTTCGGTGTAGCTGGGGGACAGCATTCCAAAGCGGTTGGTGTCCGAGCGCGGCGGTCGGGGGGCGAGAAAGGCCGGGTCGGGCAGGACCCCCGCGACCCGTACGTATTCCACTTCCTCGGGCTTGACCGGGCGGAACCCCAGATAGGCGGCCCGGGCCATCATCAGCTCCGGTGCGGTCAGTTCGGCGTAACTGGCGTTCAACTCGGCGTTGGAACGCGCCAGTAGCTCCTGCTGCCGCTCAAGCACCAGCAGCTCCCGTCCGGCGCGGGCCACCTTCGCGTTGACCGCCAAGTAGAGGCCGCCCAACACAAGCAGCCCCACGATCCAGAGCGCCGTCCGGCTCGTGGCGCGAATCTGGAGCCGCCATGGGGCTTGTTTGAAGGCCTGGGGCATGGTTTTCCCAATCACGTTCTGCAAGCTTCATGCCACCCTGGAACCCTCAGGCTAGGCCGATCTTCTCGGCCGCCCGCAACCGTGCGCTGCGAGCCCGCGGGTTCCGTTCCAGCTCCTCCGGCTCCGCTCGGACCGGCTTGCGGGTAATCCGCCGCAGCCGGGCCGGTCGTTCTTCGGTACTGAGGCTGGCTTCCCGGCAGAACCGCTTCACCAGCCGGTCTTCCAGCGAATGAAACGCGATGACCACCAACCGCCCGCCCGGCTTCAGCAGCTCGACCGCCTGCGGAAGCGCTTGCTCCAGGGCGGTCAACTCCTCGTTGACCGCGATCCGCAGCGCCTGGAACGTGCGGGTGGCCGGATGGGTCCGGCTGCCCCGGCTGCGGACCGCCCGGGCGACCAGCTCGGCCAACTCAGTGGTGGTCCGCAGCGGCCGGGCCGCCACGATCGCCCGGGCAATTCGCCGGGCCCGCGGGTCCTCGCCGTAGCGCGCAATCAAGCTCGCCAGCTCCGGCTCGGGCAGCCGATTGACCAGCTCGGCCGCCTCCAGCTCCTGCCCCGGGTCGAAGCGCATGTCCAGCCGCCCCTCCGACTGGAACGAGAACCCCCGGCGGGGGTCGGCCAGCTGCATGGAGGACAGCCCCAGGTCGAGCAGGATTCCGTCCACCGCCTGCCAGCCGAGCGCCGCGGCGTGGGCGCTCAGGTCTCGAAACGAACCCTGCCGAAGCTGGAGGCGGGCTCCGAACCGTTCCAGGCGCTGAAGGGCCAGCGGCAGTGCGACCGGATCCCGGTCAAGGCCCAACAGCTGCCCGGAAGGCGCGGAGCGCTCCAGAATCCCCTCGGCATGGCCTCCCGCTCCGATGGTGCCGTCGATCATTAAGCACCCGGGCTGCGGGTCGAGGGCGCTGAGCACTTGTTGGTAAAGAACCGGGGTGTGCGGCTCGGGCGAACGCCGATCCACCGCCTGCCCCGTTTACAGCTCGAAATCGGCGAACCGCTGGGCGTTCGCCTCCGGATCGGTCACCGACGCCAATTGTTTTTCCCACTCCTCGGCCCGCCAGATCTCGAAGGACTCCCCGACCCCCACCAGGTACACCTCCCCGTCGAGGCCGGCATAGTCGCGCAGGAAGGGCGGGATATTGATTCGGCCGGCCGAGTCGAGAGCGACCTCGGTCGCTCCGCCGAAGATCACCCGCCGGACGGCGCGGGCCCCCGGTTGGGTGGAGCTGAGGGCGGAGGCCTTCTTGGCGATCCCGTGGAAGTTTTCGGAGGTGTGGACGATGAGGTTGCGTTCGAATCCCTGGATGAGGTACGCGCCGGAAGCGAGCGCGGCCCGAAAGCGAACGGGGACCGTTAGCCGACCTTTGGTGTCGGTGGTATACTTGAATTGGCCTAAGAACATTCGTTCGGTGGTAGTTTAGAAAGGATGGGACGCCGGCTAAGGCGGCGTCCCACACCCCCCCACTACCCCCCACAAGCCCCCACAGTATATACCTAGTTTTCCACCCGTTGCAACGCGCGAGCCACGCGAACTCGGGTACTTGTGTCCTAGCACCCGCCGCGGCCCGCGCCAAAAACCACCGCATGTGGTGGTGGCGCGCCGAGGTGGCGCCAGTTCCGAGTTGGCCTGCTCGGCTGTTCCGAAAACTTTAAGGTTGGGGCAGAGGAAAAAGGTCGGGGCGAGTCGATGACTCGCCCCGGTGATGTGGTTCTCCCGGCACCTTCGAGCTTCGAACGTGCCAGGGTTCGACGGCGGTCAGCCTGTAAGCCGCGTTCTGTCCAGCCGCCTCCGGCGGTTTACGGGTGCATCCTGAGCTTGTCGAAGGACGAACCCTTCATCCCGCCGGTTGCGGCCTGGGCGATCATCTATCTGGGCCGCGCGTTACCGCGCGGCTCATGCGGCCCACCCGACGCTTGACGGAGACGAGCCGTCTCCCGCCCCGAAGGGCCACGCGTCTGCTTGGCCTTGCTCCGGGTGGGGGTTGCCTGGCCGCGGCATTGCTGCCAACGCCGGTGGTCTCTTACACCACCGTTTCACCCTTGCCGCCGGGTCCACAACTGCGGCTTGCCGGCGGCGGTTGTTTTCTGTGGCCCGATCCGCGGGTTACCCCGCCCGGGCGTTGCCCGGCACCCTGCTCTGCGGAGCGCGGACTTTCCTCAAGCGCATCCTTCGAAAAGCTCGGGATGCGCCTGCGATCGCCCGGCCAACCTACCGTCAGGATCCATCTTACTTGGGCCCGGGGCCAGGGTCAACCGGTGCGGCCGGCTGAGCCGCCGACCGCCTTGGGGGCACCCGCCAGCCGATCGAGCAGACTGTACATCACCGGCACGACCAGCAGCGTCAGCAGCGTGGAGGTCAACAGACCTCCGATGACGACGGTGGCCAGCTCGGAGGCGATGATCGCACCTTCGGTCAGTCCCAGCGCAAGGGGCAGCAGGGCCAGAATGGCCGCGATCGCGGTCATCAGGATCGGGCGCAGTCGGGTCCGCCCTCCCTCGATCAAGGCTTCCGGCGCACCCATGCGGCGCAGCTTCCGGTTGGCCTGGACTCGGGCCATCAGCACGATGGCGTTGGTCACCACAATGCCAACCAACATCATCAGGCCGATCAAGACCGGGATCCCGATCACTCGATTCGTCAGCCACAAGGCGACCGCAGCCCCGATCAGCGCTAACGGGAGGCTGAACAGGATGGCAAAGGGTTGGACGAGCGAGCCGAAGGTGATCACCATCACCAGGTAGACCGCCAGGATCGAAACCAACACCGCTCGCACGGCCTGCTGGAAGCCTTCGGTTTGCTGTCGGGTTTCGAAGCCTTCACTCACGGTGAGGCCTTCGGGGGCAATCCCCTCGAGTTCAGTTTTTGCGGCCGCGGACACCCCCAGCGTGTCGACGGTCTCCAGTTCGCCGGTGTAACGCACCGCTGATTGCCCATCGACCCGCAGGATGCTTTCGACGTCGCCCAAATTGCTGGAAACGTTGGCCAGCCCTTCCACTTCTTCGAGCGTGGCCAGCGCCTGATTATTGAAGCCCTCGAGCAGGGCCGGGTCGCCCGACACTACCAGGGCAAACCCACCAAACGCGGAGCCGGAGAGCGTGCCTCCAGACACAATCACGTTTTCCTCCCCGAAGTCCTGTACGGCTCGCTGGCGGACCTCCGCGGTCAACAGATCGAGATTCGCCCCTTCCTCGAGGCTGGCGCTGACCGTGGCAGCGCCTTGATCGATCGAGGCACCTAGAAGCAGGTTCTGCAGGCCGCCCGCGGTTCCGATTTCAGAGGAGATCGTCCCGAGGCCCTCGATATCGGCCAGCTCGATTTCGAATTCAGCGACCATCCGATCCGTCTCCGCCATGGCCGTGCCGTCGGGCAGCGAAACGCTGGTCGTGATCTGCGCCTCGCCTAGCTCGGGCAGAAAGGCCTGCGGCCGCTGGCTCAACAGGAGGAGGCTGCCGGCAAAGAGCGCCCCGGCGATCGCCAAGGCCTGGCCTCGATGGCCCAAGGCCCATTGCAGGAGTGGTGTATACGCCCGCTGCATGCTGGTCTCGGCTTCCGGTGGCAGGTGCTGCTTGCGGATGAACAGGAAAGCCAGCAGCGGAACGACGGTCACCGCCACCAGGAAACTGGAAGCCAGCGCGTAGGTTACCGCTACCCCAAACGGAAGGAAGAACTGTCCGACCACACCGCCGAGCAGTCCGATGGGGAGGAACACAACGACGGTGGTAACAGTGGAGGCGAGGATCGGGATGGCGACATCGCGGGTTCCGGTCAGGACGGCTTGGTCCAGCGCGTCGCCGCGTTGAATGTGGCGATAGATATTCTCCAACACCACAATCGAGTCGTCAACCACCCGTCCCACTGCCACCGTCAGCCCCGAGAGAGTCATGATGTTCAACGTGATTCCAAGCGGGAAGAGCCGATGCAGAGCCGTCACCACGCTGCCCAATATAGCGACCCCGCGGGTGGCTGTATCAAGCGGCCCTAGCACCAGATCGGCTACCGGCGGGAGCCAGCGGAACGCGGCAAATGCCATGAGGATGGAGAGCGGGATACTCACGGCGGTGACTAGCGTGCTGCGCCAGGACAGCCGGTACTTGCCGTCGACGGTGCCGCTAAGGAACATCAGGATCACGATCACCGCAAAGACTGCTCCCAGCCCTCCTTCGCGAGCCACACCGTTAATCGATTCTTCAATGAAGGTAGCCTGCTCAAAGACCACGTTGAACTGCAGCCCGGCCCGAGCGGCCTCTAACTGCTCCAGCTTGCTGAAGGCTTCGTGGGAGGCCCCAACCGTGTTGGCCTCACTGGTCTTGAAGAGCTGCAGACCCAGACTCGGATTGCCGTTTACCCGGTTGATCGTCGCGGTTGGGATGAAGGCCTCCAGCTCCCCGGCCGCGATGGCCTTGAGTTCCGCCCCAAGCGCGGGATCCAGACTTTCATAGAACTTATCGGGTAGAGCGGTCAGTGTTTCCTGCGAGAACAATCGGAGCACGGATGGGTTCAGGTTCTCCCAGAACCCATCTTCGTTGTCCGCGAGCCAGAGGATGACCTCTGGAGAGAGGTCCCGCATTAGCTTGGGAGTGGACGCGTCGCTGTTGCTGACGAGCAGGTTGAGGAACTCTGCGGCTGTCGTCGTGAATCCGTTCTGCAGCAGGTTGGCCGCAGTCTGAAAGAACGGTGGCGCAGTCGGATTGTTCTGAGGCGGCTGAAGCCATTCCCCTGCGAGCGGCGGCGCGTCCGAGAACTGATCGGCAGCCGGGGGGGCCGCTGTAAGCGCTCCTAATCCCCCCGCCGGCTCGGCCAGGGCCTCGAGTTCAGTGCGTAGGTCGGCATCCAGGCTCTCGATGTAACTTGCGGGGAGCCATGCCAGCACCTCGGGCGAGAAGCGCCGCAAGTGATCGGCGGTCAGCAGATCCAGCAATTGCGGAGCGAGCTGGCCAACCCCTTGGATGATCTGCGGGGTGACGTCTTCGGGAACGACCAGCTGGATTCCTTGCGCCTGGCCGGCCTGCTGCCACACGGCCGGCAGCTCACCAGGGGTCTCGGCGGGTTCGTTCGGAACGAATCCCCCAAGCTGCTGGGCGAGGGCCTGCTGTTGTTCCGGTGTGAGCTGGGAGACCACTTCCTGGGGGATAGCCGCCAGGACTTCCGGCGCAGTGGCCAGGATCAGCTCGGGGGTGAAGTCGTCCAATAGCTCGGGGGCCACTGCGACCGCGCCCCCGACCATCTCCGGCGTCAGGTCGCCGGTAGTTCTCAGCGTAACTCCCTGGCTGGCCGCCAGGTCGATCCACGTCTGGGGAAGCGGCATGCCTTGCGGAACTTGGGTCGGCTCGCGGGTGGGGGTCGGCAATGGAGTCGGAATGACCCGCGCCTCCGGCAGCTCCTGGCCACCGGTAATTTGAACCTCGGCCACTCCCTCCAGCGCCTCCAGCTGAGGGACAATTTCGGAGGCGACCACCTCCTTGAGTTCGATCAGGGAGAGCTGCGACGAGGAAACGCTGACGAATGCGATCGGGAGATCCGAAAGGCCGAACTCGATCAGCTCGGGAGCTTCCATCTCGGCCGGCAGCGACACCCGGCCAAGCGCAGCTCGGAGCTGCTCACGCAGGGCGGCCTGGTCGATTCCAAACTCATTTCGTACGATTACAACCGAGAGTCCAGCCCCGGTGGTCGACTCCACATTGACCACCCCCTCGACGGCTCGGACCTCGGCCTCGATCGGCTGGGTGACTTGGTCCAGCATAACCGTCACCGGCGCGCCTTGATTAACGGCCAGGATCACCGATTGTGGAAACTCGAGGGCCGGAATCAATTCAAGATCCAGTTGGCTAAGCGCGAGCACGCCCGCCGGCAGCACGGCGAAGGCCAGCCCAAGCACAACCCACTTGAAGCGAAGCGAGGCGCGGGTCAGACGATCAATTAGCGATACGAGCATGCTCTCTCTCCTATTGTCAGAATACGGGAGCTCGGTTGGCTAGAGGCGTTCGACTACCTGCCGGGAATACTGCACTATCTCCGGCGTTGTGGCAAGCAGGCCCGGCGGCCAGCGAATCGGAGCCCGTGGACCGCTGGAGGAGGCTCCGCTTAGGGGGCTGGGACGTTAACTGCGCTCTTACGCCCGTCGTGGTATAAGTGAGCGAATTCGAGCCGGGATGACCCCGGCCGAGGCCTTTGAATCATGCCAATCTACACCTACCGCTGCGGCAACTGCGGCGCGCAGTTCGAACGCAAGCAGAGCTTCGACGATCCGATCCCGAGCAAGTGTCCCGAGTGCGGGGAGGAGACGCTGCACAAACTGTTTACCCCGGTTGGGATTCTGTTCAAGGGTCCGGGGTTCTACTCCACCGACCACGGCTCGGGCTCTCGATCGAATGGCTCCTCCAAGTCGGAGGCGAAGAAGGAAGATTCCGGCCCAGCCAAGCCCTCTGAGCCGAGCCCAAAGCCGGATAAGAAGCCGACCAGCGACGACTAAGTCGCCCCAGACCGGGAGCGAACGGGTCTTAAATGAAAAGACGCCCTGCCCGGGCGTCTTGTTCTTTCTTAGATCTGGAAGCCGCCAGAGGCCTTGACCACCTTCATGCTGAAGTTGGTGACGTACTCGCCCAGATGGCCGTGGAGCTGCTGCCAGTCGTCGCTGGACAGGGCCTGCTGCATCAGGGCGAAGCTATCGGCGATCCCACCGGTCAGGATCTGGGGTTGGTCGCCATACTGGGTGAACCAGGCCTCGGTCGGTTGAATTCCGATCTTCTGCATCCCAGGCACAAACTCGCGAACCACGAACTCAAAGTACTCCTGCTCTCTGCCAGGCATGATGTCCCAGGTCATAATCAGCTTGACGGGCATCGGGGATGGGCGGATCAGGCCGATCGCTGCAGGACGATCACTTGGGTCTGATCGGAGAGCCCGCTCTTCGTGACGGTTAGCCGCTCTTGCGGCTCTTGCTTGGCGATCCCCATCTCCGAGAGAAAACCGGCCACCTGTCCCAGCTTGATCTTTTCGCCGCCGGTCTTGAATTGCATCGGCACGACCAGGGAGGGCTCGATCAGGCTGATCACCTCGGCCGCCTCGGCCGGACTGAGCCCCTCACCGCCACCAACCGGGACTAACGCAACGTCCACCGGGCCGAGGTCTTCGATTTGGGCCTGGGTCGGGACATAGGCCAGGTCGCCCAGGTGGGCGACCGTGAGTCCTTCGAATTCAAAGACATACAACGTATTGGGGACCCGGCCGTTCTTGCGCTGGCCCTTCACGGCCATCGAGATCCCCGTGATGAAGACGCCCCCGACCTCATACTCGCCGGGACCGGTTACCCGTAGGCGCTCGCCTTTGACGCCCCCAAAATTGTTGTGGCCCGGCGCGTCGTGGCTGATGGTGACGACATCTGCGGTGAGCTTGAGGGTCGGAAGGCCGATCGACGTATCGTAGGGATCGGTCACGACGGTCGCCAACCCGCGTTCCTTCATGCGAAAACAAGAGAGGCCGTGCCAGACGATTTCCATGAGCGGCTGTCCTGGGCCGTGACCGGGCGATTATACCTGAAGCAACTCAAACCGGCCGCGGACCAAAGGTGCTGAGAGTGTAGTCCGCCCCTATAATGCGGTCTATGGGAGCGCTTCCCTATGAGCTGCAGCCGCATTTGCTGGGCGGTGGGCAGGTCGCCGCGGTCGACGGGCGCAGCTTTCGGCTGGAGCTCCCTGCACTGCCTCGAGGGTACGCCGACGCCCAGGTCGACGACTGCAAGGGCCGCCGACGCTCTCAATTCGCCTGGGCTCCGCCAGCCATTCTGACCCTGCGAGCACGGGCCTCTCACCCCTCCCCCCCGGGAACGCTGGGATTCGGGTTTTGGAACGATCCATTCGGGGTGTCGCTGGGAGGCGCGGGTGGGCTGCAAAAGCTGCCTGCTGCACCGCAGGCGGTCTGGTTTTTCTACGGCAGCCCGCCCAACGACTTCAGCTTTGTCCGGGGCGGACGCGGCGATGGATGGAAGGCGGCAAGCCTCCGCTCGTTGGCTCTTCCGGCTGCGCTTCTGGTTCCCGGCGCCGCTCTGGCTTTCCTGGCCGGGAATGTCCCCGTATTAAGGAAGTGGGTCGTTCGGGCGGTGCAGGCGGCGATCCCGGCGGCAGAAGCCGAGCTGAGCGTGCCGCTCACCGAGTGGCACACCTATTCGCTGCATTGGGAAACGGCGCGGGTGAGCTGCGAGATGGATGGTGTGGTTGTGCTCGATGCCCCGGTCGCCCCACGCGGGCGGTTGGGATTCGTGGCCTGGATTGACAATCAGTATGCGGTGCTTTCGGAGCGCACCGGGATTCGATTCGGGGTCGTGCCGACGACGGCTCCGGCCTGGTTGGAAATTGCGGATCTGGAAATCCGTAGTCCTCCGGTACCCTGAAACCGCCCACCCCGCTCCGATACTTCACCGCGCCGAATCCCTGTAAGCAGAGTGTAACGTTGCGGCCCGGACTCCTCGCATACCATGACGAGGCAGACCGGCGACGGCTTGCCTGGGTGACCACAGCTAGGGCATAACGTCTGGTGATGACCCCCTCCAGACCCCCATCCAAGCCTCGCCGGTTCTGCTTTTTCTTGACACCCTACTCTGGTACTAATTACAATCCCTCCGGTGCCGAGATAGCTCAGTTGGTAGAGCACGCGACTGAAAATCGCGGTGTCGCCAGTTCGATTCTGGCTCTCGGCACCTCAGGCTCGCCCAGCGGCCAAAGACACCCACCCGGGTGTCTTGAACAAGAGCTATAGTCCAACGGCGTCTATAATGTCTTAACGGGGCCGCTAGGTGAATCCGCCAGCCCGCCCCGGGTGTGCATCCCGATGCCACAGCCAATTCGAGTCGACCCGAAGGAGCTTCGAGCCTCCGCCGAGCGGATGAGCGCGCTTGCCGAGAAACTTGCCGGTATGGAGGACCAGGCCCTTAGCTCGGGGGCTAACGCGCCCAGCTACGATGGGCAGTTTGGGCCTAAGGTCAATGCACTCGGAACTGAGACCGCAGGCCAGATGCACACCACCATCTCCCGCTTGAAAGCCTCAGCCAGTCAGCTTCAAGCCATCGCCCAATTGTTCGAAGACGCCGACCGCGAAACGCTAGAGGCCCTCCAGGGGATTGGGGCGCAGTTTGACATCGTCAGCTACCTGGCCCTGCTAGCTCAGCACTCTTCGGTCGGCAGCCCTCCACCGCCGCTGCGGCTCGATCTCACCCTCGAGGAGTTTCAGGCGATGTCAGCCGCGGAGCGGCTTGCCTGGGTGGAGGTGTTCAACGAGGGACCCGGCGAAGGCTGGTTCTCCAACTTCGAGGACATCCTACATTACTTCAACGACTCTCAGGTCTTCACCGGCCTGGACGGCTCCACCCCGGCCAGCCTCTGGATGGCTTGGGGCGATGCCGCGGTCTTGCAGAGTGTCCAAGATGGCTATACGCTTTTTAGCAACCCAGCCGCGGTGCTTCCACCGATGCCTGCGGGCACTCCGACTGTTCTAGTTGATCAACGCATCACTACCGCGCAGCTCTGGGCGAAATTCTTCTACGCCGAGGAGTACTTCAAGCCTAATTTGCCTCGGCTCAGAGGGCTCTGGGGCGCGGCCGAACAATCCGGCGTTGACTACGGCGAAACCCTCGCAGACTTTCGACTCGAGCAGGAATCGGTTCAGCTAAGCCCAGGCGAGGCGGAGACCATCGAGGTGTTTGTCGGGTTCGGCGACGCGTACCGAACAACGATCGCCCACGATGCCGGACAGGCCGTCTTCGAGGCCGCCCCGGGTGCGATTGCCGGTCAGGTCGGAGAGCGAGTCGCCCAAGACTTTCAAGCCTCGTTACAAGGGGAATTACGTCGACGACTGGAACCAGTTGGCGCGCTGTTCGAGCTGTTCACGGGCCAACCCGGCGGCGTGCTAGTCGATCAAGTTTCCACGACTGCTTTCGGAGAAAGTACGCCGCTCGGATTGGTCGACGATGTTGGACACTCGATCGGGGAGTGGGCAGGCGATCGAGTGGCCGATACCCTTGAGCCGGATCTTGGAGACATGGGCGAAAGTTTTTTCGACCCTCGCCTTCGATGGGCGATACCGGTAGAGATTTCGGATGGGACAGGGTCCGTCAAGATTGAGATTCCTCTCCGAGGTCCGCTTTACCACCTCTCGATGACGGTTGAGAGGATGCTATTGACGGGGGACGGCGAGACCGCCCGCGCCTTCCTCGAATCCGTCCAGGCGTCTGTTGAGAAGGCCATCGGGCAACCGCCCTAATGAAGCCGCTGTGGACCAATGGAAAGACGTATGACCTCCTTCCCGCGCCCAGAACTGCTGATGTTTCTGACCCTGCTGACAGCACTGGGCTGTACTACGGCCCCTGGATCGCTTACACCGACCGAAGTGATTGAGCCTAGCAAGTTGGGTGACCTTGAGTACGTCGAGAGTCCGGCGGGCCTGTATGGCGAGGTCGTCTGGCTAGATGATGAAACCTTGGCAGTTCAATACAGGACCGGCCTGTTGGGTGCCCTCAGCACAAGGATCTGGCGACTGGCCGTGGATGGCGGACTCTTTGAGGAGCTCGCGCTACCGAACCATCCTTCTTGCGGGGCTCAAGGCCAGAATGGCTTCCAGGTTCCTAGTCGACTGCCGGACGGACGCATGGGATACGTTGTGGGCTGCCGCACAGATCCCAGTGTAATTGAGATCAGTAGGTTCGTTATGGCGCTCGATTCCAAGACTGGCGAAGTCGAGCAGCTTCTGGACTATCCTCTACCCACCTTCAGCGTGGGGACCGGTGGTATCGTGTGGAATCCCGCCATGAATCTCGCCATCATGGGCAACGGTAGGTCATTCATAGATGAGCAGCTGTCGTGGTACACGAAAGAGGGTACCGAACCAATC
>Ga0209640_10001497_pt1 | contig 19794 bp, 17 predicted proteins | sample RifCSP10_1_FD_184018 | JGI IMG/M metagenome (GOLD analysis project Ga0209640, IMG submission 184018) | Soil microbial communities from Rifle, Colorado - Rifle CSP2_sed 10_1 (SPAdes) (version 2) | ecosystem: Environmental > Terrestrial > Deep subsurface > Rock core/Sediment | place: Rifle...
GTTCGCGGCCCGCCGATGAGCGCTCGCGCGTCCTTGAGCGCCGGCATGACGTCGACGCGCGTTGCGTGCAGCGCCGGCAGCAGGCCGAACACGAACGTCGTCAGCGTCGCCACGGTGGCCGTGAACAGCAGCACGCGGTGGTCGACCTGGAACCCGAGGAAGGTCTCCATTCCCGGAGGACCGACGGTCGCGAACACGGTGTTCAGCAGCCGCACCGGCCAGATCGCCAGGAGCAGGCCGGCTCCACCGCCCAGCGACGCGAGCAGGAAGCTTTCCGTGAGCAGCTGGGCGACGACGCGCCTCCGGCTCGCGCCGAGGGCCAGCCGCACGGCCAACTCGCGCTGCCGTGCGCTCGCCCGCGCCAGCAGGGCACCGGCGACATTGGCGCACGCGATCAGCAGCACGAGAGCTACGACCCCCATCAACAGGGCGAGCACGACCCTCAACGCGCTTGCGATGCCGGGGTGCACTCCCTGGGCCCTCGCGACCTCCAATCCACGATCGCGATCGCGTGCCGGGTTCTCGTCGGACATGCGCCGAGCCAGGACGCGAAGCTCCGCCCGCGCAGCCGAAATCGAGGTCCCGTCCTTCAGCCGGCCGAGCATCCCCATCGACGGCGGAAAGCCGTCCGTTCGATGCATCACAGTGTGGGTCATCGCCATCGGCAGCCACGCCTCGATGATCACGCCCGGAAACGAGACGCCTGCAAAACCGGCCGACGCCACTCCCACAACGGTGAACGGTACGTTGTTCAGTCGTAGGCTCGACCCGATGGCGGCCGGGTCGGCGCCGAATCGCCGCCGCCAGAGCCGGTCGCTGATCACGGCGACAGCGCTCCCGGCGTTGCCGCTGTGTTCGCCAGCCGTGAATCCGCGGCCGAGAACCATGGGCACTCCCAGCATCGGGAAATAGCTGCCCGCGACCAGCTCGACCGTCAGCATCTGTGAGCCCGAGGGGCCATCCATGGCGACCGATTCCATTTGTGTGCCCAGAACCTCCGTGAACGAGCCGGCGTGGTCGCGCACGTACCTGAATTCGTCGTACGACGCCGAGCGGAACGAGCCGTCCCCGCCGCGGGATCGGCCGATTTGAACGAGCTTCCGGTTGTCTGGTGCCGCGATCGGCTTGAGGAGTACTGCGTTCACGACGCTGAACATCGTCGTATTGACGGCAATCCCGAGCGCCAGCGACACGATGGCGGGCACCGTGAACGCAGGCGCGCGGCTGAGGAATCGAATCGCGTATCGAAGATCGGACAGGACGTACACGTCGGCGCCTCTATGAACGATACGGAGGAGCGGGCGATGTGTCACACGACGAGAAGGGGGCTGGCTGGACCTCGATTCCCACTACGCGTTCGCTCCGTGCGTGCCGAACGCCGGAAGCCGGTGGGCGAGCGCGCTGCCGGCAACCATGAGGATCGCGCCCAGCGAGAACCCGACCGCCGCGGCGGCAGGACCTTCGATCGGGACGCCGTTCGACACGAGGGTAAGCAGGGCGGTGACGCCCGCAGCGCACGCTTCGGCCGCTTGCCACAGTCGGATCCACCGTCGAGCGCTCTGGAGCTCTCCGCTGCCGGCCTCGCGCAATGCCGCGGAGATCTGCCGCAGCGCTTCAGGGTCGACTGGTGTGCTCGCCAGCAGTCCCTCGCGCGTGCGCTGCAGAGTCTCGAGCTGCGCGCGGCATTCCACGCACGTTCGGAGATGGCTCAGCCCCTCTGCAATCCTCCAGTCCAGCGCATGGCCGATTGCGAGAATCGCGTCCGCGTCCAGACATTCGCTCATGGTGCGATCTCCTTCAGATGCTCGCGAAGCTTCCGCGTGGCCTGATGCAACGACGCCTTGACCGTCCCCTCGGCGCACCTCAGCCGGCGCGCTGTCTCCGCCGTGCTCCACCCTTCGACCAGTCGCAGCAGCAGGACATCGCGCTGCCGCTCGGGCAACGCCAGCACCGCGTCGCGCAGCAGGTCGGGGTGTGCGCTCTCCTGTGCCGCCACGTTCGTCAATTCCTGGGTCGACGGCTCGCGCGTCCGCTTCCGGACGGCGGCAATGCCGACGGTGCGGCTCACCATCAACAGCCAGCCGATGAACGAGCCTCGTCCCTCGAAGGTGTGTCGCTTGTGGAACGCGCGGAGCCACACCTCCTGGAGAAGATCCTGGGCATCGACACTCGGACCCGTGTACCGCTGCAGCTGCCGCCGGAGTCGGGACGAATAGATGGTCACCATCTCGGCAAACAGTGAGTCGTCGCCGGAGTGGAACCGCTCCAGATCGAAATCCAACGCGTCAACTCAGGTACGGAACGGGGGGACATCCCGAAACACCGCCAGCGTCGGAAGACCAAGGCCGGCGCAGACCGACAACGGCAGCAGGAGCGTGTACAACGCTGCGAAGCTGGCGTCGGCTTCGGTGTGCAGGACGATCACCTCGTATGTCGTGTCCCAGATGACCGCGCCCGAAGCAATGAGGCCCAGGCCGACCACCCAATAGAGCGGGCGCCGAAGGGCGCGTGGCACCGAGAAGTCCGCCCAGATACCGACCTGAAGCCCAATGGCGGCCAACAGCAACGCACGTGGCCCGGCGAGCAACATGCTGAGGAAGGCCCACGCCGCATCGTTCCGCGTCTCCCAGCTTTCGCTGGGGTCGCCCATGGCCCGTACCCGTTCCGCCAGGCCGCGCGTCCCGTCGCCGATGAGCGGGGCGGCGATGCTCAGTGCGAGCACGATGACGCTGACGGCGACGGCGCCGGCGACGACCTGCAGCAGCGGCTGCCACCGCCGGAATTGTCCGAGCAATGCGGGAGCGACGGTCACGCCGGCGGGAAACATCGCCAGGCCGAGCGCGCTCGCAACCGACCGAAGGACGCGCCCGATGGACAGCGGGTCGCTGCTCATGGCGTCAGCGGTAACCATCACGATGGACATCCCCGCTGCCCACAGGAGCGCCGCGGTCATGAATCTGCCGGTGATTTTCATGCGACGAGTGTCAACCCCTTCTGCATGAGTAGACGCCGGGCGCCGGCAATCCGTTTAGAGGGCGACTTTAGAGCACAGATTGCACGAAACTCGATCCGACGTTCAAACAGTCGAAGGCGTGGAGGCCGAACGTCGCGGCGAGCTCGGTGCAGACATCGATCCCTCGACAACTGTTGCCGCGCGCGTCCAGGCGGGGCGAATAGCCGGCAATCGCCATCTGACGATTCACGATTGCCAGGACACCACCGCTCACACCGCTCTTCGCCGGGACGCCCACGCGATAGGCCTTCGATTCTCGCAGCGCGACACGGACCTCGATGGCCTCGACGACGCGGCCCTTTTGGATGCCTAGCTGTTCCATGTCCCCGTGAGCTGCCGTCCCCAGCTCATTGTGATTCACCAGCTTATGCGGCTGTCCCGGGTCGACTACACTCTTTGCCGGATGGGTCACACTCGGAAGCTCCGACCGTCCGGCCGTCTTCACGCGTCGAGAGTGATGAGCGTCGTCGGGCTGCTCATCGTCGTGGCGAGCAGCCCCGCACTGGCTCAGCGCGACGTGGCGGGCAACTGGACCGCCCTGTACCACGAAGACCAGCCGCACCGCATTCCGGGACCCGACCTCGGCGATTACACCGGGCTTCCTCTGAACGATGCGGGTCGCCTGAAAGCCGACAGCTGGGACGCCTCAATCCTGACTCTTCGAGAGCACCAGGCGAAGCCGCATCCATCGACGTACTCGTTGAGAGGACCGGCGAATATCCGGATCACGAGACAGGTCGATCCGGTCACGCAGGAGACCATCGGCTACGAACTGTTCGGGACGTTCGGACAGGCAACCCGCATGATCTGGCTCGACGGACGGCCGCCTCCTCCCGCGCACACCGCCCACACGTGGGCCGGCTTCTCGACGGGCCGGTGGGACGGCGACGCGCTGGACGTCGTCACCTCGCATCTGAAAGCGGGATGGCTTCAGCGCAACGGCGTCGCCCACAGCGACAGGGCGACGATGACCGAGCGCTTCGTCCGCCATGGCAACTATCTGACCGTCGTGTCGATCGTGGACGACCCGATCTACCTCGACGAGCCGTTCGTTCGCAGCACGAACTGGGTGCTGAATCCCGATCAGGAGGTCCGGCGCACGCAGTTCGACGTCGTCGACGAGGTCGCTGGACGGCAAAGGGGAGAAGTGCCTCACTATCTCCCGGGATCGCCGGAGGCATTGGCCAAGCTGACTGAGTTCTCGGCCAAGTACCGGCTGCCCGCTGGAGCAGCGGGCGGGGGTGCTGCGACGACCTACCCGGAGTTCGTGCGCGGCCTCACCGTTGGGGTCAGACCCCTTGAGTCGCCCCGTGTCATGGGGTCTGACCCCGACAGGGAGATTCAGGTCCTGCACGTCCAGGGAAATGTGTACATGCTCGTGGGCGCCGGGGGAAATATCACCGTGCAAGCCGGCAACGAAGGCGTGCTCGTCGTCGACACGGGCCCTGGACCTCGGGGCGCGGACGTCCTCGCCGCGATTCGGAAGATATCGGACAAGCCGATTCGCGTGGTCATCAATACGCACGTTCACGCCGATCACAGCGGCGCAAACGAAGCGATCGCGGCGAAGGGTCGAGCGCTCGGGGGGAACGCGCCTGGAAACTTCGGCCTCGCGCTCGAGACCGCGCGGGTCCTCGCGCACGAGAACGTCCTCAAGCGCATGAGCGCGCCGTCCGGCGAGCCGTCGCCCAGGCCCTTTGGCGCCTGGCCGACCGAGACGTTCTTCGGCGAGGACAAGGAGATCTTCTTCAACGACGAGGCGATTCAGTTGATCCACCGGCCCGGCCACACCGACGGCGACGTCCTGGTGTTCTTTCGCCGCTCGGACGTGGTGGCCAGCGGCGACCTCTTCCTGACATCGACCTATCCGGTGATCGATGCGCAGAGCGGCGGCAGCGTGCGCGGGGTCGTCGATGGGCTGAACCGGCTGCTCGACATCACGATCCCGAAGGACAGAGCCGAGGGAGGCACCTACGTCATCCCCGGTCATGGGCGACTCTCGGACGAGGCGGACGTCGTGGAATACCGGGACATGCTCACGATCGTTCGCGATCGCGTCCAGGACCTCATCGCGAAGGGCCGGACGCTGGCGGAGGTCAAGGCGGCGAGCCCGACGCTCGATTATGACGGCCGCTACGGCGCAACGGCGGGTCCGTGGACGACCGACCTCTTCATCGAGGCTGTCTATCGCGATCTCGATCGCGGGACACGTTGACGCGCCGCGCAGATGTGGTGTCCAGGCTTTGGAGAGTCCGTGAATAAGCAGATGATGATTGACGAGAATGACCTCGATGCTGAGCTGGCCCACGGCGAAATACGCGATCGACGTCGGCGTCAGTACGCCCGCGATCCTGACCGGAGGCTAGAATTTCCTCATGCGTCGCTTCGTCCGCGCGCTCGTTGCCGTGACCGCTCTGCTCCTTGCGTGCGGCGTCGGGGTCGGCCTCTGGGCACGCGGCCAGCTTCGAGCCAGCCTCCCGCTGCTCGATGGCAGCCGAACGCTTCAGGGACTGTCGGCGCCCGTGACCGTGACCCGTGACGCGCTCGGGATTCCAACCATCACGGGCGCGTCGCGCAAGGACGTCGCGCGCGCCACCGGCTTCCTCCACGCGCAGGACCGCTTCTTCCAGATGGATCTGGCGCGTCGCCGCTCCGCCGGCGAGCTGGCGGCTCTCGTCGGTCCGCTCGCGTTTGCGCCCGATCGCGCGATCCGTCGCCACAGGTTCCGCAGCCTGGCCCGTCGCGCCGTCGCCATGATGGATGCAGGCGAGCGGGCGCTGCTCGATGCATACACCGCGGGTGTGAACCGCGGGCTATCAGGCCTGCGCGCGGTTCCGTTCGAATACCTGCTCCTCCGGCAGCAGCCCGAGCCGTGGCTCCCCGAAGACAGCCTGCTGGTGGTCCTGACGATGTTCATCACGCTGCAGGATACGGGCCGGTACGAGTCGACGCTGGCCACGATGCACGACGTGCTGCCTCGCGAGATGTTCGACTTCCTCGCGCCAGCCGGAACCGAGTGGGACGCCCCCGTCATCGGCGAGGCCTTCAGCGTCCCGCCCGTGCCGGGTCCCGAGGTCTACGACGTACGCGCACGACGCCCCAGACACGAACACATCGAGATCCGGCGCCGGCTCGAGGACATCTCTCACTTCCCAACTCCCAACGCCCAACTTCCAACTCCCAAGCGCGTCGGGCGCTGGGCGTTGGGTGTTGGGAATTGGGCCTTGGGAGTTGGGAATTGGGAGTTGGGCGTTGAGCAAGCCGAAGGCGCGCTCGGGAGCAACAACTGGGCTGTAGCCGGGTCGCTTTCGGCCGACGGCGGCGCGATCGTCGCCAACGACATGCACCTGAACGTGAGCGTGCCGAACATCTGGTACCGTGCGTCGCTCGAATGGCGGGAGAGGGCAGATCAGGCGACGCCACTCCACCGGCTGATCGGCCTCACGCTTCCCGGCGTTCCCTCGCTCGTTGCCGGCAGCAACACGCACATCGCGTGGGGCTTCACGAACACGTGGGCCGACTGGAGCGACCTCGTCATCCTGGAGACGGACCCGCAGGACGCGACTCGGTACCGTACGCCTCAGGGCTGGCAGAGGTTCGAGCGCCACGACGAGGTGATCGAGATCGCGGGAGAGCCTCCGCAGCGGCTGAGGGTCGACTGGACGATCTGGGGACCGGTCGTCGAGCCCGATCATCGAGGTCGGATGCGCGCGCTCCGCTGGGTCGCGCACGATGCCGAGCGGCTTGGTGTCGCCACCACCCTCGAGACCGCCGTCACCGTCGAGGGCGCCCTCGACGCAGTCAACGGGCTCGGCACGCCGGGGCAGAACTTCGTCGTGGCCGACCGGCTCGGGCATATCGGGTGGACCATCTACGGGTCGATCCCCCGCCGCACAGGCCTCGACGGCCGGTTGCCGGCGTCGTGGGCCGACGGATCGCACGGGTGGAATGGCTGGCTCGCGCTGGCCGAGTACCCGCGGCTGATCGACCCAGAGGGGGAGCGCATCTGGACCGCCAACGCGCGCGTGGTGGACGGCGAGATGCTGGCGAAGCTGGGCGACAGCGGCTACGACGTCGGCTCGAGGGCGCGAATCGTCCGCGACCGGCTCATGGCCAGGGATCGCTTCACGCCGCGTGACATGCTCGACATCCAGCTCGACACGAGCGCGGAGTTCCTGGCGCGCTGGCGGGAACTGATCCTGCAGGTGCTGACGCCTGACGCAATCCGCAGCAACACCGGCCGCGGCCGCTTCCGCGAGATCGTCGAACGTGAGTGGGACGGCCAGGCGTCGCCAGGTTCAGCCGGTTATCGACTCACCCGGACGTTCCGCGAGGAGGCATCGGACAGGGTCGCGAACTTCATGCTGGCGGAATGCTACGAGGCCGATCCGGCATTCGACTACGCCGCGGTTCGACGACGAGAGGGGCCGATCTGGAAGCTCGTCTCCGAAAGGCCGATGCACATGCTCGACCCACAGTACCGGAGCTGGGACGACCTGCTGCTGGCAGCCATCGACGCGGCGATCGCGCGGGCCAGTGAGCAAGGGGGGCTCACCGCTCCCTGGTCCAGGTTCAACGTCACTGGCTACCGTCACCCGCTCTCCTCCGGTGTGCCGCTGCTCGGCCGGTGGCTCGACATGTCCCCCGAGCCGCTCGGAGGCGACCTCTATACGCCGCGCATGCACTGGCGCACCGCCGCTGCGTCTGAACGGATGGTCGTGTCTCCGGGGCGCGAGGCCGACGGCTTCATGCATATGCCGACGGGCCAGAGCGGCCACCCGCTCTCACCCTTCTACGCCAACTCTCACCCGGCGTGGGTCGATGGTGAGCCGACGTCGTTTCTGCCGGGACCGGCGGTCCACACGCTCACGCTTACGCCATAGCAACGCCCAACGACTGCCGCTCGACCAATTCCCAACTCCCAAGCCCGGAGAACGCTCAGAATCGAACGCGCCAGACGAGCGACGCCGAGGGACCGCCGCCCGTGTATATAGTTCGTGGCCCCCTGTGCAAGGCGTCGAAGGTCAGGCCCACGAGCGAGTACGCGAGCGTCGCGCGCAGCATCGGCTCCGCCTGGCACTGGCGGCACAGCACGGCCCATATAATCAGGGGAACGGCCGCACCTTTTGCCGCACCGTCCCACACCGGATCAGCGGGTCGGTCGATACGTCGTATGGTGCCGATCGGCCGACGACGGACGCGCCCTTCCTCGGCGACGACGATCCCGCGCTCGTCCAGACAGAGCAGCAGCCCACGAATGCCGTGGCCCTCCGTGGTCGTCACGACCACCTGCTCGCTCGGTGAAATTGGATGACACGCCTCGCCGTCGTCCTGTGCGGACGCCGAGGCAGCACAGACGGTGAACATCGTAGCCAGTATCAGAGAGCGCATGGCGAACCTCCATCTACTCGCCATGGTCGCTCCGCGGGGACCGCATTGTCCTGACGCAGCGCCTGAAAAGTCCTGATTCCGGGCACATCGCCTGAGCGCGCAAGAAGGCCGTCGGGAGATCCGGGGTCTAAACTGCGGTGATCTGGACGTTGGCGCCGTCCGGGTCCTTCACGTGAAATCCGAACTCCAGATTCTCGCGCGGCGTCAGACCCATCTCCTTCAGATCGCGAGTGACCGCTTCCCTGTTGAAGTTCTCCAGACCGATGGCAAAGTGATCCACCAGACCGGGTGGCGGCTCCTGCCGAATCGACACGAGCACCTTGTCGATGCCCAGCCTGACGATCTTGTTCGCCTTGTCCTCGTTGATCACCGACAGGCCGAAGACGCGGTTGTAGAACTCGATCGAGCGCTGCAGGTCGCCGACGAGCACCGAGACGTGATTGATACTGCCGGCCCGCAGTGAGGCAGCGGCGGCAGTCGTGCCGGCCGCGGCGACCGCTACGATCGCCTGAATCACCTCCCGCCGGGTCAATCCGCCGCGCTCGAAGCGCGTCAACAGGTTGGAGATTGTATGTTCCACACTGCCTCCTCTCGTTTCTCGTTCTCGGCCACGAAGATGACGAAGGATTCTGGCCACGAAGGACACGGAGAATCCATCGCGGTGGAACGCCGCGTGATCACGCCGCACGCGCGCGCAGCCGTGCCAGCGCGCCGGCCCAGACAGCGGGCGCGGCGCTGACGTGCAGAAGCGGCTCGACGGGAAGGAGCCAGCCCCCGTTTCCCTCGGCCGCGGCGGCCAGTGCTTCCTCCATGAGGCGCGAGGCCTCGGCCTGCGAACCCGCCAGCACGAGGCGGGCAGCCCGCCACATGGCTGCGTCGACCGGCCGGGCCGGGCCAGCGGGCGGCTCGACCTCGCCCGAACCGATGGCGGCAAGGCCAAGCCGGGCGCCCGGGTGCACCGGCACACGCTCGAGCGCGTGATGAAAGGCCGCGCGCGCCTCCTCCCTGCGGCCCTGACGAAGCCTGAGCGCGCCGATCGTGTACCACGTGTTGGCGCAGCACTCGCGCGCATACAGGTGACCGCTCGTCTCGTTCGAGAGCTCGCGCTCGAATTCCGCGAGCGCCTCGTCCTCGTCGCCGCGAGCGAGACGGATGAGGCCGCAAAGCCAGTGCAGCGCGACGGCGCTGAACTTCGAGCCTCCACCCACCTCTCCCGCCTCACCGGCGATGCCTGCCAGCAGCTCGCGCTCGGCCTCATCGAGCGCGTGCCGCGCCACGTAGACGGTGGCGGCAAGCCAATGCGCCAGCGGAAACCCGGGCAGCAGCGCGAGCGTGCGGTGCGCGGCTCGCAGGCGCTCCTCGCCCCAGCTCGCGTACGCGAGACGGAAGTGGTGGCGCCAGTTGTCCGGCTCGAGGGCGATCGCGCGCCGCGATGCCGCCAGGGCATTCGCGTGATCGCCCACGCGGTCGAGCACGAATCCCAGCGTCGCCCACGCCTCCCCGTAGCCGGACCGCAGCCGGCAGGCCTCGCGGGCGTGATGGACCGCCCGTTCGAGCGCGGCGACGTCGGGCGCCGGGTCGGCGCGAGTCATCTCGAACTGCAAGGCCAACGCGTTGGCGAGCCCGACATGTGCCGACGCCTCGTCAGGCGCCTCGCGCAGGACCGCCTCGAAGACGTCTCGCGCATGAAGGATCTGGTCGCGCTTCAGTGTTTCGAGCGCTGCCCGTCCTTCGATCCATGCCCGATGAGGAGCGAGCAGCGCGTCGAGCGACTCGTCACTGGCACGGGCAGCCAGCTTCGTGACGGTCCCGGTGAAGCGGTACCCCTGCCGCGGCACCGTCTGGATGTAGGGCTGCCCATCCGGCCCGGTGCCCAGTACACGCCGTAAGGCCGAGACCGCCTGCTCGAGGCTGTTGTCCGTCACCGCCACGTCCTGCCAGACCGCTTCGATGAGGTCATTCTTGGAGACGATGGCGGCCGGGCGGGCCAGCATCTGCAGGAGGACGCCGAAGTGGCGCTCGGGAATCGACACCAGGTCGCCTTCCCGGGTCAGGCGGCGCGCGCCGGCCTCGACCTGGAACGGCCCAAATGAGTAGACGACGCCCACAGGCATGCCGGTAGTCTACGCAACACTCGAGGCCGAATGCACAGCACTCAAGGCCCAATGCTCAAGGCCGGGGCCCAGAGCCCGGAAATGGAACCGCGTCGTGCGCGTTCTCGTCGATGATCGTGCCGGCCTCGACTGAGCGGGCGGCGGCGAAAGGGGAGAGCGATGAGGGCGCTGTCACACCGACTGGTGATTGCAGGGCTGTTCCTGAGCTGGGCGCAGATCGCACCGGCTCAAACTGTCGATGAGATCGTCGAAAAGCATCTGGCCGCCACCGGTGGGCGCGCCGCGCTCGGGAAACTCACGTCCAGGTCGATGACCGGAACCATCGTCCTGTCGACCCCGGGAGGTGAGCTCTCCGGTCCGCTCGAAGTCCAGAGCCAGGCGCCGAACAAGTCACGTACCCTCGTCACACTCGATCTGACCGCCGTCGGTGCGGGCAAAGTTACCTTCGACGAGCGTTTCGACGGCACCACGGGCTACGTGATCGACACCATGCAGGGCAACCGCGACCTGATGGGCAATCAGTTGGAGAACCTCAGGAACGAAACCTTCCCCACACCGCTCCTCGACTACAAGGAGAGGGGTGCGACGCTCGAGCTGGCCGGCAAGGAAAAGGTCGGTGACCGTGAGGCCTATCTCCTGATCCTGCGGCCCAAGAGCGGCCCGCCCATCCGCCGGTATCTGGATGCCGAGTCCTTTCTCGAGATCCGCCTGGTGACAACAGCCGACGCTCCGCAAGTGGGCGAATTCGAACAGACGATCGACCTTCTCGACCTGCGGGAGGTCGATGGCATCAAGGTCCCGTTCCAGGTAAAGGCCACGTCCGCCTTTCAGACCTTTACCGTCAGCCTCACGAACGTGGAGCACAATCGGACGATCGATCAAGCGGTCTTCGCCAAGCCGGCCAACTGACACGCCTATCGCGCGGGCCGTCTGTCGGTGGGATCGGCGCCGTCGACGGGCGCTCCCGTTCCCGAGGATCCGAAGAAGAGCTTCCGGCCGTCAGGATACGTGATGTTGCGTCCGTTCGCACGCTTGAGCGTGTGATCACGCGCCTGATACCCATCGACAACGATCTCAGTGCCGACGGGAAGGGAGTTCCTGGTGACGCCCAGCCGAAGCAGCGAGTTCGGGCTGCCGCCCTCGATCATCCACGCTTCTCGGGTGCCATCCGGTCGCTTCACCTCCATGTGGATCCAGGTGTGAGGGTTGACCCACTCGACCTTCACGATCGCGCCCTTCAGCAGGACGGGCTTGTTCGCGTCGAACTCGCCTCCGAACGCATGATGCGCGAGAGCCGGGAGGGCGCCAGCCAGCACGAGCGCGCCCGTGACAGAGAGCATCGTCTTCATCCAACCATCTCCTCTCATCACGTCTGATGTCTACGGCCTGGTCGCTGCCTCGCCATCCCGCTGACGGGCGCCGCGCAGCACGTTCTCCAGCGCGTAGTTGGCCTCGTGGCACGCGTACTCGTAGATCGGCTGGCCGGTTGCCGGCCAGGTGTATTCGCCCGTCCAGGGTCTTTCCCACGTGGCCGGATCCTCAACCGTGAAACGGTACAGGAGCGCATTGTGGGCGACGCGGGTAAAGCGCTCGATGACGTGCAGGTCCTTGCCCGGCCCGCTCAACCGATCCTGCTCCTTGGCGCCGAGACTGTCGACGAACAGGAGCCTCCGTCCGGGAGCTGCCTCGACGGCGTAGCGGTATTGATCGCCGTTGAAATTCGTCGTGTCGACGACCAGCGTGTCCCCGTCCCAGCGACCCACCGAGTCCCCCATCCACTTGCGGATGTGTGTGGGCAGGTGCTGGGCGTTCATCCGGACCACGCGGGCATCGTGCACCATTTCAGTGAGGATGAGCACGGCATCCGGCGTCTGTACGATCTTGTGCAGGTTGTTGTAGAAGTAGTTTGGAAGCGCCGGCGGACCGGACGTCGAGCCGAATCCAAGCAGGCAGCGTTCAGGAAGCGGGCGCCGTTCCGGATCGTCGTAGACGCCCGGTGTCGAGTCGAGCCCGGGGTCGTTCTCCGCGCTGGGCCTCGCCAGCCCCAGCAGCCGTTTCCGTGCAGCCGGCGTCAGTGGTGGCAGACGGCCGTCGGGCGGATCGACGATGAGTGCTGTGCGGGCCTCGCCGTTGACGATCGTGAACGAGGATCCCGGGTCGAGCCAGAACGTATTGTAGCCTCCCACGTTTCCCGCGGCGCCGCGCGATCCGTCACCGCCTGTCGGCGGCGCGGCGCGGTCGCCGCCGATCGGCCGGGATCCAAGCGCGACTTGCGTCGCGACCGCGCGCTCGAGCCTGGCGACTTGCTCTCCCGTCAGGGACGCGTTCATCCCGGCGGGTCGTTCGAGCGGCGTCAGCGTCGCCAGATCGTAGGTCCCCTGCAGATCCGGACGTCCGTCGGGCATGCGAGGAGGCGAGTAGGGTTTCGCGCCCTGACCGACGATCTGCGCGGGCGCCAGCGCCGACACAGCGAGCAGCCCCAGCACCGTGGTCAAGCCTAGCGATCGACGCCGCGTCATGCCACTGGTCCTCTCAACGGCCGAGTGGACTCTTTCGCCACTGACCGAACATCAGCTCCTCGACGAACTCGACACACTTGAAGTCCATGAGTTGCGCGTTCCGCTCCTGACGTCTGTAGAGCGGCATGCTCATCCTCCAGGGTCGCGTGAACACGTTGGCGTCTTCGATCGTCGCCTCGTACACCATCACGTCGGCGCTCGTGCGAGTGTAGCGTTCGATCACGTGCAGTGCGTCGCTGTGGAAGTTTCCCGAGCGATCGAACCACGTCTGATCGTTGAAGCCGGTGACATCGACAACGAACGTGTCGCCGTCCCATCGACCGACCGACTGCCCCATCCAGGACTCGACGGGAGGTGGGCCCGGATCCTTCAGGTAGATGTCACGCACCGCCCCGGCGTACTCGTAGGCGATGAAGACCTGACTCGCGCTCTGCAGAATCTGGAACGGATACGGCATGTAGGTGGCGCGCGGCACACCCGGCAGGTAGCACTTGATCTCCGGGTCGCGGGTCAGCCAGTTCTCATGATTCTCCTTCTTCCTGGCGAGCGCATCCGGCTTGTACGGAAGCTCGCCATCGACGACACCCACGCCTGGCGGAACGGCGCCGACCGCACCGAGCGCCAGCACCGCCGCCGCGGGGACGGGGCCGTAGGGACCCGACCGGAGCGCCATCGCCGGCCGGGCCACGTGGAGCTCGATGTCGTAGTTGGCTTCGTTGAGTGCTTGCCAGACTCCGTTCAAGTCCGGCTTTCCGCCGGCCAACCTCGGTACGGTCGACGGGGCCTGCCCTGCAACAGGCAGTGCCACAACGGCCAGCGCCGCGCCTCCGAGGGCGGCGACCACCGCTGTGACGACGCTTCGAGCAGGGTTCCGCATGGGTGCACCGACCTCCCCGTCACACGACGCGCTGAACGACGCCCATTATGGCGCCGACAGGCCGAGGAAGTGAACCGCCTCACCGGGCTTGTGTGCGCCTCGCCCGGATCGAGGCCGCCTTCGACGCCACACCCACAGCCTGCCGCGCCCACTGCACTGCGTCCGCCGGCGTCTCGAGCACCTCGGCGGGCACCTCGTAGTAACCCATGGTCATCGCGCGGTCCGCGTACGGCTTGAAAGGCTTCGAGCCGGCTGACTCGTAGGCAAGGCGCGTCGTGTCGCTCACCTTGAAGTACAGCACGTCGGCAGCAAGGATGCCGAAGAACACATCGCCTGCGTACAGCCCGACGCCGCCGAACATGGCCTGCGCGCGCAGGCCGGGCAGGGCCGAGAGCTGATCGATCACGTAGTCGCGGTAGTGACTGCTGACGCGCATCGGCGTCAGGCGACTGCGTGACGAGCGTTTCTGCACGGCTTTCACTGGCACTCACGCCTCGTCGCGACCCATGAGCGGTGGTCAGCACATGATACGCGCGCAGCGACGGTTCGCGTACAGCTCGCCGGCGCCCCGAACCGAGATAATCTTGGAGCGTGAAAATAGCGGGTCTTGGGTTGGCCGTGACGGGCGCGCTCGCTGCAGCCGCGACCGTTCTCATGTACGGCACCGCGTTCGGCGAGCGGTTCGACGCCAATCGTGCGTGCTGCCGGATACCGATCGCCAGAAATCTGGTGGTGACCACGAGAGAGCTGCGTGGAGACGTCACGTACTACTCGGAGATCGGTCAGGACAAGTGGGTCCTGGAGACGATGTTTCCCGGCGTGACGGGCGGGTACTTCGTGGACGTGGGCTCGGGTCACGGCACCATCGGGTCCAATACGAAGGCGCTCGAGGAAGCGGGCTGGACGGGCATCTGCATCGACCCCTTCCCCGTCAGCATGAAGGGGCGCACCTGTCGGGTGTTCGAGGAAGTCGTGTTCAGCGAAGCGGGCCGGCGGATGGATTTCCGCGCGGCAGGCGGCCTGGCCGGCCTCCAGGAAACGCTGGGGCGCTGGAATGAGAAGGCGTTGAAGGCGCCGGTCGTGCAGTTCACGACAGTCACGCTCGCCGATATCCTGGCGCGCGCCGGGGCGCCGTCCTTCATTCATTTCATCAGCCTCGACATCGAAGGCGCCGAGCTCGAAGCGCTTCGCGCGTTTCCGTTCGACCGCGTCCGCGTCGGCGCCTTCGCGATTGAGCACAACGAGGAAGAGCCCAAGCGCAGCCTGATCGTGACCCTGCTGGAGCGCCACGGCTACCGGCGCGTACATACCTACCGGCAGGATGACTACTTCGCGCCCGTCAGCCCTCGCTGACCTGATCTGCCACGTCCGGCTGAAGCCGGACACTACGTCTGCCACGTCCGGCTGAAGCCGGACACTACGTCATTGGACCAGCGTCGTTGGGCATTGAGCCTTGGGCATTGAGCATTGGGCCTTGGGCATTGATATGCGTCAGTCCAGCCGCGCCTGACGTACTTTCTCTGCCTGCTCGGCTCTGAACGCGCGCAGCTTCTCTCGGAGATCCGGCCGCGAGTTGGCAAGAATCGCGACGGCCAGCAGGCCCGCATTGGTCGCACCTGCCTTGCCGATCGCGAGCGTGGCCACAGGAATCCCGCCCGGCATCTGCACGGTCGAGAGCAGCGAATCGAGACCCTGCAGCGCGCTCGTGATAGGAACGCCGAGCACGGGCACCAGGGTGTGCGCAGCAATCACGCCAGCCAGGTGGGCCGCGCCGCCCGCACCGGCAATGATGACCTCGATCCCGCGCGCCTCGGCGCCCGAGGCGAACTGCGCCGTCTCCGTCGGCGTCCTGTGCGCGGACATCACGTGCTTCTCGTGCGGAATGCCGAAGCGCTCGAGCACCTCGACGCCGTGCTTCATCGTCTCCCAGTCGGACGCCGAGCCCATCACGACCGCGACAAGTGGCTGGCTCACGTTGTCTAAGTCTCCAGTCTCCGGACTCCGGTCTCCAGGCAGTCCCGGATCCCCAGTCCCCGGTCCCAGATCCCCAGTCCCCAGTCCCGAGTCCCCAGTCCCCAGTCCCCAGTCCCGGATCCCCAGTCCCCAGTCCCGAGAAACCCGAGATGTTACCGCGAAACCGTCGGGTCACGGACACGGCCTTCCGCCCGGGCGTCTTGGGGGAAAATGGAACGTTCATCGGTTTCCCGGAGCGACATGCCCACACCACGGATCATCTACACGCACACCGACGAAGCACCGGCACTCGCCACGTACTCGTTACTCCCAATCATCGAGGCCTTCACGCGCGCCGCAGGCGTCGTGGTCGAAACCCGCGACATCTCCCTTGCCGGCCGTATCCTCGCCAGTTTTCCGGACCGCCTCCCGACTGAACGGCGGCAGAGGGACGACCTCGCCGAGCTCGGGGCGCTGGCCAAGACTCCCGATGCCAACATCATCAAGCTGCCCAACATCAGCGCGTCGATTCCGCAGCTGAAGGAGGCGATCAGGGAGCTCCAGCGCCAGGGCTATCCCGTGCCCGACTATCCCGAAGACCCGCAGAACGACGCCCACAGGGCGATCAAGGCCACGTACAGCAAGGTGCTGGGCAGCGCCGTCAATCCGGTGCTGCGCGAAGGAAATTCCGATCGGCGAGTCGCCGCCTCGGTCAAGCGGTACGCCAGGACGCATCCCCACACGATGGGCGCGTGGAGCAAGGATTCCAGGACGCACGTTGCTCACATGACCCATGGCGACTTCTACGCGAACGAGCAGTCGGCTCTCATCACGACGGGCGGCAGCCTCACGATCGAGGTGACGGACGCGAACGGCCGCGTCACCGTTCTCAAAGCCTCCGTTCCGGTCACAGACGGAGACCTCATCGCCACATCTGTGATGAGCCGGCGCGCACTGACCGATTTCTACGAGAGGCACATCGCGGACGCGAAGGCCAAGGGTGTCCTGCTGTCGCTGCACCTCAAGGCGACGATGATGAAGGTGTCCGATCCGATCATGTTCGGACACGCCGTCAGGACGTACTACAAGGACGTCTTCGAGAAGCACGCGACAGCCTTCGACGCGCTTGGCATCGACGCCGACAACGGCATCGGTGATGTCTACACGAAGATCCAGACGCTGACAGCCGACCTGCGATCGGCCGTCGAAGCGGACATCCAGGCCGTGTACGCCACGCGCCCTGCGCTCGCCATGGTCGATTCGAGCCGGGGGATCACCAACCTCCACGTGCCGAGCGACGTGATCATCGACGCGTCGATGCCCGCCGCGATCCGGTCCTCCGGGCAGATGTGGGGCCCGGACGGGAAGCTCCACGACATGAAAGCGATGATTCCGGATCGGTGCTACGCGGGCATCTATCAGGCGACCATCGACGACTGCAGACAGCACGGCGCCTTCGACGTCCCGACGATGGGCACCGTGTCCAACGTCGGTCTGATGGCGCAGAGCGCCGAAGAGTACGGCTCGCACGACAAGACGTTCGAGATCGCCTCGAACGGCACGGTCCGTGTGTCGGACGCGGGCGGCCGGACGCTCGTGGAGCACACGGTCGAGGAGGGTGACATCTGGCGCATGTGCCGGACCAGGGACCTGCCCATCAGGGACTGGGTGAAGCTCGCCGTCACCCGCGCGAGGGCAACGGGGCACGCGGCGATCATCTGGCTCGACGGGCAGCGCGCCTACGACCGGCAGGTGATCGAGAAGGTCCGGCAGTACCTGAAGGACCACGAGACGTCCGGGCTCGACATCCGGATCATGTCCCCCGTCGAGGCCATCCGCGCGACGCTCGCGCGTGTTCGAGCCGGGCAGGACACGATTTCGGTGACCGGCAACGTGCTTCGCGACTACCTCACCGATCTGTTCCCGATTCTCGAGCTCGGCACGAGCGCCAAGATGCTCTCGATCGTGCCGCTCCTCGACGGCGGCGGGCTGTACGAGACCGGCGCCGGCGGCTCCGCGCCGAAGCACGTGCAGCAGTTCCTGCAGGAGAACTACCTGCGCTGGGACTCGCTTGGAGAGTTTCTCGCGCTGGCCGTGTCGATCGAGGATCTCGGCACGAAGACCGGCAACGCCAGGGCGCTCGTGGTGGCTCAGGCGCTCGACGAGGCGAACGGGAAGATCCTCGACAACGACAAGTCACCGCACCGCAAGGTCGGCGAGCTCGACAATCGCGGCAGCCACTTCTACCTCGCGATGTACTGGGCGCGGGCGCTGGCGGATCAGACCAAGGACGCTGGCCTGCGAGCGACCTTCGGCGCCGTCGCAAGCCGGCTCGAGGGGAACGAAGCGGCGATCATCGCGGAGCTGAACGGCGTGCAGGGCAGGCCCGTCGACATCGGCGGGTACTACCACCCGGATCCGGCGTTGACGGCGAACGCGATGCGGCCGAGCACGACGCTCAATGCTATCGTGGACAATCTGATTGAAGATTTGTGGATCTTTGATTAGTGATTCGTTGTTGATTCTTGAATGTTGATTTCTTGATTTATTGGAGGATTGAGTTGCCCAATCATCGATAAATCACCAATTACCAGCCTTCAATCAACAACGAATCAATAATCCTCAATCAAAGATCAAGAATGATTTACGGCAGCATCGCGGTCATATTGCGCTTCGGCACCTGTCCAACCGGAATGCGGGTCACCTCTTTCAGCGCCACGAGATCGACGACGGATACAGAGTTCGATCCCGCATTGGCCACATAGGCGGTTCGGCTGTCCGGTGTCAGCGTCACCCAATCGGGCGCACGGCCGACGTCGACCCCGCCGAGGAGCTTCAAGTCGGGCAGCGAATACACGTAGACCGCACTGTTCAGACGACTGTCTACCACGAGCTTGCTTCCGTCGGCCGTCACGGCCAGTCCATGCGACGCATTCCCTCCTTCGAGCACGGGCGTCTTCCCGGGCCCAAGCTTCGGGAGCTCGATCCGCGTGACTTCCTTGCGGGTCGCGAAATCGACCACAGCGAAACCATTGAGCTCGGTGAGCTGAACGAACAGGCGCTTCGTCGAGCCATCGGGGTTCGTCTCGAACGCCATGGGTCGCACACCGAGGTCGAAGTCCATCACCCACGCGGTCTCTTCGGTCCGCGCATCGATGATCGTGGCGGTCTTGCCGGCGATGCTGCCCGCCACCACGTACCGCCCGTCCGGTGTGACGTACGTGTTGTGGACCGCGCCCTTGATCGGGATGCTCTTGACCTTTTGCAGCGCGATGGTGTCGATCACGTCGACCACACCCGGTTCCTCTCGGATCGCGACGTAGACGCGCCTCCCGTCGCGCCCGGCAGCGATGTTATTGGGACGTCCGCTCAGCGGGATGTGGGCCGTCACCCGCAGCGTTCGTCCGTCCACCACATCGAGCGTGCGCTCGGCCTCGTTGCTGACGTAGATACGGCGGCCATCCGGCGCCGTCGCGACCCCATGGCCCACCTCGATGCCGGTGATGCGGCCGACGACGGTGTTGGTCGCCGGGTCGATGATGTGGACGTCGTCACCCGCAGCGTTCGTCTGGATGATGCGGACCTTGCCGCGCACCGGCGCGGCGGTGCGCAAGGTCTCCCCGCGAACCCAGGCGGCCAGCGTCTGCCACTCGGGGTCGTCCTTCGACGTCCAGTGCTTGCCTCCGTCGTGATGCGGGTCGCCGCCGGCATTCTCGGCGAGGGGATGCCGCAGGAGCCGGCTCGAGTCCGGGCTTCCGGGCACGACACGCGACCGGACCAGGTCGAAGTTCTTGCGCGACTCCTCCTCGTTCCAGGTCGCGCGGCCGGGCCCCAGCGGCTGCAGCCGCATGGTCGTGCCCGAGGCGTGACACGACACGCACCGCGCGTTGCCGGGACGTTTTGTCGTGAAGAGAGGCTGGACGCGCG
>Ga0209640_10001498_pt1 | contig 19790 bp, 17 predicted proteins | sample RifCSP10_1_FD_184018 | JGI IMG/M metagenome (GOLD analysis project Ga0209640, IMG submission 184018) | Soil microbial communities from Rifle, Colorado - Rifle CSP2_sed 10_1 (SPAdes) (version 2) | ecosystem: Environmental > Terrestrial > Deep subsurface > Rock core/Sediment | place: Rifle...
CAATATTCCTCACTGCTGCCTCCCGTAGGAGTCTGGACCGTGTCTCAGTTCCAGTGTGGCTGATCATCCTCTCAGACCAGCTACTGATCGTAGCCTTGGTGGGCCGTTACCTCACCAACTAGCTAATCAGACGCAGGCTCGTCAATAGGCCCCTTACGGGATTTAACAACTGTCACCATGCGGTGCCGCTGCATCATCGGGTATTAGTCCAACTTTCGCTGGATTATCCCCGTCCTAAAGGCAGATTGCCTACGTGTTACTCACCCGTGCGCCACTTTACTCGGGATATTGCTACCCCTTTCTCGTAAGACTTGCATGTGTTAAGCACGCCGCCAGCGTTCGTCCTGAGCCAGGATCAAACTCTCCGTTGTAAGTTCTATTCAAACTTTCAAACGTCTAGTTTGATGCTTGGCGTCATTACTTGCATGTTGCAAGATACTTAGCCAAGGTTTCACTCTTGCTAAGATTGACTAATGGCTATGCACACTAATTTTCAAAGAACAACACTCTTAAGCGCAACACGCCGTTGTATTGGCGGGCTTTAAATATAGCAAAGAAACGCTGTTAAGTCAAGAACTAATTGGGAGTTTCTAACTTTTTCCTTGCAGCTTAATGCGCGGACCTATTGAAGGTGGATGTCAATATACGAGACCTGGATATAAGAGTCAAGCTCTACGTCGAGAGAATCGCTGCAAGCTTCCACAACCCCTTGTCTATGGTCTTGCGATTCGTCCACGTTTCTTTCAATGGCGTAAATGATATCTTCCCGTGAATTTCTCCCACCATTACGCCGGTTTGCCCTTCAATCAGCGACTCCACGGCAGCAACTCCCAACCGACTTGCCAATAGTCTATCTCTCGCCGTCGGACTCCCCCCACGCTGGATATGTCCAAGAACGCATACTCTGTAATCATATCCCGCAGCGTCCTTTATCTTTTCTGCAAGGCTAAAGGCCCCACCCTCTTTCTCACCTTCTGCCACGATAATTATGGCACTCGACTTTAGTTGCTTAGATGCTTCGAGCTCTTCCTTCAATTCCTGGATGTTCGTATGCGCTTCAGGAATCGCTATGTGTTCCGAACCGCTCGAGATGCCGACATCAAGGGCGATGAACCCAGCGTCGCGGCCCATCACTTCCACATAGAACAACCGATCATGTGACGCGGCAGTATCACGGATCTTGTCAATGGCCTCCATCGCGGTATTGACGGCGGTGTCATACCCGATGGTGTAGTCCGTCCCATAAAGATCATTATCTATGGTTCCCGGAACACCCACGATTGCAATGGCGTGCTCCTCACTCAGTTTCACAGCTCCCTCAAAGGTACCATCTCCGCCAATTGCCACCAACCCCTCAATGCCCGCGTCGCGTAAATGCTTGGCTGCCTCAGTGCGCCCCTCGTTTGTCCGGAAGTGCTCGGAACGTGCTGTTCGAAGAATCGTTCCCCCGCGCTGAATGATGTTGGAGACCGAACGAGCCTGGAGATCCACAAACCTGCCCTGGATCATCCCCTCGTACCCATACTGGATGCCCACAACCTCGCAGCCATTATAAATGCCGCTTCGCACGACGGCCCGGACACATGCATTCATTCCCGGAGCATCCCCTCCGCTGGTGAACACACCAATTTTCTTCATGATTCGTAATGATCAAGTGAAAACGCTGTTTGGGTTTTCAATGTATTCAAGCCTCCCCTCAAAGTCAACGAATCACCCCATGCGCCAACTTCTCGTTTTGACATCTACCCTTTTTTTGTTATACTCATTCTCATAGTTCATCGCCACACCACAGAGAGTCGGCCATCATATCTTGTTCAGCATCAGGAGGATGTGCACTCCTCGACACTATCTCTCGATTCCATCCTTGTGTTTACTTACCAACGGTTACTCCATTTCTTCACTTCTGATGACGTCGCACATGATTTCTTCACAAGTGCAATGACTCTTCGTACGGTACAACACTAAAAGAAAGGAGCCTATGTCTTCATCGAAAGAAGCCTGGGGATCGCGCGTAGGGCTGGTCCTCGCCATGGCTGGCAATGCCGTCGGCTTAGGAAATTTTCTTCGGTTTCCTGTCCAAGCTATCAACAATGGAGGAGGTGCTTTCATCATTCCCTACCTCGTATCATTTCTACTTATGGGGATTCCTCTTCTCTGGATTGAATGGTCCATGGGACGGTTTGGAGGAAAATCTGGTAACCACTCCACCCCTTACATTCTGGATTCCATGGCCAAAGCGCGATGGTTCAAGTACTTCGGTGTGTTTGGCATCTGGACGAACCTCGCCGTCGCAGCATACTACTGCTACATCGAATCATGGACGATGTCGTACGTGATGCACTCGATCGGACGGACTTTCGATGGAATGACGCAGATTCAGGTCGCTGATTTTTTCCGGCAGTATGTCGACATCACTGTCACCACAACCGGTATTCCTTACGAAGCAGTCATATTTTACATCCTGTGTTTGTTCTTAAACACGTGGATTCTTTCGCGCGGACTTAGTGGTGGCGTGGAAAGAACCGCCAAAATCGGGATGCCCCTCCTCATCTTATTTGGAATCTTTCTCGCGATACGGGGACTCACGCTCGGCACCTCAGGCGCCTCCGAAGCGCACCCTGATGCAAATGCCTGGGCGGGGATCAACTTCCTGTGGGAACCACAATTCGACTCTCTCTGGAATCCAAAGGTTTGGCTCGCAGCCGCCGGACAGATTTTCTTCACGCTCTCCGTCGGTATGGGGACAATCCATTGCTATGCGGCATATGTCAAAGCAAAGGATGATGTCGCGCTGAATGCCATGTCGGCCGGATGGATGAATGAATTCGTGGAGGTGGTGCTTGGCAGTCTGATCGTCATTCCGATTGCGGCTGGATACCTCGGCTTGAATTGGGTCAAAGAGAACGCCGGATTCGGGATGGCATTCCAGACCATGCCATTTTTGTTCGAGAACTGGGGGCCGTTCCTCGCAACGCTCGCCGGAGTCTTCTGGTTCGGACTCCTTTTTTTCGCGGGAATCACCTCCTCCCTCGCTATGGGAACACCATGGATGGGATTCATGGAGGATGAGTTCAAGTGGGGAAGAAAGAAGTCGGCTTGGTCGTTTGGATTTATCGTGCTCGTCCTCGGCCTGCCGACGGTGTTCCTCTTCAACTACGGCGTCTTCGATGAGTATGACTACTGGGCCGGCACGGTGTCCCTCGTCATTTTTGCACTCGCCGAGTCCGTCCTATTCGCCTGGGTTTTTGGAATTGACAAGGGATGGAAGGAATTGACGACTGGCGCAGACATGAAAGTACCTGACTTCTATAAGTTCGTGATCAAGTACGTTACTCCGGTGTTTCTCCTGTTTGTCTTCATCGGATCAGTTTTCTCTCCCCTGAATGGCGATTGGACGGGGGCACTCTCAAGCCTAATGAACGGTCAAGGTTGGGCACTGGACAATGGCTCTATTATCCGTCAGCTTTTCAATTCCGGATTGCGTGAACAAATCGCGGCCGCAACTGACCCTTTGCAAAAAGCCACCCTCGAAGAGCGCCTCGCTTATATTGAAGGCGCTCGAATCCTCCTCAGCGCGGTGTTCCTCGGGATCTGTTATCTGGTATATCTCGCGTATAGAAAGAGAAAATTGGAAGGGAGGCCCGCATGACTGCAGTAGCAATTCTTACGATGATAACGACAATGGGAATCGTAACGGGATTCGCCGTCTACTTCTTCTTTAAGGTCCTCAGTACACCACCAAAGAAGGACGGGGAAGAGTAGCACACGTTGGTTTCCTTTCACGTCAGAAGCCCATCCCGACAAAGTCAGGATGGGCTTCTTTCTTTTGCAATTGATGAATCGCCGTTATCGAAGCTGATCAATATGCCAATTCTTCATTCGCTCCAGCATTGCCCGGTCGGTCAGGTCATAGTGGATAGGGGTGACAGATATATAGTTGTTCCTTATTGCCACCTGGTCTGCGTCGAGCTCGGTATCAGTGACGTTCATCTTGCCCGTCAACCAGAAATATTCTCTGTTGGCAGGGTCGCGACGTACGTCAAACGTATCATCCCATGAGGACTTCCCTTGCTTCGTCAACATGATTCCCTTGATCTCATGCTCGGGAACCGCGGGAACGTTAACATTCAGCAGTGTCCCTTCCGGAAGGCCGTGCCTCGCAACAAGAAGCGCAAGCTTGACTGCAAACTTTGCGGCATAGGAAAAGTCCGGCTCTTGATACGTCGTCAGCGAGACTGCAATGGAAGGAATGCCCAGCACCGTTCCCTCTGTTGCTGCCGACACAGTGCCGGAGTAGATGATGTTGATTGCGGTATTGGATCCATGATTGATGCCCGAGATGATCATGTCGGGTTTGGATTTCATCAAAAAACGGACTCCCAGTTTCACCGCGTCGGCGGGTGTCCCCTCCACTGCGTAGCCGAACACCTCGTCGTTTTTCCGGAACGGCACCGCCCTGAGGGGATAGTTCACCGTGATTGCATGACCCACGGCGCTCTGCTGTTTGTCCGGCGCAACCACTGTGACGTTGGCGATCTTCTTGACCTCCTGCACCAGCGCAAAAATACCCGGCGCATCGATGCCGTCGTCGTTGGAGATGAGGATGTTCAGTGGTGCCGAAGATTCCGGAGACATCGTCAGTAACTCTCTTTCATCGTGGGGAAGCGCTGCTCTTTCACATCGTCGATATATTGTGTAAAGGCACTCCGCATCGTTTGCGCGAGCTCCGCATACCTTCGAACGAACCGCGGCTTGAATTCTTCGGTCAGCCCGAGCATATCATACACGACCAACACCTGCCCATCGCAGTGCGGACCTGCACCAATGCCAATCGTCGGTACGGAAATAGATCGTGTGACTTTTTTCGCCAGGGAAGCGGGTATCTTTTCCAGTACGATGGCAAACACTCCCGCATCTGCAAGTACCTTCGCATCACGCAACACCTGCGCTGCTTCCTCCTTGTCCTGGGCACGCACTTCGTACGTGCCAAATTTGTTGATGGCCTGCGGCGTCAGTCCCAGATGACCCATCACCGGAATGCCAATCTTGACGAGATGCCTGACGACGTCGGCGATATACGCTCCACCCTCCAGCTTCACTGCTCCAACACCCACCTCCTTCATCACCCGTCCGCAGTTCCGCACCGCTTCATCAACGCTGTTCTGATATGACATGAATGGCATATCCACCACGATCAATGCATTCCTTACCGCGCGCTTGACTGCCTTGGCGTGGTAAATCATGTCGTCCACCGTTACGGGAAGTGTCGTCTCGTGCCCCTGCACAACGTTGGCCAGGGAGTCACCGACAAGAATGATGTCGGTTCCCACTTGATCGAGGTACTTGGCAACAAGAAAATCATAACCGGTGAGCATGGCAATCTTCTCGCCCGTCTTCTTCATCGTCATGACTGTCTTCGTCGTAACAACCCTCGGCCGGGTGGTCGACTTAACGCGTGTGGATGATTTCGGCATTGCGCATGTCGTGATTGATTTCGGATTCAGTGAATTCGGTGAGTGTGATACCCCAGTCCTCTTCAAATCCTCTCCGGATGCACAGAGCAAGACTGTCAAGGTCAAGCTCCGTTCCGCTCAGGGAGGCCAGGTCTGCTGTCTTGGTTCGAAGCTCGTCGCTGATTCGCTTCTTCGTCGCCGCATCATCGAGCGCCAGGTAGTCTGCGAGTCGTTGATGCGCGGGTCCGCAGAGGATCGAGCCATGCTGGAGAATAACATCCTGCTCGCCGTCACTATACCGACGTTGCGCGCTGCCGACCAGCTTGCGGCCCTCGTACTCAATCTCATAACGTGCGGAGCTCGTAAAGCAAGGTATACTGGAGGCATGCCTGTACACCTCGGCAAAGTTCGGTTGCAGTCTCTGAAGCGTAACATCGACACCAAACATTTGCAGTCCTCTCACCAGTGCCCTACTGATATCGTTGTAGACTTGCAGCACCCCCGAACGGCCTGCTCCCATAACAATAGAGTAGGTCAGCTCCTGCGCATGGAGAATCGCCCGCCCACCCGTTGGGCGACGCACAATATCGATCCCGTCCTGATCGCACTTCCTTGAGTCGATATCTGCGGCATTCTGGTTATATCCGAGGGAAATCGCCCACGGTTTCCATTGGTAGAGGCGCAGCGTTGGTGCACCGGTACCTGCAAGCAACTCCAGCGCAAGCTTCTCATCGCATCCCATGTTGAACGCGCCTGACCTGACGCCGCTGTTCATGAATCGCCAGGTGGAAACCATTCAATGCTCACTATGCTGAGGGTCGTGGTCCACCAATAATGCCTCTCTTACTGTTGGCGATGAACGCGAGAACGTTCTGCACTTCCGGGAACGCTGTGAGTGATGCGTCTTCCTTGATCTTTGCAACGGCCTGAGAGACGTTCAGCTTCGAATTGTAGATCCACTGATATGCCTTGTCCAGAGCCGCAATCGCTTCTGGAGAGAAACCTCTCCGCCGAAGACCGACGGAGTTGAGCCCTTGGAACACGAGCGGTTCTTTTCCTGCGAGAATATAGGGGGGAACATCCTTCGGCACTCGCAACCCGCCACCAATCATGGTATGGGCACCGATGTGTACAAACTGATGCACCGGCGTGATACCGCCGATGATCGCATAATCCGCCACATGACAGTGGCCCGCAAGCATCGCTGCGTTGGACATAATGATGTGACGCCCGAGAACGCAGTCGTGTGCAATGTGGACGTACCCCATCAGGTAGTTGTCAGACCCAATGACGGTCCGTCCATTTCCTCCCGTACCACGGTGCAGCGTCGCATACTCACGTACCACCGTGCGATCACCGACTTCACATGTGGTTTTTTCGCCCGCGTACTTCAAATCTTGCGGTGCATGGCCAACGATCGCGCCATGGTGAATCTTGCACTCTTTACCAATGCGGGCTCCTGTCGCGATAAGGGCGTTGGATGCAACGGTCGTGCCGTCACCGATGACAGCCTCCTCTTCAACTACAGTGAATGGGCCGATGGATACATTCACGCCAAGGTGCGCCTTGGGGCTGACCTGTGCACGGGAATCAATGAGGGTGCTCATGCAAGGTTCGATTTGGGATTCGGAAGCTGGCGGGAAAAAATACTCCGACCAGCAAGGACAGGCCTGTTGCTGGCACAAGATAAGAGTTTGCGTCGTGCATTGCAATCAGACTAACCGTTGCTGAAGGCTGGCCTTATCATAAGCAGAAAGCAACGGCAGTTGAACGAAGAAACCAGTGGATCATTTTCTTAGCTTTACAGGCACATCCGGCTTCTCCCCGGAGATTGATTTCGACATAACAACAACTGCCACAATCCCAATGACAACAAACAGCAGCCCCATTCCATAGTCACCGAGAAGGAGTTTTCCCATCCCAAACAGCGCCATATAGACGACAACAACGCCGCTCACCCAACCCACTGCCAGCCGCCCGAACCCACTGTCGCTTTTCACATCCGGCAGCTCTGCCGCGATCGACTTCCACCCAATTCCACCAGGATGGACTCGCCGGTAGAATGTATGGAGCACTTTCGGGTCAACCGGCCTGGTAAGAAAGGTCACGATAAGCCACACGATGGTCGTTCCGAGCACTGTGGGGTAGAGCGTAATCGGCGACTGCAGGCCATAAGCAAGAGCAAGCGGATAAATGATCAGCGGCGTGACAAGTGCAGCGATCTCTGTCCAGGCATTGATCCGCCACCAGAACCAGCGCAGAATAAGGACAGCCCCCATCCCTGCACTTGCGTTAATAATAAACTCCCATGCCCCCGCTATACTTGTAAGCACGTATCTCGCAATAAGAAGGGAGAAGATGAGAAGCACTGCAACGGCAATCCGGGAAATGAGTACGTAGTGCTTATCCGGTGCAGATTTCCTTATGAACCGCCGGTAGAAGTCATTAATTATGTACGATGTCCCCCAATTCAGTTGCGCCGAGATGGTTGACATGTACGCCGCAAGGAACACCGCGATGAGCAGACCGAGCAGACCGGGCGGGAGAAACTTTAGCATCATTTTGGGAAAGAGCAGACGCGGCGCTACGGTGTTCTCGTATTTTTCATAGAAGTGAAGGAATTCTGCCGAATGATACGCGGGATCAGCCGAGGAGAGTAGTGCTTTGTTGGCATATGCTTCTTCCACCTGTGCAAACAAGGGTGGGTTCTCTGTCTTGAGGACATCAACACTCTCTGCCCGTGGAAGAACAACCAGTGCAGCGAGTGCCACAAGGATCCAAGGCCAGGGCCGGACCGTATAGTGCGCAACGGTAAACCAGAGTGCAGCAAAAAGGCTATGCCTCTCGTCCTTGGCAGCCATCATGCGCTGTGCAATGTACCCGCCACCCCCGGGATCTGCGCCCGGGAACCAGCTTGACCACCACTGCAGCCCGACATACGCCGCAAACGATCCCACTGTCAGCGCAAGCACACCGGCCGCCATGCCCGTTGCACCCGCATCACCAATTCTCGGCACGAAGCTAAGAACCTCCACGGACAGGATATTCTTGAAATTCGCCGCCCCACCAACCTCCGGCAACTGAACGACGACCACGGCAAGGACAATACAGCCAATCATCGCAATGACGAACTGCAGGGCATCCGTCCGTGATGTGCCGACCAACCCTGACGCCGCAGCATAGACTGCAACAACCGCGGCCACGATTACCACAAGAAGAAACGAATCAAGTCCTGGCAGCACCACCTGGAAGATTGACTGCAGAGCAGCATGCACCCACGCCAATACAATGGCATTCATGAACAGCCCGAGATACACCGCACGCAATCCACGAAGGACGGCTGCCACTTTGCCTGAATAGCGCAGTTCAACAAGCTCAACATCCGTCATGATTCCGGCCCGTCGCCAGAGCTTCGCGAAGAAAAACACTGTCAGCATCGCGCCGATCGCCATATTCCACCAGAGCCAATTGCCGGCGATACCGTTTCGTGCGACCAACTCTGTAACGGCCAGAGGTGTATCTGCGGCAAATGTTGTGGCCACCATTGCTGTCCCTGCCACATACCACGGCAGATTCCGGCCCGACAGAAAGAACTCCTCGGTGTTCTTCCCCGCCTTGCGCGAATAGTATGCGGCAACCGCGAAGGTCAGAAGAAACATGGCAGCGATGACTGCAATATCCAGCCAGTGTAGCAAATGCATGGGCCTTCCTCCTATTTCGTGGGAATGTTGCCGAGCGCCCGGGCAACAAGTTTTTCAATGGCCGGGAGAATCATCAGCTCCGTCTGGCCCCGCGGTTCTTTTGCTTTTTCGATTGCTTCAAGTGCCTCTTTCTCCCATGCCACATCTCCCCTCACCCCGCTTTGAATGTACCCAAGCGACTCAACGCCAATGTCTGCCACTCTGCTGAGATCTTCAGACATGGAAGCGATCTCCGCAAGAGGGGGCGACCTCGTGATAATCACCGAAAGATGCAGGTGGTTTTCCTTCCAGCCACGGAGGATGTACATCAGGCTGTTAGCAAGGGAGTCCCCGCTTTCCAATCCAGCCAGATACCGGTCGACTGCAATTCGAAATCGCCGCGCTTCAGCAGCATCCGGTCTTGCAGCGTCCACGACTCGCGTGAGCGGAGAGTATGACGTATGTGGTTTCAATCTCCCGCGAACATATCCCTTCACAGGTTCCAGCACGTCCACGAGCGTTTTCAACGCTGCGATATCACGGTCGCCTGTGAGACGGCGCAGCAGCATCTCATAGTTCTTTTCGTGAGTAAGGCCATGCTCTTCCAGTTGCAGACTAATTCGGTCGAGACGGCGATACATGTCATCGACATTCACGACCGTCCGGGGTGACCAGAGCCGCTCGGCAATCGCCGCGGTCCTTGGCCAGATCCGGGAGTCGATGGTCTCCGGAGAGACAAACTCCGCCCACATCGTCGCCTCTCCGCCAAGGATGTTCCCTTTCCCCTCATCGGAGAGTTGCACATCTTCAGGAAGCGGATCATTGAGATAGTGAATGTCGGTGGGTTGGATGAGATCTATATAATACCCGTTCGAGAGAATGCTGCGGTACCCCAGCTTCGCAGCGCGCTCCATCGCCCCCCTTCCCCGCCAGGAATGGATGACAACATTGGTCGGCATTGCTTCGTGGAGGATTTCATCCCATCCAATCATGACCTTCTTGTGTTTCGTCACGATCGCAAGGAGTCTTTTGTTGAAATAGCTTTGAAGGGTACCGTTATCCTGGATATTGTTCTCAGCTTTGAAGCGCTGGATGTCCGGATTGTTATCCCAGTGTTCGGCACTGTGCCCGGTATGCTCAACCTCATCTCCTCCGATGTGGAAGAAGGGATCGGGGAACAGGTCCGCCATCTCACCGAACAGCCTGTCGAGAAACTCGTAGGTGTATTCGCTGGCCGGATTCAAAACCGGATAGAAGATTCCCCACTTCCGCTCGACCGTGACGGTGCCAGGCACACTTGAGAGTTCCGGGTACGCCGCAATCAATGCCGTCGCATGGCCCGGTACGTCGAACTCGGGAACGACTCGTATTCCCCGGTTGTCAGCATACTCCACGACTTCTTTGATCTGACTCTGTGTATAATAGAGTCCATCCGATCCGATCTTATGCAGCTTTGGAAATTCCTTGCTCTCCACACGAAATCCCTGGTCATCGCACAAATGCCAGTGGAACACGTTCATCTTCACCGCCGCCATGCCGTCGATGTTCCGCTTGATCACATCCATCGGCATGAAATGGCGCGCCGCGTCGATCATCAAACCACGCCATGGAAATCGAGGGCGGTCTTCAATTCTTACGCCGGGCAGGTAGAAGCCCTGAGCATCTGCAGTCAGCAATTGCAGCATCGTTTCCATACCCCGAAGCGCGCCAAGATCGGTCTCAGCATTCAGGCCGATGCCTCTCGATGAGACCACGAGGACGTACGATTCATCTTCGCCAAGTTCGATGTTTCCCGCGCGCTGTGTGGTAATGGTGAGTGAAGGGGATTCCACCTCAGCATCGGGGACGATGAAGTCTTGCGGCAGAAAGAGGCCTGTCCTTTCAGAGAGACGTCGCAACATCCTCGTCGCAGCGGAATACAGGCGCTCGTGTGCGTTCCCCTCGATGACAATCCGGAACGATGTGTCCACCCGAAAGGCCAGCTCAGTGAACATAATGTTTTCAGGAATGGGCATCAGAGAGATGCTTGAAGGTGCTTCACCGGCAGAGACATTCCCGAACAGGAACATCCTACATAGGAGCAGTGGAACGAGACGGTACACGCGGATCTGGAGCATGAAATGCCTGCTGAGTTGTCTGGATTATGTGGAACGCCGAGATGGAGAGGGAGACAACAGAAGGAACGGATTTGACTTCAGGCGCGGACGAAACCGCCGGCGGCTTCAAAGGCATACAACATGCAAACGAACATCGTGAGTGCCCATACAACAGACCCTAAGGACGAAGAGCCTAATTATTGTTTTGCATGTCCGTGGGAACGGAACGGGTCTGACTGCCGTTGCCGCCCGGCATCTGTCCCCGGGTATCGACCCTGTCGATGATGGATGCCATCATTTCTGCTTCGGCCACGAGGTCGCCGCTGACGAAGGCTTTCCCTTTCATCACGCATATCTTGCTCTTGCGGCTCACCAACGTCAGTTCGAACACAAGCTGGTCGCCTGGAAGAACCGGCTTCCGGAACTTGACATTGTTGATGGACATGAAGTAGACCAGCTTGTCGCCCGGGTTCTCGACGCCGTTGAGAAGGAGAATGCCTCCAGTTTGTGCCATCCCTTCAATAATCAGCACACCCGGCATCACTGGTTGCCCCGGGAAGTGCCCCTCGAAGAATGGTTCATTCGTGGTCACATTCTTGACGCCGACAATGCTCTCGTCGATCTTGAAATCGATGATCTTGTCCACAAACAGGAACGGGGAACGGTGCGGGAGAATCTTCTTGATCGCATTGATGTCGAAGACCACTCCTGCCTTCCGCTCGTGCTGGTACTTGCGGACGAGTTTCTTTTGCTGGTAGAGTTTCCTGATTTTCCTGGCGAACTCGATGTTGCTCGCGTGTCCGGGGCGGGCAGCGAGGATTTGCGCCTTCAGTGGCACGCCAATGAGAGCCAGGTCACCCATCATGTCCAGGAGTTTGTGCCTGGCCGGTTCGTTCGGGAAGTAGAGCGGACGGTTGTTGAGAACGCCATTGCTTCCGAGGATTACCGAAGACCTGATGCCGAGTTTGTCGCTGATCCGTTTGAGTTCCGCATCGTTCAGGTCCCTATCAACAATCACGATGGCATTGTCCAGAGTGCCGCCGCGTATCAACCCCTGACTGTGGAGCATCTCGACTTCATGAAGGAAGCAGAAGGTTCGGCACGGCGCGAAGTCGGTAACGAACTCCTTTTCCAGGTTGAACAATCCGGTATGCTGGCTGCCAAGCGCCGGGTTGTGATAGTCCACCATCACAGTGATGCGATAGTCGTCCGTGGGAAGCGCGACGATATCCACACCCTTCTCTTCATTATGGTAATGGACAGTCTGGTCGATGATAAGGTAGTCCTTCGGCGCGTTTTGCTTCTCGAAGCCGGCTTTCATCAAGACGTCCACGTACGGCTTGGCGCTTCCGTCCCCGATGGGCGGCTCGTTGGCATCAAGCTCGATCAAAACGTTGTCCACCTGCAGACCTACCAGAGCAGCCATCACGTGCTCAACGGTGTGGATCCTTGCCTCGCCAATTGCAATAGTAGTGCCACGCGAAATATCAACGACGTGGTCAACATCAGCCGGCACCTCCGGAGATCCACCGAGATCAATTCGCCGGAACCGGATACCGTAGTTCTCAGGCGCCGGTTTGAACGTCATCGTGGAGATGCTTCCGGTGTGGAGCCCGATTCCACTCATCGAAACCGGTTGCTTGATGGTACGCTGTTGAACGAGCATAACAACTCCAAAGAGATGGTGGGGTTACTTCTTTGATTTCGGATTTCGCATCTTGGGTTTCGCATTTCGCCCGCCTGCCTCTTTGAGTCTTCTGAGGCGGGTAGGAGCCGCGGCTTTCAGGGGATTGCCGTCCCGTGCAGCCAGTCCCTTTTCCAGTTGATCAACTTTTTGCTGCAATGCTCTTACTGTTGTGAGGAGTTCAGGGAGCCGAAGCACAGCGCCCTGAATGCGGAATGCCTCTCTGTGCGGCTGTGCCGGATAGCCGAAGTACGTTTGTCCGGGTTTTGCAATCGAACGGTGGATGCCCGACTGGGCGCCGATCTTCGTCCCGTCGGCAATCTCAAGATGGCCGGTGATCCCCACCTGTCCGCCAATCATGTTGTTCTTCCCGAGCCTTGTGCTGCCTGAAATACCCGCCTGCGCAGCGATCACGGTATTCTCACCGATCACCACATTGTGTGCAATTTGAATCAGGTTGTCGAGCTTTGCTCCCTTCTTTATACGAGTCTCTCCCAGGGTGGCCCGGTCGAGTGTACAATTCGCCCCAATCTCCACGTCGTCCTCTATCACCACAATTCCGAGTTGCGGAATTTTCTCAAACGTGCCGTCAGGTTTTGGCGCGAATCCAAACCCATCGCTCCCCACCACTGCTCCAGAATGGATGATCACCCGCGCGCCGATCCTGCATCCCTCCCGCACCGTGACGTTGGCATGCAGCAAGGTTTCATTCCCGACCGTCACCTGCTCACCGAGAACCACTCCATGGCCGATCATCGCACCATCACCAATCGCGCATCGATCACCGATAACGGCATGGGCACCCACGCGCACGTTGCGGCCGAGCGTGACAGAGGGTGCGATAACTGCGGTGGAGTGAATGCCGGGTGGCAACGGGTCACTCGGGGGATTGAAGGTAACGAGAATTTTCAGGAATGCAGTGTAGGGATCATCAACGCGGAGGAGGACAGGACGCGGACCGGTCGCATCACTGGCGACGGTTTCCAGGTTGCGCGCAACGATGACGGATGAGGCACGGGTCGTTCCCAGAAATCGGGCGTACTTCGGGTTGGCAAGGAAGGTGATGTCGCCCTCCCCCGCCTCCTCGATCTTGGCCACGCGCTGAATGTCAACCGCATCGTTACCCTCAACCTCCGCGTTCAGCATTGCGGCGATTTCACGGAGCTTCATGATAGCCCTGGCGGCATTACTTGCCGAACGACTGCATACGCGCGAGCACCTTCTGCGTCAGATCGTTCTTGTCATTAGCATAGAGAAGCAGGATCTCCCCGCTCCGGTCGAACACGTAGTCGTATCCATCTTCCTTGGCGATGTCCTCCAGAACCTTGAAGATCTTGTTCTGGATGGGTTTCATCACCTCATTCTGCTTCTGGAACAATTCTCCGCTCTGGCCAAACTTCTTGTTCCGGAAATCGGCGATGCTTTGGTCAAGTTCGCGCAGTTCCTTTTCCGCATCCGCGCGAGCCTGGTCGGTCAGGATCAGTTTCTTCTTGTCATACTCGTCGAATTTTTTCTTCCAGTCCGACTGCATCTTCTGCAATTCCGATTCCCATTGCGCCACCATACCATCCAGCGATCGCTGTGCATCGACCGCTTCCGGAAGCGCCTGCATGATTGTCTCAGAGTTGATATGGCCGATCTTCGATTGCGCGGACGCCAGACCCGCGACCAGCAACGCGATCACCACCAGCACACTGTGTTTCATTGTCCGTCGCTCCGTTTCTGGTTACTTGCCACGCTTCAGCTTGTCGATGACACGGTTGGTCAGGTCCTCCTTCGTGTCCCCGTAGAGGAGCACGCGCACCTGGTCCGTCTGGTCGAACACGAATGTATATTTCTCCTGCTTCGCCACTTGCTCGATAGCCTTCAGAATCTTCTCCTTGAGAGGGTTGATGATCCTGTCGGTCTGTTTGGCCAGCTCGCCATCATTACCGAACTTCTCCACGCGGAATTCCTCGTAGCGGCGCCGGAGGTCGGCAAATTCCTGCTGGGCCGCTTTCTTGGCGGCGTCATTCATCAGAGCCTCTTTCTTCTGATACTCTTCGATCTTGGTGGTCAGGTCTTTTTCCATCGCGGCAAGCGAGTCCTGGAAGGGCCTGGTCATTCCGTCAATCCTTCGCTGGGCTTCCTGGGCCTCCGGGAGTTCCTGAAAGATCTTGGTTGAGTTCACGTATCCTATTTTCTGCGCCTGCGCGTCGGCATTCTGGAATGCAAACGCGATCAGGGCGCTCAGAGCAACGACGATTTGCTTCACAAGTACCTCTATGAGTAATTGGTGGAAGAATGGAACAGAGAGTATAACTACTAAAACCCGCGCCCGAAGACGAAATGGAAGCGCCACCCGTCCGGCTTTCCATCACGCGGCTCAACATCATCAAATCCATACCCGTAATCGAACCCGAGCAATCCAATGGGGTTGATCTGGAGTCGCGCACCAAGCCCGGCGGAACGTTTCAGATCGAAAAAGTCCGCCTTTGACAGCGACTCGTACACATTCCCTCCTTCGGCAAAACCCAGCACGTAGATGGGAATCGGGTTAATGGCAAGGGCAAACCGGAGTTCCATGGTTTGCTTTGTCATGGCCTTGCCTCCGGTGATATCATTGGAGGTGTTGCGCGGACCGATGGCCTGGTCCTCATAGCCACGCAACGGCGTCGTGGCCACGTAGCCCAGTCCGGTCCCCCCCATAAAGAACAACTCGATGGGCGAGACGTTGGAGACAGAATAGAAGTCGGCCACGTAGCCATACTGCGAACTCAGGTAGAGCGCAACGCGACTGCTCCCGAACAATGGCACATACCAGTCCGAAGTGAAGACCCACTTGTGGAAGTCCACTGATCCGGGAAGGAGTGGACCTCCGGACATTTCAACAGAAAGAGAAATGTTGGAACCGTACGTCGGAAAGACGGGATCGCTGATACTGTTCCTCGAAATGATCTGCGTGACGCTCACCTGGGTCGATTTCCCCTCGCGGTAGATTCCCCGACCGTCGTTCACATCGTTATGCTGCGCGTTCAGGATCCAGTCGCCACGGAAATAATCATCCGGCCATTTGAAGCGCCGCCCCACACGGATAGAACCGCCGCGTTGCGCGAGGTCGTAGGTGTACACCTGCCGCGTATCGAACAGGCTGACCCCGAGCAGCGTGGGTGTATCATAAAGCCATGGCTCTGTAAATCCGATCGTGAATGTCCGGTACTGCGTGCCGGTCCCGAACTGCCATTCAAAATTGAGTATCTGCCCGGCCCCACCGGAAAGAGGTTCGCTGATCGAAAAGTTGTTGATCGTGAACCCGAGGGCTCCTGTCACGCCGAACGCACCACTGTAACCGATGGAAGCGTTGATGTTGTCGCTGGATTTTTCCTCCACCTCGTACGTCAGGGCCACTGTTTTATCATCTACAAGGTTGTAGTCCGGCTTGATCTTTTCCGGATTGAAGTAGTTCAACTGTGCCAGCTGCCGGGCGCTCCTGACGATTGCTGCGCGGCTGAAATAATCGCCGGGGCGCGTGTACAGTTCCCGCCGGATTACTTTCTCCTGCGTCTTTGTGTTCCCCTTGATGTTTACCTGGCCGATTTTGAACTGGTTGAGCTCGTACACCTTGATTGCGATATCCACGCTGTCCTCGGCCACCCGTGTCTCCACGGGTTCGAGGTTGAACTTCAGGTAACCGTTGTCATAATAAAGCGACGCCACGTCCGACTGGGCCTCGTTTCCGCGCAAGTTCTGCTCGAACTTCTGTGCATTGTAGATCTCTCCCGGACGGAACCCGAGCCGCTCGTTCAATACCGTGTCGGAATAAACGGTGTTCCCTTCCCACGCGATCCGCCGGATCTTATACTGGGAGCCTTCGTATACATGAAGCAGTATGTGCATATCCTCTTTGTCGTCGCTATACCAGATCGAGTCCGAGAGAACTTCTGCGTCCCGATACCCGCTCTTTCGGTAAAACTGGACGATCAGCTTCTTGTCTTCATCATACTTCTTCCGATCGAAGTTCGCCGACGACCAGAACTTCCACCACCTTTTCTCGGCGGTTTCATCCATCTCCCCCCTCAGGTCGCCGTCTTCGAACGCCGTATTCCCTTCAAACGCAATGCTCGCAACCTGTACTTCAGAGCCTTCATCAATATCGATCTTGAGGACTATGCGGTTGACAGAAGTATCAATCGGCTCGGCCGTCACTTTCACCCGGGCGAGGAGGAGACCCTCTTTCTCATACAGCTTGACGATTTCCTTCTGAATCCTGTTCACCTCGTGTGGCGGAAGCACCTGGCCACGCACAATGGTGATCTTCTTCTCAATGTCGCCGGTGCTGATCTCATCATTGCCGGCAATCTCTGTTCGCTCATAACGGGGGTATTCCTTCACCTTGATGGAAAGGAAAACGCCACTCCCCACCTTCCGTTCGATGGCAATCTGAATGTCCTCAAATATCTTGAGCAGCCATAGCTTCCGTACGGCCTGGCTCACCTGGTCGCCGGGTACGGTAATCTCGTCTCCAACTTTCAACCCGGTGTTGGCAATAATCGCGGCCGGATCGGCAAGGGTGTTCCCCTCGACCGAGAGACCGAGAATCTTGTAGACCTCCTGGGGTTGTGTTCGTTGTGCAAAAAGATGGGACGCACTACTCAGGCCAATCCCTGCCGTCACCAACACCAACAGAATCTTCTTCATGCTACGGTCCTGTCACACTCCTGATAAGTCGTCCAAAATAGCCGTCGCGGCCGTTATCCTGTTTGACTTGCTCGCTGACCATGCCGAAGCGACGTTCCCGTCGCTGATAGTCCCGGATGGCATCATACAATTCGTCGCGCCGGAAGGCAGGCCAGTACTTTTTTGTGATGTAGATTTCTGTGTAGGCCAGTTGCCACAGGAGAAAATTACTGATGCGAAATTCACCGCTGGTCCTGATGAGGAGATCGGGGTCCGGCGTTCCCGCAGTCGAAAGATACCCGGCAATAAGTCGCTCGTTCAGATCCGCTTCGCTTACCTTTCCTGCCTTGAGATCTGCAGCGACGTGCTTGATTGCCTGAGTTAGATCCCAGCGGCCGCTATAGCTGAGTGCGAGCGTAAGAGTAAGGCCGGTATTGTCATTGGTTTTCTGGATGTCTTCCAGCAACTCATTCTGGACATCCTGCGGCAACGCGGCAATATCGCCAATGGCTTTGATGCGGACATTGTTTGTATGAAGGCGGTCGGTCTCATCCTTCAATGCTTTCAAGAGAAGTCGCATAAGCAACGAGACTTCCTCCTGGGGACGCTTCCAATTCTCAGTCGACCATGCGTACAAAGTCAGGAACTGCACACCAAGCTGGCCGCATGCTTCGACGGTATCGCGGACGGACTCCACCCCTTCGTTGTGGCCTGCAATGCGCGGCATGCCATGCTGCTTTGCCCAACGACCGTTTCCATCCATGATGATTGCTATGTGTCGGGGAATTTCACCGGAACCCTGCAGCGTCTCCTGCACCCTCTTATCGTCACCGGTCGCTAACTTTGGACCTCTTCCCAAAGGCTGGAGTCTCCCGTTCGTCTGAATTGTGGATGCGCGATGGTGTGGTTCTGCCTCCTCAACACCACCAGTCACAGTGGAATGAGTACCGATAGGCGTTGAAATCTAACTCAATTTTGCAAGAATGTCAAGGAATCCGTTTGCATCGCACAGTCGAGAGAGTTGAAAACAAATCACTTACGTTCATCAGTCGTCGGGAAACGTTGTTTGACTTTACCTATCGAAACAGATATATTTTTTGTGAAATTGATGACAATGCTTCACCCAAACTTCACCCGAAAGGATACCGATGGCTGCACCGAACATGATGGGTATGATGAAACAGATCCAGAAGATGCAGGAGAAAATGGCGCAGGTGCAGCAGGAATTGGAAGCGAGGACAGTTGTCGGCGAGGCGGGAGGCGGTATGGTAAAGGTGACTGCCAATGGAAAGCAACATATCGTGAAGCTGGAAATCGACAAGGAGGTTGTCGACCCGACGGATGTGACAATGCTGGAAGACCTCGTCCTCGCCGCGACAAACAAGGCGCTGGGCGACGCGGCAAAAATGGCGCAGGACGAGATGGCCAAAGCAACCAGCGGGCTGATGCCAAATATTCCGGGGTTAAACCTGCCGGGAATCTGACCATCCGCTTTCTTCGTTCAATAATAAGGAAGAAGGGATGTCGAGCGGAACGACGATGATCTATACTTCTGAAGCCCTCCAACAACTCATTGAAGAATTCAGCCAGTTCCCTGGTATTGGGAGGAGAACCGCGCAACGGCTGGCGCTGTACATTCTCAAGCAGCCCCGGGAAGAGGTGGTAAAGATGGCGAAGACCCTCGTGAGTGTGAAGGATCGGATTCGCTATTGCTCTTCCTGCTGGAACATCACCGAAGACGATCCGTGCCTGATTTGTGCCAGCCACAAGCGGGAACGTGGCATCATTTGCGTTGTCGAAGAACCAAATGACGTCATGGCATTGGAAAAGACAAATGAATTCCGGGGTCTGTACCATGTTCTTGGCGGCTCCCTCTCGCCTCTTGACGGAATTGGACCGGAGGAGCTGAAGGTGAGGGAACTGCTTGCCCGCGTGACCAGCGAGGTCTCGGAGGTGATTCTCGCCATGAATCCGAATGTGGAGGGAGAGGCCACAACGATCTACCTGACGCGGCTGCTGAAACCACTCGGTGTCAAGGTGACCCGCATTGCGAGGGGGCTCCCTGTGGGAAGCGACCTGGAATTCGCAGATGAAGCGACGCTGGGACGTGCTTTGGAAGGCAGAGTAGCTGTGTAAGAATGGGATAGAGTCTTGCTGATTGGAAACGCAATGGTGCATCGAGCCTTTATCGCAGGCTTAGTAATACTGTCGGCTATTCTGG
>Ga0209640_10001499_pt1 | contig 19789 bp, 14 predicted proteins | sample RifCSP10_1_FD_184018 | JGI IMG/M metagenome (GOLD analysis project Ga0209640, IMG submission 184018) | Soil microbial communities from Rifle, Colorado - Rifle CSP2_sed 10_1 (SPAdes) (version 2) | ecosystem: Environmental > Terrestrial > Deep subsurface > Rock core/Sediment | place: Rifle...
CATGACGCCCAGGCTCTGCGACTGCGCCAGGTCGGTGCGGAACGCTTCGGTCACCGTCGGACCCAACAGCGAGTCGGTCGCCGGCCCCTTGAACTCGGTGAGGATCACGCGATCCCGCTCGGCCAGTTTGCCGGACGCCATGAGGGACCCCGCCGGGCCGATGCCTAACGCGCGCATCAGCATCCAACCGCCGACGAGAACGACAAATGCACCTACGGCGATCGCACCACCCATGGCTGTGCGGCGCCAGCTCACGTGGGGCGCCGCCATGGCCGCGATCGTCGCCATCGTGCCCTGCGGCGCCGGTGAACCCCCGGGCGTCAGAGTCGGCGTCGTGGTGAGCGCGCGCCGAGTGGCCTTCTGGACGAACGCCGTGAACAGGATCACCGGCAGGACCAGCCCCATCACAACCAGCGCGCCAGGGAAGACCCAGTCGGGGAGACCGATCCCGACGATGGCAGCTTTGGCCAGCACGGCGACGACAACGAACGCCGCAGCGTACATCGCCAGTGCCTTCCGCAACATCCCGCGCCCGCCCAGCAGCACGGCAGGCATCGCGACCTGGCCAGTGCCGGTGCTGATAACCGTGTCGAGGACTCGCGCCACCTCGGCCGCGCTCTGCGGCCGGTTGTCGGGTTCCTTCTCCAGGCACCGCATCACCACGTCGGCCAGCGCCGGCGGCGTGTCCACGCGCACTTCGGAAACAGGTACCGGCTTCTCGCCCATGTGTGCCGCAAACAGCTTGTGCGGCGTGAGCCCTGCAAACGGCGGCTGGCCGGTGAGCAGCTCGTAGGCCATGCAGCCGAAGGAGTAGAGATCTGCGCGGTGATTCGTCGCCGGATCGCCGGCCGCCTGCTCGGGCGCCATGTAGGTTGGCGTTCCCAACGATGTCCCCATCGCCGTGAGCGTCGGCGATCCTGATCCCTCGTCGCGCGCCGCGCTCAGCGCCTTTGCGATCCCGAAGTCGGTGACCGTCGCACTGCCGCCCGTGAGCAGGACGTTGTCCGGCTTGATGTCGCGGTGCACGACGCCGTTCGCGTGGGCGTACGCGAGCGCTCGCGCAACCTCACGAAGGATGTTGACCGTCTCGGTGATCGAAAGCGGTCCGCCCGCAAGCCGCGCTCGCACGCTCGACCCATCCACCAGCGGCATCGTGTAGAACGGCAGCCCCTCGAACTCTCCCGCGGACAACACGGGCACGATGTGTGGATGCTGCAGCCGCGCGGCGACCTGGATCTCGCGCTTGAACCGATCGACGTTGACGCCGGCGGCCAGCTCGGGTGGCAGGACCTTTACGACAACCTTGCGGCCGAGCGATGTCTCGTCCGCGACGAAGACCCGCGACATGCCGCCGCCGCCCAGTTCGCGCTCGATCGCATACGAGCTGCTGAGTGAAGCCTGCAGCCGTTCCCGGAGGTCACCCGCCAAGCGTTTCGGCTCCTGTCAGTTGCGCAGCCAATCTACCGGCCGGAGCCCGCCCCAGCCAGACAAACGCATGCCGACACACCGAGCCATCGTCCACGACAGCGACCCTGCTTGCTGCGTGTCGTGCCGCGCCGTACCGTTGCCGGTCGCGAGACCGGTCACCCCAGCAGAGAGAGGCACCAATGTCGCTCACCCGTCGCGATTTCCTCGCCACCTCGGCCGCCGCCGCTGCCGTCGGCATACTCGGCCGGCCCATCCTCGCCCGCGCCTGGCAGGGCCAGGCGGCGCAGCCGGTCTTCACGCCCATCCGCCGAAACGTCGGCTATTTCACCATGCGTGGCGGGACCATCGGCTACCTCGTGAACGCAGGTGCGGTCGTGTGCGTCGACAGTCAGTTCCCCGTGGAAGCGACGGCCTGTCTGAACGGGTTGAATGAACGTTCCGGAAACCGACCGGTCGACTTCCTCATCAACACGCACCACCACGGCGATCACACCGGCGGCAACATCTCCTTTCGCGGATCGGCGAAGAAGGTCGTTGCGCACGTGAAAGCCGATGAGCACACGCGTCAGCCACCCGGCGGCCAGCCGCCTGCGGATCAGCTGTTTGCGGACACCACTTTTGCGGACACCTGGTCAGCCGACGTCGGCGACGAGCGCGTGGGCGCGAAGTTCTATGGCCGCGCCCACACCAGCGGCGATGTCGCCATCACCTTCGAGCGCGCGAACGTGGTGCACATGGGCGACCTGATGTTCAATCAGCGGCACCCGGTCGTCGATCGCTCCGCCGGCGCCACGATGCGCAACTGGATGACGGTGCTCGATCGCACCGCGCGCGACCACGCGAACGACACGATCTACATCTTCGGCCACGCCGGCACCGGCCAGCCTGTAACCGGCAGCCAGGCCGCGCTTGTTCGCTTCCGGGACTACCTCGGCGCGGTCCTCGCGTTCGCTGAGGCGCAGCACAAGGCCGGCAAGTCGCGCGACGAGATTCTCGCGATGCGCGATCCGCTCAAGGGCTTCGAAGACTTCGGGCGGTTCGGGCAGGCAAATCCGCGCGAGGTGCTTACGTGCGCGTATGAGGAAGTCACCTCTCCCTAGATGGGAGATGGGAGAACTGAGAAACACTGCTCAACCGGATTACCGCTGAATTCCGCGGCAATCGCGTTTGCCGGTTATCTCAGATCTCCCATCTCCCATCCGTTTAGTTGAGTCGCACCTCACGCATCGCAATCCCCCCTCGCGTGCTCGACGCCCGCACCGTGAACACGCGGTCCGTCTCGGCCGAACCGGCGCTGACGCGGAGCGTCACGACCTTTGACTCGCCACCCGCCAGCCAGAACTCCGGTGCGCGCCCCACGATACGCGTGGTGCTCCCCTGGCCGGCGCGAATCGTCAGGTTGTCGGGCCGCACGATCTTCACCCGCTTCGCCATCTCCAGCGCGGTTGGAAGCCGTCCGGCGTTTCGCACCGTGACGCGCACTTCATGGGTGGCCGAGTCCCTGGCCGCGCGCACCGGCGCGACTGCCACCTCCGCGATCTCCACCTGCGGCAGCGATTGCGCCATGTACAGGTTGAACATCGCCTGGTTGCGCGCCCACTTCTCCAGGACCTTTGGCGGGCCGTTCTGGCTGAAGAATTTCGGGTTGTAACCGCCGACTTCGACCTCGCCTAACGTGGGGTGCACCGCCTTCGTCCACTTCTGATAACACGTCCCGCCGAATTCCTCGTCGCAGTAGCGCAGCACCTCGTACTGATCGACCCTGCCATCGTTGTTGTAATCGCGCTCGCGGCCGCCATTCCAGATCTCGTCGCCGTACCAGATCGCGCCCACGTGGAAATAGCCGAAGTCGGGTCCGTGGCCGAACAGCGGCTGCGGCTCCGGCTCCTCGCCGGTAATCGGATTGCGGCCGCCGCGGGTGGCGTAGGTCCGGTACACGTCACCCGCCCACGGATACCGCGTGATCGACAGGCCGACCGAGTCGAAGTGCTGGAAGAACTTCAGGTCGGACGGGAACATGCACTCCGTCTGCTCACAGGTCGAAGGACCCCGAAGGTGCATGGGCACCGACGTGTCCATGCTGTTGGCGACGCCGATGTTGGGATGCGTCAGCACCCATAACACGACGGCGCGCGTCTCAGGCTCTGACGTCGGGTATTCGCCGGCGCCGAACTGCGTCCAGCCTCGGCCCGTGGCTTCCCGCTCGGGACGCCAGTTGGCCGGGTAGTTCCGGTGCAGGTCCAGCCCACCGATGCCGTCTTCGTTGAACCGGCCGTCGCCGTCGTTGTCGAAGCCTTCAGGGTACATCACGTAGTCGCCGCGCCCCTGCCCCACCCCGCGCATCAGACGTCCCGACGGATCGGCGCTGTCGACGACCGCACTCCCGTTCCCCATCCCGACGAACTTCCGCATCTGACGGATGTGCCCGTCGCCATCGATGTCCTCTCCGGCGTCCTCGTCCAGCAGCCCGTCTCCATCGTTGTCCTGCGGCCGCACCGAGCTGCGGTTGCTCTGCGCGGTCAGCCGGTACATGTCCGAGCCGTCGGGGTTGTTCATCGGTTTGATGTAGATCGCCTTCGTGTCGAGCAGCTGCTTGATGGCCGGGTCTTTCGCGTAGTTCTCCAGCAGATACCACATCAGGTAGAACGCGCTTTCGGTGCCCGAGATTTCTCCAGAGTGACGCCCACCCTCGAAGAACGCCGCCGGTTTGTCGGTGTGCGCACCGCTGCGCTTGTTGGTCAACGTCATCTGCCAGATGTCGCGACCACCAAAGCTCTTGCCCACCGAATACAGGTCGACCAGATCGGGATACTGCTGCGCCCATTTGCGCATGAATTCCTCGATCTCCGCCGACGTATGGTAGTGCTGCCAGTCGATCTGACCGGGGACGAGGGGCTTCATTTCCGGGTAGTTGGTGAGCGCGAAAACACTGGTGCCGTGGCGCTCACCGGGGACCACGAGGACGTTCCGATTCGGTCCTCCCTCGCCGGCTCCTCGGCCACCGCCCCCGCCGCGCTGTGCTTCGAGGGACATCGCGTTGGCAACAAGGAAAGTCAGTGCCGGCAGGATCGCAGTAAGGCGTCTCATGAGTCGCTCCAGAGGGTCCCGGGAGGAATCACGGTCCGCGACCGCACCCATGCAAGCACCCCGCGCCGGGATGCGCCATGTCCAGCCGATCCGGACGTGGCGCCCCGCACAGCACGCCTGTCGCCGGCGTCAATTCGATCTGGCCCGCCCGTCGGTCCACGACCATCTTAGGGCGTCTCATCCGACATTGAGGTTTCGATGAAAGCCCTGACTCTTCTGGCAGGAATCGCGCTGCTGGCCGCGCCGCTCGCGGCGCAGGACACCACGAAGGTGGCGACAGCCAATGTCGCCGGTAACTGGGACTTCAGTTTCACATCGCCACAGGGCGCCGCGAACTGGCGCGTGAAGTTCGAGCAGTTCGGTGACACGCTCCGGGGTTCGGCCGCGACCGACTTCGGTCAGCTCGAGGTGAGCGACGGCTGGATCACAGGGAACGAGCTATCCTTCACGCTCTACCTGAATGTCGATGGCCAGTCGATCACGGTGAACTTTGCCGGCACGGTGAAGGGCGACACGGCGCAGGGAAGGATCGAAGTCCCGGGTGTCGGCGTTGATCCGTTCCCCTTCACCGCCATCAGGGCCACAGGCTTCGAGGTCGCCGCGTCACCTCTGGCCGCGTTGCCTGCGGAGCGGCCTGCACTCGTCAGGCGCATCCTCCGCTAGTGCCGTTCCAACTTGTTTCGCCAAAGGCTCAGAGACACGAGCCGGCTTGGAACCAACTTGGTGGGAATAGTTGGAACGGCACTAGCCGAAGCGTCGCAGCGAACGTTCCTTGGCCTTCCGCGCCTCGACCTCGCGATCGCGAGGCGGGGCGTGGATGACGAGCGAATTCAGCAACCGGCGCGCGACGTCCGTCACTTCGTCGACGGCGCGGTTGAAGACTTCCTCATTCGCCTTGGATGGACGCGTCGTCCCGCTCAGCTTCCTGACGAACTGCAGCGCCGAGGAGCGCACTTCATCGTCCGTAGCGGGTGGCTCGAAGTTGGCGAGCACTTTTATGTTCCGGCACATTCAAACAGGCCTCCCTGACTTAAGACTTAAAGCTGGATTCCATAGAGCATGGCGGCGTTCCCACCAAGAATCATCGACTTTTCCGCCGCCGCGATCGACAGCGCGCCGATGCTCTCCTTCATCTTCGGCATGCTGCTGATGAGGTGAGGATAGTCGCTACCCGCGAGTAACTGGCTCGATCCCGCGAATTCGATGGCGAGCCGCAGCGCCCTGGGGTCGAAGTTGACCGTGTCGTAAAAGAATGTTTTGAGATATTCGCTCGGATGCCGGTCAATGTTCACCCGGCACTCGGGGTACGCCTCAAAACCCCGATCCAGTCGCTCGGCGATGTACGGAATCGCGCCGCCGAGATGACCGAGGATCCAGCGGATCTGCGGAAACCGTCGCGGGATGCCGGCAAAAACCAGCCCAGCCGCGGCCAGAGTCGTGTCGAACATGAAGCCGACCAGCGGCATCAACCAGTATTCCTGCATCGCCTCGACGCCGGCCGGATAGTTGGGATGGATGTGCACGACCGCGCCGAGTTCGTTCGCGCGCTCCCACAGCGGCCAGTAACGCGCATCGTGCAGCGCCACGCCGTTCACGCTGGCGTAGACCATCACGCCGGCGAAACCCATGGACATGATGCGATCGAACTCGCGCACCGAGGCAGCGGCGTCGTTCAGCGGGAGCGTCGCGAGCGACGTGAACTGCTTCGAGCGGTCCGTCTTGATCTTCGCCAGCGCGTCGTTGACCAGGCTCGCGAGGTAAGCCGATTGCTTTGGCTCCTCCATCGTGGTGCCGGGCGCAGTCAATGTGATCACCTGCATATCGACACCTGCTTCGGCAATAATGCGCCCGCGCAAATCGATGTCGCGGTGTCCGGGGACGACAAAGTTCTTGTCTCCCGGTGAGCAGAGCACCGGGTTGCCCTCGGCGTCCTCCTCGACCGTGTACTTGCTTGGGCCCTTCCTGATGGCCGCAATGAACTCCGGCGGATAGTAATGATTATGAACGTCGATGATCATCGGAGCGATTTCTGGAAATCAAATGAGATCAGGTCTGATCAAGCGAACACGGATCAGCGGATACGGTCCGATGACACGGAATGACAACATCACGCGGGGACCTGAAAAAACCAACTACGAACGTTGCTGACCGCGCTTGAGCCACAACCAGTAGACCGGCAGTCCCAGGAGGACGAGGCCGAGGCCGATTGCGCTGTCCTTGGGATCTGATACCAGCGTGTTGGCCACGATCGCCAGTGATGACACGATGAACAGCATCGGCGCGAGCGGATACCACGGAATCGAGTACTGTCGCGAGACATCCTTTCGCTTTCGCAACAGCATCAACCCGATGGCCATCAGCGCAAAGAAGATCCATTCGGTGTAGACCACGCGCGTGAAGAGCGCTCGAAACGTGCCCGTTGCCACCAGCGCGCACGACCAGATCGCCTGCAGCACGATCGCGCGATGGGGCGTGCCGTGCAGCGGATGCAGTTCAGCGAACCACTTGAAGAGCAGTCCGTCCTGCGCCATGGCGTAGTAGACGCGCGGTCCGGCGAGGATGATCCCCGCCAGGCCGCCGAACGCGGAGAACATGACGATGGCCGACATGGCGCCGGCGCCCCCGGATCCCAGCAGCGTGTCGGCGAGGTCCGCCGCCACGCGCGTGGATGCCGCCACCTGATCCAGCGGCATGACGTACAGGTAGACCGCGGTCATCGCCATGTACGACACGGTCACGATGAGCGTGCCGATCAGCAGCGCGCGCGGGATTGTCTTCGCCGGCTCCACCGTTTCTTCGGAGCTGTAGGTCACCATATGCCAGCCGCCATACGCGAACAGGCCGGCCACCATCGCGAGCAGGAAGCCGCCGATCGAATCACCCCCGGTGGCAGACCCGACGAAGTGCTCTTGAACGCGCCCACCCAGTCCGAAGCCCAGGCCGACGATGGCCACGACGGCGAGCATCTTCCCGCCGGTGAACAGCGTCTGGAGGCGGCTGCCATGCCTGACGCCAACGTAGTTCACGGCCGACAACACGATGATCACCCCGATCGCGACCGCCCGGCCGCCCCACGTGCCCATCGGCATGAAATGTCCGGTGTAGCGAGCAAACACCGTGGCAATGGCAGCAATGATCCCCGAATGCATGGTCAGGAGCATCGCCCATCCCCACAGAAAGCCTAACGCGGGGTGGAACGCCTCCGACAGATACACGTACACGCCGCCCGTTCGGGTGAACGTCGAGGCCAGCTCGGCGCACACCAGCGAGCCGATCAGGGTCAACAAGCCCGCCAGGAGCCAGACCAGCAGGACACCGCCGACCGAGTGAACCTGGCTGGTGACTTCGGACGGCTGGACGAAGATGGACGCGCCGATGATGGTGCCCACCACCATGGCGGTGGCGTGAGGCAGCCGGATCGCCCGTCGAAGTTGGCCCTGTTCGACCCCCGACCCGCGACCGGCGACCCTCGTCATGAGATGCGTCGCATTGGCTTGCTCCCGTCAGAGCGTATGAGTCGGCCGTGAAAATGCCGCCGTTCTGACCGTACCGCGAGGTCCGTCGCCGATCAACGCGTCATGGAGTCCTGAATCCGGTCAGCCGCCGGCGCGGACGGTGATCATCGACTGTGCACCCGGGCGCACGTTGGGCACGACCGAAATCTGCCGCCGCCCATTCGCCGGCCACGCCACCTCGACGTCCACGGGGTCCATGGTCGGCAGCCCCACGTGCACGGCCATGTCGTTCTGCGCGTTGTAGCCTGACCCGGTATCGACCAGGCGCATGGCGATCAACTGGCGGGTTCCGGCGCGATACACCCGCACCTCTGCGCCCGCCCGTGTCGCTCGACCGCGGGAATCCAGGACGCGCACCTTGATCGATCTGCGTGCCTCGACCGGATCGATGGCGTTGCGAAGGATGTAGTGCATTCCGTCGGGACGCGCGCCGGTGAGGGCGAGGTCTTCGGCGCCATCTCCGTTGAAGTCTGCCCACACCACGCCGTGATCGGCCTGCAACGCGGCGACGTCGTCAGGCGTGACCTCGACGAAGCGCTGTCCCGTGTTTCTGAAGAGAGCGTCCCGATAGCTGATGCCACCGGTGACCGTACCGTTCACGTACAGATCGATCCGGCCGTCGTGATCGAAGTCCGAGAAGGCGCACGCATCGTAGCGGGCATCGAGGTCGATGCCCCACGCCGCGGAGACGTCCTCGTAACGTCCTCCACCCCGGCTGAGCAGGAGTCCGTTCCTGCCATAGTTCGCGCCGAAGAGATCCAGTCGTCCGTCGCCATCGACGTCCGCGGCACACGGACGGACCGTGCCGTTGGTTGGTTCGTCAGGCAGCCGCCCTCCCCACGCCGCGCCGGCCGCCATCGCGACGTCGGTGAACCGCCCGCCGTCGTTGCGGAACAAGCCGTTCGCGTCGCCGTCCATGTTACCGACGTACAGGTCCAGGTCCCCGTCTTCCTCGTAGTCGAACCATACGGCGCCGACGCTGCGGCGCGTATCGGCGAGTCCCAATGAAGCCGCGACATCGGTGAACCGGCCGGCTTCATTGCGGTAGAGCGCATTCGGCCGGTCGCGCAGCGCGACGAACAGGTCCAGATCGTTGTCACCATCGACGTCGATCCAGGAGAACTGGCGAACGCCGGCCGAGTCGCGCGCGAGGCCCGACTCCGCGGTGACGTCCGTGAACCGGCCGCCGTCGTTCCGGTACAGCTTGAGCACGGATGCTGAACCGGGCGCGAAGCCGAGCAGCAGGTCGGGATCCCCGTCGGCATCATAGTCGGCCCAGGCCGCGGATCGCGTGGCGCGGGCATCGGTCACGCCGGCCGCCGCCGCGACATCGTCGAAGCCCGCGTTAGGTGCGCCGTCGTTGCGATACAGCCTGTTGGCGGCGCCGTTGAACCCGACGAACAGGTCCAGGTCACCGTCGCCGTCGAAGTCAGCGGCGGCGTTCGTCAGCGTGGTGCCCGTGCCCATCGCCCCGCCCCGCCCCCATTCAAACGTTGGCGGCACGTCCTTCTGAACGACGCCACCCTTCATGACGAAGACCGCCCGCCGGAGCGCGGTGATGTCGGTCGTCGGGTCGCCGTCGATCGCGACCAGGTCCGCCTCGAGCCCGGGGGCGATCGCCCCGATGCGATCCTGCATGCCTAACGCCTCAGCGGCCAGCGACGTGATCGACGTGATGGCGGCGAGCGGTGCCTGGCCGCCGGTCTGGACGCGGTAGATCACCTCGCGCGCGTTCTGCCCGTGCGCCCCGGCCGTCGCATCCGTGCCCGCGATCAGTTTCAGCCGCGGTGTTCGAACCGCCCCGCGGAACACGACGAGCTTCCTGGGAATTCCCTCCTCCATGAACCGGAATCCGGCCTCATCGTAGTTGCCGATGCCGAGGAAGCGCGCCTTGTTCTCGATGTAGTTCTGCGAGACCAGGCCGATGTTGGGCTCGAAGAATGTCCCGCGCTCGGCCATGAGCGCGAGTTCAGCGCTGGTGACCTGACTGCCGTGCGTGACGGCAAAGCACCCGGCATTCGCCGCGTCGCGAACCGCGGTCGCCGCGTGGGCGTGGACCCAGCTTCGCTTACCGAGGCGGCGCGCTTCGTCGCACGCGGCGGCAATCTGCGCGGTGCTGAGCGTCTGCGCTCCACCCTCCCGAATGCTCTTCGACGCGAAGATCTTGATCAGGTCCGCACCGCGCGCCACCTGCTGGCGCACCCACTCGCGAATCTGGTCCGGCGTGCGGCTCGTGTCGCTCAACGACCCGAGCGACGTAAGGATGCGTGGACCCTTCACGTCGCCGCGTTCGATCGCGGCTTTGAGCGCACTGTCCGCTGTCGACCCGATGCTCTGGACCGTGGTGTAGCCGGCCATGAGGGTGACGTACGCATTCTGCGCCGCAGCGTAGGCGCGTTGCGCCGGTGTTTCTCCCTGGTTCGTGGCGCGCCCGTCGGGTCCGAAGTGTGAGTCGATGTGGACGTGCGTGTCGATGAGGCCCGGGAGCAGCGTGTAGCGGGAGAGGTTGTGCGTGATTCGTTCCGGCGGTCGTAGCGGTCCGCCGATGCGCTCGATCTTCGTTCCCCGCACAAACACCAGGACATTGCGCTGCACGTTCCCGTGTCCGTCGATCACCGTCCCGGCGAGAATGATCGTCGGCTGTTGGGCACCTGCTCCCGACGAAGTCGCAAACACGAGCGTGAACAGCAGGAGCCAGCGCATGAAGAAGCCTCGGCCGGAGAGGGCTCGAATATAGGGCCGCCGGGTCGCATCGCAGCGGTTGCCAATCGGATCGATTCGATAGGGATCCGCATCGTTTCGATACAGTCGGCGAATTCCGGACGCCCATCCTAACCAATTACAGAGTAGCGACTTACGACACAGGACCAGATGGCGTCTGTCTTGCCTTCTGAAACCACAGCTCCCGGAGACCTCCGGTCGGGCAAGGACACTTTCCAGAAGGGGACAGATTCAATGCGACACTACTTCACTCGCGGCTTCGCTATCGCCGCCATCGCTTCCACCATGGCATGCGCGGGAAGCGACTCCGTGACCGGGCCGGCCACGAATGATCAGCTCACCGCCGCACGCGGCGACGGGCGCACCGGCACCACAACGCCGACGACCACATCCTCATCGTCGAGCGCGGACCGGATCCGCGTCATCATCGACCTTTCCCCGCCACTGGATGGGGCGTTCGGACGCGCCAGCGGCAAGGCGAAGTGGGATTCACGGAACAGCAACCGGAAGCGCGAACTGGAAATGGAAGTCGAGAGCTTGGCAGCTGGCACCGCGGTCGTGTTCTTCGTGGGCGACGTTCAGGTCGGGACGGGGACGGCCAGCGCGTTTGGCGAAGCGAAGGTCGAGCTGAGCACCGAGCTGGGTCATTCGGTACCGACGAGCGTCGCCGGACTTCGCGCCGAGGCCCGATCCACGACCGGTGCCGTGATCGTCACCGGTATCTTCCCGTGATGAGCTGACGCCGTCCTGTTCGCGTTGCCCCCACGTGCGATTCACGGGTCGGGTGGGGGCAACGCCGCACTTCCGGAATGCCTGACTGAACCGAATCGGTTTCGAACCCCAACTTGAACCTGGTTTGCACATCGCTGCACCGGACAAACCCGCGACTTCGAGGATTCCCCTGTGATCCGCTTCAACTGGCTCCGATCGGGTTTCTCGATTGGCGTCCTGCTCTCTGCAGCAGCCTGCTCAGATACTGTCGATCCGCTCACTGTCGCACCCACGGTGGACGACACGAGCTTCGCGGTCAACTTCTTGCGCCCAGCCTCCGGCGCACCAGCCATCGCCAATCCCGTCGTGACGTTCTACGCCAGGGCCGGCAGCGATCGTGAGGCGTTCATGTACTACCGTCCGCGGCCTGGTGGCGGCGGGCGAGACTCCACCGTCTTCCTGCGGTTTCGGGTCCCGAAGGACGCTCTCCTCACCCGTCCTGACGGAACACCATTTACCGCTGGCGACTCGATCCTGATCACCATTACGCTGTCGGATCCGGCGCACCTGGGCGTCGACCTCCAGCCGTCGGGCCTCCGCTTCCGGACATCCGATCCGGCCAAGCTGAAGCTCAGCTTCCTCGAGGCGGATGAAGACTACAATGGCGACGGAACGGTGAACGGCAGCGACACTGCGATCCAGCCCATGCTGGCCGTGTGGCAGCGCGAGTCGAGCAGCGCCCCGTGGATCCGACTGTCGACCGTCGTTTCTGCGGAAGCGCATGAGGTGGAGGGCACCGTCTCGGGCTTCACGAGCTACGTGATCGCCTGGTGACAGTGTCTTCCGCCCCAGCTCCCGGTGCAAGTGGCCCGGTGGGAGCGCATGCGCTCGTGCTTCTCCCACTCAGTGACTCGTTCCTGGAGATCTGGCACTCGATGGCCAATGAGTGCGGGCTGGTGCTGGAGTCCGTCGCCGCTGAGGACACTCCTCACGGGCGACGGGCTCTCCTCGTGATCGCGGCCGGAGGCGTCGAAGATCGGTTGGCTGCAGCCACGCGGGCGTTGCGGGAGCGCACCGATGCACCGCTCGCCGCGGTCGGAGCGCTCCCCGATCATCGCGTCGCCGCGGCCGTCGTGCGAGCGGGGGCCAATGATTACTTCGCACTCCCGGACGACCTTGAGCTCCTGAAATCGTGGGTACGCGACGGCGCCGAACGCCTGCGCCTCCGAGATCAGGGTCGGCGATTCGCCGAGGGAGAGGCACGGAAGTACCGCTTCGAGGGGATCCTCGGATCGAGCCCGGCGCTCGAGGCGGCACTCGCACGCGCCTCACGTGTGATCCCGTACCCTGCCGTAACCGTCCTCATCACGGGCGAGACCGGTACGGGGAAGGAACTGCTCGCTCGCGCCATTCACTACGACGGGCCGCGTGCTACGGGACCGTTCGTGGACGTCAACTGCGCAGCACTGCCGGAGCACCTGCTCGAGAGCGAGTTGTTCGGCCACGAGAAGGGCGCATTCACTGACGCCAGAGCCGCCAAACCCGGGTTGTTCGAGATGGCCAACGAAGGCACGATCTTCCTGGACGAGATTGGCCACCTGGACCCGTCGCTGCAGGGGAAGCTGCTTCGCGCGTTGCAGGAGCGCACGATCCGGCGGGTCGGAGGAACGCGCTCGCTTCCGGTCGATGTCCGCGTCATTGCGGCTACGCACGTCGACCTGGAGGCGGCCGTGCGTGCCGGCACTTTCCGCGAAGATCTGTTCTATCGCCTGAACGTGATGCCGCTCGCGCTGCCACCGCTGCGGGAACGGGGCCCGGACATCATCCCCATTGCGCGGCATCTGCTGGCGCGATTCGCGGCGGATTACGACAAGCCGGTTCCCGTCCTGACGGCCAGGGCGGAGCGCCAGCTCGTCGGCCGTGAGTGGCCCGGCAACATCCGTGAGCTCCGGAACGTCGTCGAGCGGGCGATGATCCTGTGTGAGACCGGAACGATAGACGCCGCCGACCTTGAGGCCGACGTGCCCGCACGTCGCGCGACCCGTGGGTCCCTGCCGTTTCCCGCCAGGCTCGCGGACATCGTGACAGCCGCCGTTGTGCTCTCCCTCGAAGCGACCGGCGGAAACAAGAGCGAGGCAGCGCGACGACTCGGTATCACGCGGCCGCGGCTACAGCGGCTGCTTGATCATCAGGGCGAGGATGGTGAGGGAGGCTCCGATGAGTAAGCCGCGCGAAGGCGGAGCGCCCGCGCCGTCGTTGCCCAGCCGGGCTCGAGCGCTTGCCGACGCCGGCGCCTGGGCGGACGTCTCTGCTCTGCTGGGCCGGCACCGGGAGTCAATCCGCCCGCATGCGCCGACGGCAACGCTCTACGCGGAGTCCCTCGTTCGCACTGGTCGGGCATCGGAGGCGCGCACATGGCTGGAGTCGATCGTGCCAGCGATCACGCGTGATCGATCCAGCCTCCGTCGGGCCACGGTGCTGACCGGCGCCGCGTACTTCGAGCTGGGCGACCTCGCATCGGCCCGGCGGTGGTTCCACGATACACTGGAGCTGGCGCGCGAAGATGGCGACGAGCCGCTCGTGGCACGCGCGATGAACAACCTGGGCGCGGTGGAAAACGTCCAGGGTCGGCGGGCCGAGGCAATCGCCAACTACCAGTTGGCGGCCGCGGCTCACCAGCGTATGGGAAGCGCACGCGGGTTGGCCGAGTGCTACCACAACATGGCCATCACGTTTCGTGATCTGTCGCAGCTCGACAACGCCGACGAACTCGAGCAACGGTGCGTGGAATTCGCCCGCGACCTCCCCGACCCCCGACTCGTCGCACTCGCACGGCTCGGACGGGCCGAGATCGCGCTCAGGCGCGGTGACGCTGCCCTCGCGGAGGCGTCGGCACGCCGCGTGGCCCGTGACTTCGCAAATGGTGGCGATCCCGTTCGCGAAGCCGACGCGTTGCGCCTGGCAGGAGTGGCGTGCACGACGCTAGGGCGCTTCGACGACGCGCGACAGCTGCTGGACGAGGCCGTGGACCGCACGCGGCAGCATGGCGCCCTCCTGAACCAGGCAGAATCCCTGCGCGCGCGCGCGGAACTGTCTGCGGCCGTTGGGAGGCTGGATGACGCGCGCACCGACGCGGCGTCAGCCTTGCGTCTGTTTGAAGAGCTGCGCGCAATCGACGATGCCGCGAAGCTGACTCGATGGATCGAAGGGCTCCCGGTCGAATGACCTCCCCAGCTGACCGTTGCCCACTCAATTCCAGCGTAATCCTCTGAGCTGATCCAGGTTCAGGTTCCCGCCCGAAAGTACCACAGCGACGCGTGAACCCGCCGGCAGGCTCACCAGCTCGTGCAGCAGCGCACCCACCGGCGCCGCCGCCGCGCCCTCCACCACCAGCTTGCACCGCTCCATCACCCAGATCATCGCGTCGAAGATCTCACGATCCGGCAGCGCGACGATCTCATCGACGAAACGCTGAACCACGGAGAGGTTCAACTCGCCAACGCGCTTCACGCGCAGCCCATCGATGATGGTGCGGCAGTCGATCGTTTCCAGTTTCCCCGCGGCAACGCTCCGCTGCATCGCCGGCCCATCCGACGACTCGACCCCGATCACCCGGATGCGCGGGTTGAAGCTCTTCGCGGCCATGGAAACGCCGGAGATGAGACCGCCGCCGCCGATGGGCACGATGATCGCGTCCACCTCGGGCCAGTCCTGCACGATTTCGAGGCCTAACGTGCCCTGGCCCGCAATGAGCTCGGCGTCGTCGAACGGATGCACGTAGGTCAAGCCCTGGGTACGAACCAGCTCTCTCGCCTTATAGTCGGCCTCGTCCCAGATACTGCCATGGAGGACCACTTCGGCGCCGTATCCGCGCGTGGCGGCGACCTTCGCCGGCGTCGCGTTCTCGGCCATGCAGACCACGGCGCGGATGCCGTGCAACTTTGCCGCAAGCGCCACGCCCTGCGCGTGATTTCCCGCGGACGAGCAGACGACACCGCGTCGTTTCTGCTCCTCCGGCATCAGCGCGAACTTGTTCAGCGGGCCCCGGATCTTGTAGGAACCGACGCGCTGGAACATCTCCGCCTTGAGTCGCACGTCGAATCCCGTGCGCTCGTTCAGCTGGCGCGAGGTCAGCAGCGGTGTGCGCTTGATGTCGGCGGCAATGCGCGCCCGCGCGGCCTCGAAGTCCTTCAAGGTGAGAGTCAGCATTATCCGGGATCGGGCACCCAGCTCTCGCAAGAGCTGGACAGGCTGCGAGGGAGCTACTCCGGGTGGATGCGCCGGCGGGCGCCGAGGTCGTATCTCGCGCCGGGGGTCAGCGTGAGGTAGGGCTTTCCGTCGTCGGTCCCGTCCCGCCCTCCATAGATGAACACCTTGCTCGCGCCCAGCACCTCGGCGGTGTCGCGGCGGACCACGATGGCCGTGCCTTCGTCGATGCCGATGCCTAACAACGCCGGATGGCGGGCGAGCACCGTCGGAAGGTCATTCAGCCGGTTCCGCGCCAGCACGTGCTGATCCACCGCCACGTCCCTGAGGTAGCCAAAGCCTTGCTCATGGCCCGGCGCCATCATGATCGTGTTGCCTTGGGGAGCGCCTCGCACGAGGTACGACGCCTGGATGGACGCGCCGGCTGACGTGCCGCCGATCACGCCGCCGCGTTCGAGCACCGCGCGCAATTCACGCTCCGTGCGCGTGCCGAGGTAGGAGTCGGCCAGGCGCCACTGCCGCCCGCCGGGGAACCAGACCGCGCGGGCGGCGCGGAGCGGCGCCACGAAAGCTTCCGTGTCGGCTTCCTTTGGATCCTTGGTGTGCACTACCGTGAGGTTCGTCGCACCCGCGCTGCGCAGGACGTTGAGGCAGGTGCAGGCCTGCGTGTATGCGGAGTCTTCGCCGGCGGTGGGGATGACGACGATCGGCGCATCCTTCCCGCCGGCCAGCTCGAAGAAGCGGCTGAGGATCTCCGTCCCGATCCGTCCGCCGCCAACGACGACCAGCGCCCCCCGTTCAGGCGAAACCGATTGTGCAACCACGGTCATCGGAGCGATCACCAGCGCGAAGGTTGCCGAAACAATCCGTGTGATCATAGGATGGCAGTTTCTCTCAAGTCTCCCATCTCCCATCTCCCATCCGGTTCACATCACCGGGCCCAGAATCCGATCGAGTTCGGCTTTTATTGCGTCAAGCTCTTTTCGTAACACCGCATAACGAGCAAGCGCGTCGCGCCCGATCTTCTGGTCTCCGCCGCTGGTCATCCCGGCCAGGTAGCTGATGTGCTGCTGGATGCCCGGCTTGCCGTACCGCACCGGCTCCGTCTCCACCTTGGCGGCAACAGCCTGAACCCTGGCAAGCGTGTCCGCCGCGGCACCGCTCGCATTCTGCAGGCGCGAGGCCGCGCCCTGAATTCTCTGCCGCACGCGCCCCACCTCGGCGACCATCTCCCGCATCCGCAGGTTGTGATCAAACTGCTCCTTGAGGTCCGCTACCGTCATGCCCTCGGCGGCAAGGCGCGGGTCGATCAAGACGGTCAATGGCGTGGTCATGGTGTCGCGGCCAATCGCCAGGCGCGCGGTGTACCGGCCTGGCGGCGCGGCCAGTGAGGAGGAATGCCGCCCGTCCCAGACGAACCGGTTGTGCCCAGCAACCTTCGTGACCCGGCTTGGCGGCGGTCCGCCGCGACCGCGACCGGAGGGCATGTCCGGATCCTGCTGGGCAGCACCGCCGCGTCCGCCCCGGCCGCCACGCCCGGCGCCGCCAACCGGCGTTTCGCTGTTGTACGAGTTCACCATCGCACCGGCCGCGTCGAGGATGTCTATCCGAACTGGAGTCTCCGTCGGCAGGTAGTATTCGACCATTGGGCCGAGGATGTCGGCGCCATCGCGCGTCCGGTAGCCGTCGCGTGCCCGGTACAGGTGGGCGCTGCTAGCGGTGATCTGCGGCGTGAGCTGGTGCAGTGACGTCAGGTTGTCGAGGATCCAGACGGCGCGGCCCTGCGTCGCCACGATCAGGTCCTTGTGGAACACCCGGATGTCGTTGATCGGCACGTTAGGCACGTTCTGGTTGAACGGCTGCCAGTGCGCGCCATTGTCGAAGGAGATGAACAGCCCGAATTCCGTGCCGGCGTAGAGCAGCCCCTCCCGGTCCGGGTCCTCGCGCACGACGCGCGTCGGCCAGTCGGCCGGGATCCCGTTCTTGCCGTCGGTCAACCGGGTCCAGGTGCGGCCGTAATCGTCGGTGCGATAGATGTACGGCGCGTAATCGCCTAACAGGTACCGGTAGACCGCGAAGTACGCCGAACCGCGGCGATGCGGCGACGCATCGATCCACGCCACCCGGCCGCCTGGCTGCAGGTCCTTCGGCGTGACGTTGGTCCAGCTCTTCCCGTGGTCACGCGTTACATGAAACGGACCGTCGTTGGCGCCCGTCCAGATCACCCCCGCTTCGTGCGGTGACTCGGTGATCGCGTACAGGGTGCTGTAGAACTCCTCACCCGTGACGTCGCGCGTGATCGGCTCGCCGCTCGCGCCCTGCGCGTGTGGCGGGTTCCAGGTCAGGTCAGGCGAGATCGTCTCCCACGTCACGCCCTTGTCGCGCGTGCGGTGCAGGTGCTGCGATCCGTAATAGAGGATGTCCGGATCGTGCGGCGACGTCGCCATTGGAGTCGTGCGCTGGAAGCGCAGGATGAGATCCCGCGCCGCATTCCCGTACAGTGACTGGCCGCCGATCCAGTAGCTCCTGGTCTGGCCGGTGGCCATGCTCATGTACTCGTACTGCCCCTTGCAGTTGCCGTACACGATGTTCGGATCTCTCGGATGCGGGATGATCGGACCGGTCTCGCATCCGGGCCCGCCGCGCCATGCGGTGAGATCGAATGGCGTGGCGATGCTCGACATGATCGTCGTCGAGTTGTCCTGCTGCGCCCCGTAGAGCTTGTAGGGGAAGGCGTTGTCGGTCCAGACGCCGTAGATCTCGGATGTGACCTGGTTCATCTGTGTAGACCACGTCCGACCACCGTCGAAGGAGACGTTCGCGCCGCCGTCATTCGACTGGATCATCGTATTCCCGTCGTTCGGGTTGATCCAGATGTCGTGGTTGTCCCCGTGCGGCGTGCGAAGAGACACCATCGTGCGGCCGCCATCCGTCGACTTGAAGAAGCCCTCGGCGCCGGCGTACACGACGTCGGCGTTGGTGGGGTCGGCGCCTAACGTGGTGTAGTAGAACGGACGCTGAACCAGCGCCGGCGTGGCGTTTACCTGCGCCCAGTTGAGGCCCGCGTCATCCGAGCGATACAATCCACCGCCGGGTTTGGCCTCGACCAGCGCGTACACGCGGGCGGGATTGGCGGCGGTGACGGCCAGGTTCCCCTTGCCGACTATTTCACGCGGCAGGCCGGCTGTTACGCGGTTCCAGGTTTCGCCGCCGTCGGTGCTCCGGAACATCCCGCCTTCACGCGAACCGCTGATGATGGACCACGGCTTGCGCTCGATGCGGTTCATCCACGCATAGACCACGTTGGGGTTGCCGGGTTGCAGCTCGACGTCCATCGCCCCCGTGCTGTCGTTCAGGTACAGCGTCTTCTTCCAGGTGCGGCCGCCGTCAGTGGTCTTGAAGATTCCGCGTTCGGTGTTGGGCTTGAAGATGTCGCCGTAGGCCGCGACCCAGACCGTGTTCGGGTCGGTGGGATGGATGCGCACGGCGCCGATCTGTCCGGCGTTATACAGCCCGGCGAATGACCACGTCTTTCCGGCATCGGTGGTCTTGTAAACCCCGCGGCCCGTCGAGACGTTCGAGCGTACGCCGTCGGAACCCGTTCCGTAGTAGATGATGTTCGGATCGGCCTCGGCCACCGCAATCGAACCGGATGATCCGACCGGCACCTTGCCGTCGGTGATCGGGTCCCAGTTCAGTCCGCCGTCCGTCGTTCGGAACAGCCCGCCGCTGGCGACACCCATATAGAAGGTCCGCGGCTGGGACGGCACGCCGGTCACCGTGGTTACACGCCCGCCACGGGAGTGTCCGACGAGTCGATAGTTCAGACCACGCAGAAGCGCCGTATCGACGGATGCCATCATTGGCATCTTCGGCACGGCGGCTTGCGTGCGCAGCGGCGCGGCCGGCGCGCGGGTCGTTCCTTGTGCGGCGACATCGATAGAAGCGACAACGCCAATGGATGCCGCAACGAACGTGGAACGGAGCATCATCCTGTTCATGATTTCACACCTCAAACCGTTGGTACGGCGCGACGGGTGACGGCGATGTGACGGGGCAGGCCCAAAGTACCTCCCATGAAAGCCGTCCGACACTCTCGAAACGGCGGGCCACGCCCGACC
>Ga0209640_10001501_pt1 | contig 19780 bp, 14 predicted proteins | sample RifCSP10_1_FD_184018 | JGI IMG/M metagenome (GOLD analysis project Ga0209640, IMG submission 184018) | Soil microbial communities from Rifle, Colorado - Rifle CSP2_sed 10_1 (SPAdes) (version 2) | ecosystem: Environmental > Terrestrial > Deep subsurface > Rock core/Sediment | place: Rifle...
GATGCGCGTCCCGGCGGCTATGTGGCGGCCGGAGGCCACGGCGGCATCGTCGGTAACATCAGCCACACCGGCCGGATCGCGCTCACCTATCTGCCGGTCTTTAAGCACACTTATCGGTCGGACCTGAAGATCACTACCCTGCCGAACGCGGTGAAGGCTGCAAAAAAGGGCCCGCGCGGCATTGAGATGGTCGATGTCGCGGTCAAGGATGGCAACGGCAAGCTCCTCCCCGGCGCCATTCCGGTCGTCACCATCTCGGCCGACGGCAGCTACTCCGGGATGGACTACGGATACGACACCGCGCCTGAAGTCGACCTGATTGCCTCGATCGAGCACAAGCTCAGTCTCGGCCTGCTCACCGGCTTCGTCATTCAGGGGCTGGTGCCGTACGGTCGAACGCCATCGCACACGCGCAACAAGCTGATGCTCAAGGCTGCATTCAGCGGCATCCCGGTCGCCATGGCGGGCCGCGGCGCGCCCATGGGCTTTGCCGACCCGACGGACTTCCAGATCGCCGCCACCAATCTCACCGCAAACAAGGCTCGATTCCTGCTGATGGCCTGCCTGCTGAAGTTCGGCAGCCTGCCGGCGGCGAAAGATCCCGACAAGCCAACAAGCGCGGAACTGGACGCCATCCGCAAGGCCGTCGCCGCCTATCAGGCGGTCTTCAATACGCACTGACCTCGGCCGGCGACGGCACCCGCGACCATGAATCCGTCGCGCTTCTATGCCGAAGCCAGCGGGCTAATGAGCTACGGAACCGACGTGACGGATGCGTATCGTCAGGTCGGCGTTTACGCCGGTCACATCCTCAAGGGCGCCATGCCGGCGGGCCTGCCCGTCATGCAGTCGACCAAGTTCGCGCTCGTCATCAACCTGCAAGCCGCCAGGATATGCTGCAGCTTCTTACCGCCGCCGCATCACCGCGCTCTCCAGCCACGAGATCGCGAGGTACATCAGCGACGACACGATCGCCAGGATCGTGATCGCGGTCATCACGATGTTCATCTTGAAGATCTGGCTGCCGTATTGAATGAGATAGCCGAGGCCGTAGGTCGCCGACTGGAATTCGCCGACCACGACGCCAACCAGCGAAAGGCCGGCATTCACCTTCAGCGTTGCGATCAGCGTAGGCACGCTGCCCGGCAGTACGACCTTAATGAGAATCTGTCCCTTCGTCGCGCCGAAGGTCTGCGCGAGCTTGATCTTGTTCGGGTCGACGCCCTGGAAGCCCGAGTAGATCATCAGGATGGTGATGAAGAGAGAGATCGCGAGCGACATGCCGTAGATCGACAGCGTGGCGCCGAGCCAGATGTAGAACAGCGGCACAAATGCCGTCTTCGGCAAGGCGTTGGCCACGACGAGATAAGGGTCGAGCACCTTGTAGAGCGCATTCCACCACCACAGTGCGGCGGCGATCGCGGTCCCGAGCACCATCGCGGCGGTGAAGCCGACCACTGTCGCCAGCGTGGTGGCCCAGGTGTGGGTGAGGATGCTCGCCTGCTGCGGCGTGGCGTTCAGCATCTCCAGGAAGGTCGGCCAGATCGTCGAGGGATAGCTGGTGAACAGCGGATTGATGAGATCGAGGCGGGGCGCGACCTCCCAAAGCACCAGGAACGCAACCAGCAGCGCGAGCTGCGTCGTCCGCACCGTCAGGTGGCCGCGCCGCTCGCGGCGCAGCCATTCGAGATATTGTGGGCTCGGGTTTACAGGGCCTGCGGTTTCAACCTTCGACATGAACTTCGAGCTCCTGCCAGAGGGCGTTGAAATAGCCATTGAACTCGGGCGTGTTGCGGGCGGCGAACGGCGCCGGGCGCTTGCCGTCGGCGGTGTTGAAGCGGATGGCGTGGTCCGACTTCACCCGGCCCGGCCGGCGCGACAGCACGATCACGCGCTCGGCCATGCTGACGGCTTCGCCGATGTCGTGCGTCACCAGGATCGCGGTCTTGCGCTCGCGGCGCAGGATTTCCGCGACTTCGTCGGCGAGCGCGATGCGGGTCTGCGAATCCAGCGCCGAGAACGGCTCGTCGAGCAGCACCACGTCCGGCTCGGTGCACAGCGTGCGAGCGAGCGCGACGCGCTGGCGCATGCCGCCCGAGAGCTGGCGCGGCAGATGGTTGAGGAACTGGCCGAGGCCGTAGCGCGTGAGCAGCGCCGCGGCGCGCGCGCGGGCGGCGTTCATGTCGGCGCCCTGGATTTCGGCTCCGAGCACGGCGTTGTCGAGAATGGTCCGCCACTCGAACAGGTAGTCCTGCTGGAGCATGTAGCCGACGTTGCGGCTCGGGCCGCTGACCGGCACGCCGTCAACCAGCACGGCGCCGTCGGTCGGCTGCAGGATCCCGGAGATCAGCGACAGCAGCGTGCTCTTGCCGCAGCCGCTCTGGCCGATGATGGCGACGAACTCTCCGGGCGCGACCGCGAGCGAGATGCCCTTGAGCGCCTCGGTCTCGCCCTCCGGGCCGAAGTAGCGCAGGCCGACGTCGCGCAGCTCGACCTTTGCCATGCCTGCGCCGGCCGGTGCCTGCACGGATCACTTCGCCTTGTTGGCGAACTCGTTGCGGATCAGGTCCTGGAACTTCACCCGTTTCGATGCTTCGAGCACGTTGCCGTGCACCAGGATGTCCTGGAACTTCGCGATCGGCTTTTCGTCGATGACCGGCGAGGTCTTCCACATTTTCAGCTTCTGGTAACGCGTTGCGGCGTTGATGAGCGCCTGCTTGTTGACGCCCGGGAAGTACTGCTCGATCGCGGCCACGATCTCGGTGGGCGATGCGGAATCGGTCCATTTCATCGCCTTGGCGATGGCGTTGGTGAAGCCCTGGATGACCTCGGGATTCTCCTTGATGTACTTGTCGGTCGCCATGAACGAGGTGTAGTCGGCAAGGCCGACGGTTTGCCCGATCGAGGCAAGGGCGAAGGCCTTGCCGTCGACCTCGAGCTGCGAGGGGTCCGGCTCGGTGAAAATGCCGTACTGGTTCTGGCCGGCGAGCCAGGATCCGACGCGCGCCGGGATTGCGACGTTGTTGTTGAGCTTGACGTCCTTCTGCGGGTCGATGCCGTTCATGCGCAGCGCCTCTTCGAGGAACAGGAGCGGCGTGCTGCCCGGGCGGAAGCCGAGGATCTCCTTGCCCTTGAGCATCTTCCAGTCGAACTTGTCGACCTTCTCGCGGCCCATCAGCATGAAGCCGTCGGTCGTGGTCAGGCCGCAGAAGATGCGGATCTTGGTCGTGGAATCGCTGTTGAGCACGTAGATCGCGGTCTCCGGACCGATCAGCGCGATGTCGGCGGTATTGGAAAGCAGCGCCGCCGTCGACTTGTCGCCGCCGAACGCGGTCGTCATCGTGATGTCGAGACCGGCGTCCTTGAAGTAGCCCTTGCTCAGCGCGACGTATTTCGGCGCGTAGAGCAGCGAGCGTACCACCTCGTTGTAGCGAACCTTGACGGGCGGCTTGCCCTGGGCCAGCGCATCGAACGATGCAGCGGTCGAAACCGAGCCCAGGGCGGCCAGCCCGCCTTGCATGACACGACGACGATTAAGCATGACAAACCTCGCTGTTGCCGGCGTTGGAGGCACGACCCGATGCCGCCGAAGCTTAGCACCGGCACTCCCGTAATTCTATTCCCCAACCGGAGGCAATTATCACGCCACCCGAACGGCGTGCGGCAATTCAACGAGGAAAGCCGGCGGCCGCTGGTGTGGACGGACTGGAAATCCATGGGCACTATCACGTTGAGGACGCGCAACGACTAGGCCGATTGGCGCGCCTTCCCAGGACATCGTGTTCAACGTGAGGCGTAAGCCATGAGTAAGAGTCCGAAACCTCGCATCGCCTATTTCGCCAGTTCAAATGCCAGGATCCACTCCATTCCTCCGTTGGTCACGAGCAACAAGGCGCGCGCGAAATAAGGATTTGAGCCGCTGACCAACCCTGGCCGGACGCCTGCGCGGTTCGAGGCCAAGATCGCCGGCCGCGGTGCCGATGCTCTAGCTGAGAACTAACGTCGATCGAACGAATGGTGCCTGACCGGAGTGCCCACTGGGCGGTAAACATTATTATCCAATTGTTAGTCATATTGGCCCCGTAGTGTCCCTGACCATCCTTGGTATGTTGGCAGTAAGGGCAAGATCGCGGGAGGGAAAATGGTATTTCGCACATTCGCTGCAGCCGCAACATTGCTGATCGGCATTGTAGCGCCAGACGACCAAGCACTGGCGCAGTACTATTCGCAGCCTGCACAAGCCGAGCTCTCTGCCGATGCGAATTTCTATTCTGTCATTCAGATGGCTCAGCTCCAGCCGTCCAACACGGCAAATACGATCATCCCGGGCGAGCAACAGCATGAACTTCGCCCACCGCGACCAATCGGGCCAGATCCGAACATCACGGGCACTATCAATCCGCACACGGGCACTGCGCTGCCGCCCGAGTTGCGGCCAGAGATCGGTCCGCCAAAAGAATTGCCACCGCAGTTTCGCCGCACGTTGGTCGATTATCGGACTGCGGAGCCAATCGGAACGATCATCATCGACACGTCGAATACCTATCTCTATCTCGTGCTCGAAAATGGCAAGGCGATACGCTACGGCATTGGCGTCGGCCGGGAGGGCTTCACCTGGGCTGGCTCAGAAAGAATCTCAAAGATGGCGGAGTGGCCGGATTGGCATCCGCCTACCGAGATGATCGAGCGCGAGCCATATCTGCCTCGCTTCATGGCCGGCGGCGAAGGCAACCCGCTCGGAGCGCGCGCGCTCTATCTTGGAAAGTCGCTGTATCGCATTCATGGCACCAATCAGCCATCGACGATTGGCACGTTCGTATCGTCGGGCTGCATTCGGCTGATTAACCGGGACATCATGGACCTCTACGCCCGTGTCCAAGTCGGCACGCGAGTGGTGGTGATAGCGGGCAGGCCGCCCGCGACCGCCGCTGCGTCGCCGGAGAATTCTGCCATAGAAACGCGGTTGGTTCCGCCGGCGGACGTACCATCAGCCTCTGGCAGGCCGATGACGACCGCCCCACTTCAACAGCCGCCGCTTGTCCGATAAGTGGAGCCATGTTGACGCGGACGTAACATCCAGCCTATCGCCGGATCGTCACGCAGACTGTGTGTACCGAAAACCTCATCCGTATTGATTGGCTGACGGAATCGCCTAACGTCTGTGTACGATGTTGGCGCTTTTATCCTTTGTCCTGGCCGTTTTGACCTCGCCGTTCAAGTCCAAGAGCCAGCTTGAGGCAGAGAATGCGGCGCTCCGACATCAGTTGATCTTGTTACAGCGCAAGGTGCGGGGACGGGTCACGCTAACGAACAGCGACCGCTGGTTCTTGGTTCAGCTATATCGATGGTTTCCGTCGATCCTGCAGGTCCTCACGATCATGCAACCTGAGACCATCGTGCGGTGGCATCGGGCCGGTTTCCGCAGCTACTGGCGTTGGAAATCGCGCCGGCGGGGAGGGCGACCCCAGATCGAGACGGACCTCCGTGCTTTGATCCGGCGGATGAGCATTGAGAATCCGCTTTGGGCGCGCCACGTATCCACGGCGAACCGCTCAAGCTCGGGTTTGAGGTCGCGCAGTCAAGCGTTGCCAAGTACATGGTCAAGCGACGTGGGCCACCCAGTCAGGGATGGCGCACGTTTCTGCGGAACCACGCGCCGGACATTGCCGCCATGGATCTGTTCGTCGTTCCGACCATTGGCTTGGATATGCTGTATGCCTTCGTCATCGTCCGTCTGGGTCGCAGAGACCTGGTGTGGATCAACGTCACCACAAACCCGACGGCTGAATGGATCGCACGCCAGTTAACTGAGGCATTCCCCTGGAATGAAGCGCCGCAGTACCTGATCCGGGATCGGGATCGGATCTATGGCACTGTTGTCACACGCCGGCTTCGTGCCATGGGCATCCGGGACAAGCCTGTAGCGCCGGCCCCGCCTTGGCAGAATGGCTTCGCTGAACGGTTGATCGGATCGATCAGACGCGAATGCGTGGATCATTTTATAATCTTGGGCGAGGCGCATCTGTGCCGCATCCTGCGAGCGTACGCTCGCTATTACAATGAAATCCGAACGCATCGGTCATTGGACAAAGATGCGCCGGTCTCTCGCCCAATTCAGCGCACCGGAACCATCGGGTCATACGCGCTTCTCGGCGGGCTCCATCACCATTACGTTCGGGTTTAGGTTTTCGGTACAGACGCCCGGATCGTCGCCCACCGAATTCATTTCACGCTGATGCCGGCAGCCTTGATCACCTTGCCCATCTTTTCGGTTTCGTTGGCCAGGAACTTGCCGAACTCCTCAGGCGACATCGACAACGGAACGCCGCCGAGGCCGTCAAGCCGTGCCTTCATCTTGGGATCGGCGAGGGCGGCGTTCACCTCCTTGTTGAGCGTCGCGATGATCGCGGCGGGCGTACCGGCCGGCGCGCCGACGCCATACCACTGAGCCGATTCGAATCCCGGCACCGTATCGCCGACTGTCGGAATTTCGGGCATCGACTCCAGCCGCCTCGCCGATGTCACCGCAATTGCGCGCAGCGTGCCGGCCTTGATGTACTGGATCGCCGACGGAATCGTGCAGAACACCATCTGCACCTGCCCGCCGAGCAGGTCATTGAGCGCGGGAGCTGTGCCGCGATACGGCACGTGCGTCATCTGGATGCCGGTCATCAGCTGGAGTAGCTCGCCCGAGGCGTGGTCCGGCCCGCCTGCGCCGCCGGTCCCCATGTTGACCTTGCGCGGACTGGCCTTCGCGTAGGCGATGAATTCGCTGACATTCTTGGCCGGAAACGCTGGATTGACCGCCATGAAGTAGGGAAAGCGTCCGATGCCCGCGACCGGCGCGATGTCGCGCATGAAATTGAAGCTGAGATTTTCGTAGTAGGTCGCGTTGATCGCATTCGCCGCGTTGACCAGCAGCAAGGTGTAGCCGTCCGGCCGCGAACGCACCGCTGCCTCGGTGGCGATATTGGTCGCCGCCCCGGTGCGGTTCTCCACCACGAATTGCTGCCGGAGCCGCTCTGACAGCCATTGGCCGATCAGGCGCGCCGCAATGTCGACGCCGCCGCCCGCAGCATAGCCAACCAGGATGCGCACTGGGCGCGAGGGATAGGTTTCCGCCGAGGCCGCTTGCGGCCAGACTGCGACGGCGGCGGTAGCCCCCGCAAGGCGCAACAGTTTGCGTCGGTGTATCAACATGACGTTCCCCCTGCGTGACGCGACAATCTATATTAGTATGCTATCTTTGGCCATCCTGCCACAAGTATCGGCCGCGGCCTTGAACAACAGATCATAGGCTACGGCCTTGTTCTGGGGCGATGCCGGCGATCGAGCTGGCAGCGGGACTCGGCGTTTTGTGCCGACGGGGTGATGAATGAGTGGATACCTAACCCGTGGGCATTATTACAAGCGTCAGCGGATGCAATTGTCCAGGAGGCGCGCCACCGAAGAGAGTGCGGCGATGTCGCTGGTCACGCTGCGTAACGCGCGACGCTGCTCTCGCGACAGCAGATGTTCGGTGTTGGCCTCAAACTTCGCTTCGACATCAGCGCGAGATATGGGATTTTCGGCGCTACCGCGATGATGCTCCTGTTCCGAGTTCCATCGTCGGCCGTCATCGGTCTCGATCATTATTCGTGCGCGCAATTGTCCGGGCGCCGTGGGGCTGATCTCGACTGGCGTTGCCACTCGCCCGGCCAGGTTCAGGACGGATGCGTCACGAATGATCTCTTCTGTAAATGCTGCCGGACCGCAATGGCCGAGTTGCATGGCTGCGGCAATGCAGTACTGGAGGCTCGCCCGCGCGTGTGTTGGCGTGAAGGGCGAAAGCTTCTCCGCGCGCGGTTCAGCGACGACGCCAATGTATTGTTCGGCAATCGGTGCAGTAATTGTGCGGATGTGATTGTGCCGAAGGCCGTGCCGGTATGCGGCTAGCGCCAGATCGACGAACGGCTGGATTACCTGGGCGCAGGGATACGGCTTCACCGAAGAACGGCGGAACTCCCAGGTCTGGCCGAGTCCCGAGGTCAGCCGGTTGAAGTGCAACCCGCCCTCAGGCGCGCCAGCGAGCGCGGCAAACAGGCCGCGGCGCCCTTCAAACACGGTAGCCGGTCCGGTGAATCCGTTTGCGGCAAGATGCACGGCAGCGATGCCGCTGAAGGCGGCCCAGCCGGGATGCATCGTCTTCACCCAGGTTCCATCGGAAAAGGCTTCGAGGAGACCGGCGGCTTGGCTGCCGTGGATGCCGATGGCTGCTTGCATCTTGGACGCTTCGAGACCTAGCAGGCGCCCGGCGACGGCGGCCGCGCCGAAGCCAGTCAGCAGGCCGGTCGGATGCAGTCCGCGTTTGTGGAACGCCATGGGCGCAACGTTGCCGAGCCGGCAACTGATCTCGCTGCCAGCCGCCAGCACCACCAGCAGTTCTTTGCCGGAAGCCCCCACCATTTCGCCGACCGCGAGCGCGGCCGGCACGATCGCGGCGCTGGGATGCACAAGGCTCGGGTCGTGAGTGTCGTCGAAATCCATCGCATGTGCGAGTGTGCCGTCAGCAAGCGCGGCGAGCATTGCCGAACTGCGGTCTCCGAATCCAACGATTCGGCTCGACGTCCCGCTACCCATCGCCAACGCGCCGTCGCGCACCGCCCGGCCGATTGGCGTGTCCGTCGCCGCCAGCATAATACCTATGGTGTCCAGCAAGCGGAGTTGCGCAGTTTCAACGATATCGGACGGCAGGTCGCTGCGCTGCAGGCCCAGGGTCCATTCTGCCAGCGCGCCGCTAGGGGTCGACATGACGGGCTCATGCGCGCGCATGCATGCCGCCATCGACGGTCACCACGCTGCCGCTTATCCAGCCGGCACAGGGGCTGGCCAGAAAAACAACGACACTGGCGCATTCCTCGACCGTTCCCGGTCGTCCCTGCGGCAAGTCCTTGAGCATCTCGCGCCATCGGTCCGCGTCGCCGAGAGCTTGCTGCGCCTTAATTCGCTGCTGGCGCTCCAAGCGCTCGGTGGCAATCTGGCCGGGGCTGACGCCGACGACGCGGACGCCGTGGTCGAGGCTCTCGGCGCCAAGCGCTTTGGTAAGCGCGATCAAGCCGGCATTGGCGATGCTGCCACTGATGTAATTGGCCACCGGCCGTTCGCCGGCGTTTCCAATGACATTGACGATCACCCCGCTGCCGCGCCGGCACATTGCCGGGTAGATCTCGCGCGTGAGATTGATGCAGCCGAACAGCTTCAGGTTCCAGCCTTCCAGCCAAGTCTGCTCATCCACCATGTCGATGCTGCCGGCGCGAATGGCGCCGGCGCAATTGACCAAAATGTCGATTCCCCCCGGAGCCTTGGCCAGCGCGCGGCAGTTTTCGGATTTACTCAGGTCAGTCGCATGAATCGCAACCTCAACCGAATACGCTTGCTCCAGTTCACGCTTTGCCCTTTCGAGATCGACCTGCGTACGTGCTGCCAGATGCAGATGACAGCCCTCCTGGGCGAGAAGCTCGGCGACGCCGCGGCCGATACCTTGCGAGCCGCCCGTGATCAAGGCGCGCTTGCCGGTCAATTGCAATTCCATGCTTGCCCCCTGCTACCGCGCGTATACGCGTCGGCTATTCCGCTATCCCAATTTATCGTACCCATAAAGTAGCATTTCGCGCCCTTGGCCGCGGGGCGTCGACCGGCAACCATGGAGCGAGCGGCAGCGCCGACTATTTACAACGTATTCGCGTTGGCGGTACGCTTACAAACCGTGATTGCGTAGCGGCTTTCCGGTCGGCGGTCGCCAGGGAAGTCGGCCATTCGCCCGGGTGATTGTGTTCATCCTCCTGTGTTGCCGCGGTCATTGTACCAGGCTGCCGTACTGCCTCCTGCAGTGCCGGAAGAGGTCGCTTACGCGGCACTATTCTTGGCGACGGGCGAATCTTCGTTCATGACGGGTGCCGATATGCTGATCAATGGCGGATGTACGGCGCGATGAGCGACGCGGCGAGATCCAATTCGCGCTACCCGCGCCGAGCGGAATCTGAACAAGACAACGGAGCCGGCGTGAAATGAGCAATGCGGGAGCGGAGCTGGGCATCGCGGTGGTCGGCGCTGGCCGCATCGGGACGCTACGAGCTCGGCTCGCGGCCAAACATCCCTCGGTGCGCTTTCTGGCGGTCTCCGACATAGATCCCGCCCGCGCCGAAGCGCTTGCCGAGACGACGACCGCCGATGTTCACTCGCATAACAATGACGATGTGATCAGCCACCCTGAAGTGAATGCTGTGATCGTCTCGACACCTGAGGCCGAACACTCGGCGCCGGTATGCAGGGCGCTCGAGCTCGGCAAACCTGTACTGTGCGAGAAGCCGCTTGGCCTGGAACTCGCGCAGGCGGACGAAATTTTAAGCGTGTTGCAACGGACCGGCGGCAACCTGAGGGTCGGCTACAGCCGGCGCTACAAGGAATGCTTCCTGCGCGCCAAGGAGCAGATGGTGCAAGGGCGCTTGGGCAAGGTCGTGGGCGGCATGGCGCGGGTATATAACTCACGCGCCCAGGCATTCTCGATCCTCAAACGCGACCCGCACGCGACGCCCATCAATGACGTGCTCACTTATTACGTCGATCTGATGTGTTGGTTCCTGGAGGGTCGGCGCCCGGTTGAGGTGATAGCGCGTGGGCAGTCGGGCATTTTCAAGCAAGCGGGATATTCGGCCGACGATGTCACCTGGGCGATTATAACCATGGACGACGGGGCCGTGCTCAGCCTCGGTATCAGCTACGCACTTCCGTCCCGCTATCCGACGCTCGGGCAGTCCGATCGCGTCGAATTGCTCGGCACCGAGGGCACGATGATTATCGACGACGATCATCTCGACCATCTGCTCTATTCCGACCGCGGCATTCCCCACGCCTATGTGCCCGATCATCAGGTCAACATGGCCTTCCTCGGCAGCAACACTGCGGGCGACTGGGCGGTGGGTGATTTCTGGGGGCCGCTCGCAAACGAGACGCGAGCTTGGCTCGACCACTTGGTCAAGGGCCAACCGACCGTCCACACCACACCCGAGCAGGCGCGCCTGAACCTGATCACCACCTTGGCGATCGAGCAGGCGGTGGCGACAGGCGAACGGGTTTGCATCCCGGCAGATGCTGATCAGTGAATGTCGAGAATCCAGGCTCAGCGTGTTGACGGCGGGCAAAAAATCAACTTGAGCAGATCAGTCATCAGGCCGCGAGCTTACCCCGTCCGCTCCCCGCGTCTACGTCAAATCGAATTTTCGGTACACACAGGTGGTGATCCAACGTTGATTGAGGAAATTGCGCTCGATCCTTCGTGACGCCGCGCGCCAAGCTATCGGGACGCAGCACAGTAATATTGCGTTCCGCGTTCCTTTGTCCCGCCCAGAAAAAATGGCACGAACAAGCGCCTCCCTTAGGATTGGCATCAGCGAAGTTCACCGAACTTTTCACGATAGTTGCGCGCACCGTTGAGCAAGCTGAACAGTCGGGCTGGCGTGACGGGATATTCGGTTATTTCTATACCGAACGGCGAGAGCGCGTTTTCGATCGCAGAGATGATGGCGCCGGCCGCCGGCACGCAACCTGATTCGCCGACGCCTTTGACGCCTAATGGATTAAGCGGCGAGGGGTACTCGGCGAATATCACCTCGATGTTGGGCACCTCAGTTGCGCTCACCAGCAGGTAATCAGCGAAATTCGTCGTCACTGGCTGCGCCTGTTCGTCGTAGCCCATCCATTCGTACAGCGAGTTGCCGATCGCATGGGCGACACCGCCGACAATCTGACCATGGACGATCATCGGGTTGATGATGCAGCCGCTATCATTGACCACGGCATAACGCAGAATACGAACCGCAACGGTGTCAATGTCAACTTCCACTTCGACCGCATGACAGCCGATGCCATATGTCAGCGCGGGCGGGATGAAGTTCTGCATGCTCTCAAGACCTGGCTCGAAATTACCCGGCATCGAATAGCCCGGCACGCCTGACACCGCCTCCGCCACGGCCTTAAGCGTGATGCGGTGATCGGTACCGGCGATGGCGACCTGGCCGTCCTTGATCTCTAGGTCTCGTGGGCTTGCCTCGAGCAGATGCGCTGCTACGGCCAAGACCTTTTTTCGTACGGCGACCGCGGCCATGTGCACCGCTGAGCCTGCTGTAATGGTCTGGCGGCTGGCGAAGCCGCCTTGGCCGTATGGGATGACCGCCGTGTCCCCGGCGATGACGGTCACATCGGCGGGGTCGATGTTGAACTGTTCGGCACAGATTTGCGCAAGCGCTGTGCGGATGCCCTGACCCATAGGCATTGCGCCGGTATAGACGGAGATACGGCCGGAGCGGCCGATGCGCACGATACCCGACTCGAACGGGCCCCGGCCCGTGCCTTTTACGCCATTGCCAACGCCAATTCCGAGGTAGCGACGCTCGGCACGCGCCTGGGCTTGGCGCGCCGGAAAGCCAGTGTAGTCCACGGCGTCCAACACCGTTTGCTGACAACGTGGGAAGTCGCCGCTGTCGATGGTGATCAACGAACCCGACCGTGTTTTGAGCGGTGTGATATAGGGAATTTTGTCAGCCGGCACGAGGTTGCGCCGTCGGACCTCGGCGCGATCGAGCTTGAGTTTGCGAGCGATTGCATCGAGCACCCGCTCCATGGCGAACGCGCCTTCGGGATATCCTGCTCCCCGCACCGGCATAGTCGCGACTTTGTTGGTCTCAACGACCTGCACGGTGATTTCATAGGCCGGCAGAACGTAAGGTCCGGGCACTGCCGTTGAGGCGTTGTACGGCAGGTTAATTCCCTGGGGCGTGTAGGCGCCCTGGTCGTGTATCATGCGGCCACGCAGGCCGAGCAATCGGGCATCTGCCTCGAAGGCCGCCTCCATATCCCAATATTGCTCGCGCTCTTGTACCGCTGCGAGAAAATGCTCCCTACGGTCCTCGACCCATTTCACGGGGCGACGGAGTTTGAGTCCCGTGGCGGCGACCACCACTTCTTCCGGATACATAACGAACTTCGCTCCAAAGGCGCCGCCGACGTCGGGCGCAATCACGCGTACCTGATTCTCATCAAGCCTAAGAAGAGTCATGAGAAAGGCACGAACCTCATGAGCGAGCTGGGTTGACGTCCAGAGCGTCAAGCGGTCTTCATTCGCATCATAAGACGCAAGCGCGCCACGGCCTTCGATCGAATGAGCACCGCCGCGGTGTTGCTTGAGCTTGACGCTGACACGGTGAGGCGCGCCGGCAAAGGCCGCAGCGACGTCGCCATAGGATTGGTGGATCTCCGTCATCACGTTGCTCTTTCGCCCGCGGTGGGCGAGGGGAGCACCAGGCGCCGTTGCTGAGCGGCAGTCCGACACCGCCGGAAGAGGGTCGTAGTCGACCGCCACCATTGCTGTAGCGTCCTCAGCCAAATAGCGGGATTCTGCAATTACGACGGCCACGGCTTCGCCGACGAACGCGACCTCATCCTTGGCCAAAACGAATGGAGTGATATCAGGCGGCAGTTCCGCCGAGCGGAATTGCAGGGGCAGGCGTTCCGAGGATAACTGCGGTGCGATGTCGGCGAGAGTCAGGACCGCATGCACGCCGGGCATTTTTGCCGCAGCAACGGTATCGACACTTCGAATAAGTGCGTGTGCGTGGGGGCTGCGCACAAAGGCAGCATGAAGTATTCCAGGAAATTGCAGGTCGTCCAGAAAACGGCCGCGACCTTGGAGAAGAGGAAAGTCCTCGATCCGTTTGATTGGCCTGCCGACGAAAACGAAATTATCCAAGCGGGACTATCCAAACGATGACGCGAGCGACCCACGTGTATGCACGCCGAAAAGTCATTGTAACGCGCATGTCATGTGAGAAACAGGCAGCCGTTGATCGCAAGTTACAGGTCAGGCTTTGAATTATAGGCATGTCCGAATGGGTGTTCAACTCGCAAAGACTCGCAAAGACTTGTGTGTCGCAAAAGCTTGTGCAACCTTCTCGGCGACGGATTGCGCGACATCCTGGACCCGAGGCTGAAGCGGCCGGGGTCCGGGATAGGCTGATCGCAACGGTGGTGACAGGCCGTTCGTCGACAGGCAAAGTGTCCCCAGCCAAACAATCGGAGTTGGAACGATGGCGTCGGTCCAGGCCATGAACATCGAAGCCAAAAGCGCAGATGGGTTCGGAGTTGTCGGCGATTCGCGGCCAGGCGCTGCGGCGCTCGGTGGAGCTTAAACCTGGAAGGCACAAGTACGTCGAGAGCGCGATCACCAAGTGGGCCGGGCCGCCACGATAAAGGCCAGCGGGATTACCCCACAATGATGGCGCCCGACCGCCGCGGCAGCACGTCGAGCCTCATTGTGGCTCGGCGGGTTCGGCGCGGTCTACGCAGAACGGGACAGATCGCGCATGACTTACAAGTTCATCGGGCAACCGGTCGCTCGGATCGAGGACGATGCGCTGATTAAGGGCGCGGGGAGCTTCGTCGACGATATTCGTTTGCCGGGGACGCTCGAAGCAGCGTTCGTGCGCAGCTCATTCGCCCATGCCAGGATCAAGTCCATCGATCTGTCGGCGGCCCGGGCTGCGCCCGGGGTGCACGCGGTTCTCGCCTTTGAGGATTTGCGGCCGCTGCTGACGCAGGACCGGCTGCCATTGGAATTGCGGTTGGAGGCCCTGCCGCCGAACATCACGCCGTTTCCGCTGGCAAAGGAAGAAGTGGTCTTTGTCGGCGAAGCAATTGCGGTGGTGATCGCGGAACGCCGCTATCTTGCCGAAGACGCGGCGATGCTGGTCGAGGTCGACTACGAGCCGCTTGAAGCCGTGTCTGACTGCAGCCTGGCCATTGAGCGGGGCGCGCCGCGCGCGGACACCCGCAAGGCCTCGAACATCGTCAAGGAATTTCGTCAGGCTTACGGAAACGTCGGCGATGCCTTCGCCCGCGCGCCGCATCGCGCCGGGTTGAAGATGCATACGCATCGCGGCTGCGCGCATCCATTGGAAGGACGCGCCGTCCTCGCCAATTACGATGCCATCGAGGACCGACTCACCGTCTGGGATTCGACCCAGGAGTCGCATGACGTGCGCGGGCTTCTCATTACCCTGCTCGGGCTGAACGAGAACCAGATCCGGGTCATCGCGCCGGACGTCGGCGGCGGATTTGGCTGCAAGCATTTGATGTATCCGGAGGAGGTCGTCATCGCCGCGGCGAGCCGGATGCTGCGGCGGCCGGTGAAATGGGTTGAGGATCGGCGCGAGCATTTCCTGTCCGCGATCCAGGAGCGCGACCAGTGTTGGGACATGGAGGTGGCCTTCGACAATGAAGGCCGGCTGCTCGGCATGCGCGGGCGGATGATTCACGACCAGGGCGCCTATACCCCGCGAGGGACCAACCTGCCGACCAATGCCTCGACAGCATTGCCTGGGCCCTATTTGCTGCCCTGTCTCGACCTTCACGTGATCGTCGCCGAGACCAACAAGGTCGCAACCATACCGATCCGCGGCGCCGGCTATCCATCGGCAAATTTCGCGATGGAACGCTTGCTGGACTGCATTGCGCGCGAGCTCAAGCTCGATCGCGCGGAGGTGCGCCGCCGCAATCTAATCTCTGCGGACAAGATGCCCTATGACACCCGGCTTGCTGCGCGTTCGGGGTCGGCCATCGTATACGACAGCGGCGACTATCCGAAGATGATGGCGACGTGCCTCGAGGCGATTGATTATGCCGGGTTCGCCGAGCGCCAGCGCCGTGCGCGCGAGCAAGGCCGCTTTCTCGGGATCGGCATGGCCATGGGCTTGAAGGGCACCGGGCGCGGACCGTTCGAGTCAGCAATCGTGCGCATCGATCGGTCCGGGAAAGTATCAGTCTATACCGGTGCGGTAGCGATCGGGCAGGGTCTTAAGACCGCGTTGTCGCAGATTTGCGCCGAGCAGCTCGGCGTCGATCCGAGCGCCATTGCGGTTGTCGCGGGGGACACAGGAGCGATTTCGCTGGGACTCGGCGCCTTCGCCAGCCGGCAGACCGTCATGGCCGGTTCGGCGGTTCATGTCGCCGCGGTGGCGGTGCGTGAAAAGGTTCTCAAGGTGGCTGCCGACATGCTTGAAGTCGGCACCGACGATCTGGAATTGCGCGGCGGACGCGTCGAGGTCAAAGGCGTGCGCGATTTCGGGCTGAGCTTCCAGGAACTTGGCCTTACCATGGCCGGAGTGCCGGGCTACAAGCTGCCGGGCGATGCAACGCCCGGGCTCGAACAGGCGCACAACTTTCTCAACACCAGCCTTACCTATGCCGGGGCATCGCTGGCGGTCGAACTCGAGGTTGACGCCCAAACCGGCCAGGTCGAACTGCTCAAGCTCGTCGTCGTCAACGACAGCGGCCGTGTCATCAATCCGCAGACCGTGAGCGGCCAGGTGATCGGAAGCGTTGTCCATACGCTGGGCAACACCCTGTTCGAATGGATGGGCTATGACGGCCAGGCGCAGCCGCTGACGACGACGTTTGCAGACTATCTGCTACCGACCGCTCCCGATATTCCGCATATCGAAATCAAAATGCTGGAGTACCTCGGAGCAAACAATCCGCTCGGCGTGAAGGGGGCGGGAGAGACCGCTTGCATCCCGGTGCCGGGCGCGGTGATCTCGGCGATTGAGAATGCGCTCGAGCCGTTCGGCGTGCGGCTTGCCGAATTTCCGCTGTCGCCCGCGCGCCTTTTCGAGCTGATCAATTCACAAAGCTCAGGACACTGATCGGGAATTATCCGCACACCGCGCCTTTGAAATCCGGCGTTGTGCGCTCGGATAGTTTCGATGTCGACTTTATTGAGATCAATCCGGTTTGGGGCGGCGTCAAAGGGATCCGCGGCAATCTGTCCGACGTTTCGGAAATGGCAGTCGTCACCTATTTGATTGCCAACGCGCATGGCAAGCCACTGGCGCTGTTGCCGGCGGCCGTAATCAGGCGCTTCCGGCACCTTTGACGAGATCGTGCTAACGCGTCAGCGCGGCAATCACCCCGCCGCCTCTCGTATTGCCTTCCACACCCGCGCCGGCGTGTACGGCATTTCGATATGCCGCACACCGACCTCAGCCAGCGCATCGTGCACTGCATTGGCAAGGCATGGCACCGAGCCGGTGGTGCCAGCCTCGCCCGCACCTTTGGCGCCAAGCGGGTTGGCCGGCGACGGCACCGGGCGGTCGAGCAGCGTCAGCTCCGGCAGCACCTCGGCGCGCGGCATGTAGTAGTCCATGAATGAGCCGGTCAGGAACTGCCCGCTGTCACGGTCGTAGTTGCAGTGCTCGCCCAGCACCTGGCCGATGCCCTGCATCAGCCCGCCGTGCAATTGGCCCTCGACAATTTCGTGGTTGTAGATAACGCCGCAGTCGTCGACCGCGATGTAGCGCAAGATGTCGATCTTGCCGGTGTCGGGATCGACCTCGACCTCGGAAATGTGGGCGCCGCTCGGAAACGCTGCCGACACCTGCGCAGTGGTCTGGGCGTCGAGCGGGTGTGGGCCGGGGCCGGCGTGCTTCTTCACCAGTTCGGTCAGGCCGATCCGGTGGTCGGTGCCCTTGACGACGAAGGTGCCCTCCTTGAACTCGACATCGGCCGCCGACACCTCCAGCGACTGCGCTGCAAGGTCGATGCCCTTCTTGATGACCTCGTGCGCGCCGTGATGCAAGGCGACGCCGTGGCTCAAAAGCGAGCGCGAGCCGAAGGTTCCGGTGCCGGTGAGCTTGGGACCCGACGGATCGCTGGCGTGCAGGTTGACCGTTTCGGGATCGACGCCGAGCATGTTGGCGACGATTTCGGTGTGCACCGTCTCATGACTCTGTCCGGTCGGACCGGCCAGCGTGTAGAGTGAAATCTCGCCGTTGCGCCCGAACCTTATCGCTATCTCCTCCTTGCCGACCCCGCCGGACGGCTCGATGAACAGCGCAAGCCCGATGCCGCGGAGCTTGCCGCGCCGCTTGGCCTCGCGCCGCCGCGCCGGGAACTTGTCCCAGTCGGCGGCCTGGAGCGCGGTCGAGAGCAGCGTCGGCGCGTCGGCGCAATCGTACGTGAAGGCGGTCGGTGTCTTGTACGGGAAGGCGCTCTTTGGGAGCATGTTCTTGCGGCGCAGCCTCACGCGGCCGACGCCGGTGACGCGCGCGGCCTCGTCGACCAGACGTTCCCAGAGATAGGACACGTTGGGGCGGCCCGCGCCGCGATAGGCGGTGCCGGGCGCACAGTTGGTCAGGATCAACTTGTGCAGGCCGAACAGCGCCGGCACCTTGTAGATATTGTTCGACATGCTGCGCGGCGACGCCATGGTGTTGATGAATGGGCCGTTCTTCGAGCAATAGGCCCCCATGTTGACCAGCCACTGAACGCGCAGCGCGACGAAGTTGCCGTCGGCGTCGAGCCCCAGCGTCCCGGTCAACACCGCGCCGCGGCCCTGGTGATCGTTGGCGAGACTTTCAGATCGCGTGCCGACCCATTGGACCGGCCGCCCGACGGTCTTTGCCGCAAGCAGCACGGCGACGTTTTCCGGATAGACCTCGTTGCGCACGCCGAAGCCGCCGCCGACGTCGCGGGTGTGCAGGCGAAACCGCTCGGCCGGCAGACCGGTGACCTGGGCGAACGCCACCTGAATGTCGGCCATGCCCTGGTTCTGCATGTACACGTCGAAGCTGTCGGTGGCCGGATCGTAGGCCACCGTGCAGGCCTTAGGCTCCATCGGCGCGCCCGAAATGCGCTGCGCGTCGAGCGTCAGCGTGACCTTGTGAACCGCCTTGGCCATCGCCGCTTCGGTGGCGGCTTCATCGCCGTAGCCGAACTCAAGCACCGTATTGTTGGGCACAGAATCGTGGAGCTGCACCGCGTTCGGCGCGATCGCCGCTGCGGGCGTGGTGACGACCGGCAAATCCTCGTAATCAACCTCGATCAGCTCGCAGGCGTCCTGGGCGATCGCCGCGGTTTCGGCGACCGCGAGCGCAACCGCCTCGCCGGCGAAGCGGACGCGGCCCTGCGCCAGTCCGTGCCGCTCCGGCGCACGAAAGGCCGAGCCCTTGTATCCTGGTCCGGGCGCGTTCGACGGCAGCGACTTATAGCCGGCCGCCTTTATGTCGTCGCCGCTCAGCACCGCCAGCACACCCGGCAGCGCGCGCGCCGCGCTCGTGTCGATCGAGCGGATGCGCGCGTGGGCGCGATCGGACCGCAGGAAAGCGGCATGGACCTGGCCGGGCAGGTTCCAATCCGCCGTGAAGCAGCCGGTGCCGGTCAGCAACCGCCGGTCTTCACGCCGGCCTTTGAAGTGAGAGCTCATTCTCAATGCCTTCGTGCTTTCGACGTGACGATGGGCGCAGCGGATTTCAAACACCAGCTTGCCGCGGAAATGCCGGCTGTCTGTACCGAAAACCTGATCCGGCGACGCAATCCATTTTCGCAGTAAAATTCCCTGTTCCTTGAAATTATTTCCCTGTTCCCTCGGAAATATTCCCTGATCTGTTGCGCAGGGAATTTCTTTGTAAGCGATTGAATTCGCTCCCTTATTGAGCGCCAAAATTCCGGATAGAGACCAGAAATCGCAAAATTCCCTGTTATTTTCCCTGTTAGCAGGGAATTTGGCAGTGGAGACGGGTTCGAATGTGACTGCGTCCGCCGCCAGCGCCTCAGAGAACTAGTACCTCTGCACAGAGGTTTTGACCGGTTGAGCGTGGTTCATCGTAGGTCCGGCAGGTGTTCTGGATCAACGATCAATTCGATGCTGCGAGCGATCCTGGGTTTCCTTCTGATGAACCCCGCTCGTTCGAGC
>Ga0209640_10001502_pt1 | contig 19779 bp, 20 predicted proteins | sample RifCSP10_1_FD_184018 | JGI IMG/M metagenome (GOLD analysis project Ga0209640, IMG submission 184018) | Soil microbial communities from Rifle, Colorado - Rifle CSP2_sed 10_1 (SPAdes) (version 2) | ecosystem: Environmental > Terrestrial > Deep subsurface > Rock core/Sediment | place: Rifle...
GTGGTGGAGTCCACCCCGTAATCGCGCGAGATGCTGTACAGCGTCTCGCCGCGCTTGACGACGTGCTCGCGCGCCGCGCCGGGCAGCACCAGCTTCTGGCCGCGATAAATCGTGTACGGCGCGCTCAGATTGTTGGCCTCGATCAGCGCGCGCAACGGCACGCCGGTCTTCTTGGCAATGCCGTACAGCGTGTCGCCGGCGACGACTGTGACGGTCGGACCTGACGGCGACGGCGCGGTGCTCTGTACCGCCGGCGGGTAATTCGACCTCGTCGGCGGTCCGGGCAGCGTGCACGCAGCAAGCAGCGACGCCAGCAATGCCGCCGCCGGCAAACGCAGCGCCCACCCATGCCGAGACACCATCACACCCGCGACTTTACGAATCCGCGGACTCGCGATCAATGGGCCATACCGCCGGGCACGACGCGCTTGGCGGCCGGCGTATCGGAAATCAGCGGCACAAAGCGCACGGCGATGAGCTCCTCCTCGGTGAGCCCGCCTTCGGCGTGGCGGATGCGGATGAGCCGCTGATCGCCGTGCACCGGCCCCACCGGCGCAACCAGGATGCCGCCGGGCGCGAGCTGCTCGAGCAACGCGTCGGGCAGCTTGGGCGCCGCCGCGGTCACCATGATGCGGTCGAAGGAGAGCTGCTCCGGCCAGCCGCGGCTGCCGTCGCCCAGCCGCGTCACCATGTTGCGCAACTTGAGCTCCTCGAACCGCCTGTTGGCCTCGATCAGGAGCTCGCGCTGGCGCTCGACCGAATAGACCCGGCGCGCCAGCCGCGCCAGGATCGCGGCCTGGTAGCCCGAGCCGGTGCCGATCTCCAGCACCTTCATGCGGGGCTCGACCTCCAGCGCCTGGGTCATCAGCGCCACCACGGTCGGCTGGCTGATGGTCTGCCCCTCCCCGATCGGCAGCGCGACATTCTCATACGCCTGGTGGCGGAACGTCGCGGGCACGAACAGCTCGCGCGGCGTGCGCTCGATCGCCGACAACACCCGCGTATCCGTCACCCCGTCCTGGCGGAGCTGCATGATGAGCCGGATGCGGGCGGCTTCGAGGCTCACGTGGGTCTGATCTCCGTGAGCCCGCCCATGTAGGGGCGCAGCGCCTCGGGTATCGCGATCGATCCGTCGGCGCGCTGGTAGTTTTCCAGCACCGCGATCAGCGTGCGGCCGACCGCGAGCCCCGACCCGTTCAGGGTATGCACGAATTGGGTGCCCTTCTGGCCTTCCTTGCGGAACCGCGCCTTCATGCGGCGCGCCTGGAAGTCGCCGCAGTCCGAGCAGCTGGAAATCTCGCGGTAGCGGTTCTGGCCGGGCAGCCACACCTCGATGTCGTAGGTCTTGCGCGCGGAAAATCCCATGTCGCCGGCGCACAGCAGCACCACGCGATACGGCAGGCCGAGCCGCTTCAGCACCTCCTCCGCCGCGCCGGTCATCCGCTCGTGCTCCGCCGCCGATTGATCGGGATGCGCGATCGACACCAGCTCGACCTTGTAGAACTGATGCTGGCGGATCATGCCGCGGGTGTCCTTGCCGGCCGCGCCGGCCTCGGAACGGAAGCACGCGGTATGCGCGGTGTAGCGCTGCGGCAGCGCCTTCTCGTCCAGTATCTCGCCGGCGACCAGGTTGGTGAGCGGCACTTCCGCGGTCGGGATCAGCCAATGGTCGGTCGTGGTGTGGAACAGATCGTCGGCGAATTTCGGCAATTGCCCGGTGCCGAAAGCGGCCTCATCGCGCACCAGCAGCGGCGGGCTGACCTCGGTATAGCCTGACTCGCTGGTCTGCAGATCGAGCATGAAGGCGGCGAGTGCGCGCTCCAAGCGGGCGAGCGCGCCTTTGAGCACCACGAACCTGGCGCCCGAAATCTTCGCCGCACGCGCGAAATCCATCAAGCCGAGCGCTTCGCCGATGGCATCGTGCTCGCGCGGCGCAAAGTCGAACTTCGGCGGCGTGCCGACGGTGCGCAGCACCTTGTTCGCGGTCTCATCCGCGCCCTCCGGCACATCCGGCGCCGGGATGTTCGGGATGGCCTTAAGCATCTGCTCGACAACCGCCGCAGCGGTGTCGGCCTCGACTTCGAAATGATGGATCTCGTCCTTGAGCCGCGCGACCTCGGCGATCAGCGCCGCAGCGTCCTCGCGCTTGGCCATCGCGGCGCCGATCTGTTTCGACGCCTCGTTGCGCCGCGCCTGCGCTGCTTGCAGCGAGGTCTGCGCTTCCCGATGGGTCGCATCGAACTCGGTCAGTCTTGCCGCGAGGGCGTCCAGCCCGCGCCGTTTCAGACCGCGGTCGAAGGCTTCCGCATTGTCCCGGATCCAGCGGATATCAAGCATTGCAGCCTGTCAGGTGACGGCGTCGTTGGCTTCTTGCGCGGCTTCTGCCGCCTCGCGCGCGGCACGGCTCTTCTCGATCAGCCGCCCGCCGATCACCGAAATCTCATAGAGGATGATCAAGGGAATCGCGAGCGAGAACTGGCTCAGCACGTCCGGCGGGGTGAGCACCGCGGCCGCAATGAACGCGCCCACGATGGCGTAGCGCCGGTTCCGCGCAAGGCCCGCCGACGATACGATGCCGACGCGGACCAGGAGCATCAGCAGCACGGGAAGCTCGAATCCCAGCCCGAACGCGAAGATCAGCTGCATGCTGAGCGACAAATACTGATCGACCTTGGGAGCGACCTCGATCGGCAGCGCGCCGTCGCCGCCCGACGGGGTCTGGAAGCTCAGGAAGAACTGCCACGCCATCGGGAAGATGACGTAGTAGACCAGCGCCGCGCCGAGCAGGAACAGCACCGGGGTGGCCACCAAGAAAGGCAGGAAAGCGCGGCGCTCATGCCGGTACAGGCCGGGCGCCACGAACATCCAGATCTGCGACGCAATCACCGGGAACGACACGAACGCCGCCGCCCAGAACGCAACCTTCAGGTAGGTGAAGAACGCCTCATGCAGCGCGGTGAAGATCATGTGCGCGTTCTGGGTGTCCTTCAGCGCCGCGGCGAGCGGGCGCACCAGGAACGCGAAAATATCCTGCGAGAAGTGGTAGCAGACCAGGAACGCGAGGATGAATGCGATGAAGCTGTAGATCAGCCGGCGCCGGAGCTCGACGAGATGCTCCAGGAGCGGCATTTTCTTGTCGTCTATGGTCGGCTCGGCCACGGGTTCAAGCCCCCGGCTTCGGCGAGGGCAGGCTCGGCGGGACGTTTTCCGGCGGGATTTCGGGCGGCGCGGCGTCGACCGGCGGCTGCGCCGCATCGGCCGCGGCAATTTCCGCCGGCTCGGTCAGCTCGCCCGGCGCGGGCGGCACGTAATCTTTGAGCGACCCCGGATCGAGCGATTTCTTCAGCTCATCGCTCGTCGAATCGAACTCCTGCTGGATCGAGTTGCCGAGCTTGTCCAGCTCGCCGGCATCGAACGCCGATTTCACCTCGGCTTTCATCTTGTCCAGCTCGATCTCGCGCGCCATCTCGCCCAGCCCGGTCTGGAAGTCGCGCGCAAGCTCACGGGCCTTCTTCACGAAGCCCTGCACGGTGCGCACCGCGGTCGGCAGCTCCTTGGGCCCAAGCACCACGAGCGCGACGACCGCGATCACCAGAAGTTCGGCGCCGCCGATATCGAACATGACGGGTTAGGCCCTCGCCTTCTGTCCCCCTCTCAAGGGTTCGCGTTGGCCTTGGGCGTGGATGGCTGCGGATTGGCCGGGCTTGCCGTGGTCGACTGGTTGCTCGCCTCGGCGATGGTCTTCGGCGCGTCGGGGTTGGCCGGCGCGTTCGGGTCGGTTTCCTTGATGTTCTTTTTGAACGCGTTCACGCCGCGCGCCAGGTCACCCATCACGCGCGTGATCTTGCCGCCGCCGCCGAACAGCACCAGGACGATCACAAGCACGATCAACCAATGCCAGATGCTCCATGAACCCATGGCCGGCTACTCCTTCAAAACGTCAAATGGATGCTTTCCGCAATCATGGCAGAAAGCCCTCAGGGTCGCAACGTGGCGACGTCCCTACGTGTTTGCCGTTACGTGCTGCGCGGGCGCGTCTACGACGGGCTAATGCGCCTCGGGTGCGAGCGGTTCCGGCTCTTCGTCCGAGCTATCTTCGTCGGGGAGAATCGTGTCCTCCTCGGTGCGCGGCGGCACGATGCCGGGCATGCCCTGAACTACGACACTGGCCGGGCGCGGGTCAAGCAGCCCGGTCGCCTTCAGCTCGTCGATTCCGGGCAGGTCTTGCAGGCTGTTCAGACCGAAGTGGTTCAGGAACGTCTCGGTGGTGCCCCAGGTGACCGGACGGCCAGGCGTGTTCTTGCGGCCGACCGGGTGAATCCACCCGGCCTCCATCAACGTGTCGAACGTGCCCTTGGAGATCATCACGCCGCGGATCTGCTCGACGTCGGTGCGCGTCGCCGGCTGGTGATAGGCGAGGATGGCCAGCGTCTCGACCGCCGCGCGCGACAATTTGCGCGGCACCGTGGTCTCGATGCGGAGCTTGGTGGCAAGATCCGGCGCGGTGCGGAACGACCATTTACCGGCAACCCGCAGCAGGTTGACGCCCCGCTCGGCATACTCGGCCTGTAGATCGCCGAGCAGCGCGCCGACATCGGCGCCTTCGGGCAACCGCGCTTCCAGCATCGACTGCTCGATCGGCTCGGTCGCCGCGAACAGCATGGCTTCGAGTAGGCGCCGCTCGTCATGCTGATCGGTCATCAGGCTTCCTCTGGCGCGGGTGTCCGCCGCACATAAATTGGTCCGAACGGCTGCGGCTGGCGGATTTGCATCTCGCCCAGCCGCGCGAGTTCCAGGCTCGCCAGCAATGTCGCGGCAACGGCCGAGCGCCGGACCAGCCCATCCGGCACCACGCGCGGCAGCAGATTCATCAGGTTCTGCCAGTCCGCCATGCGCCCGAGCATTCCGGCGATGCGCTCGAGCGCTTCGGTCATCGAATAAAGCTCGGTCGGCGCGATCTGGTAGGCCTCCGGCTTGGGATGCTTGCGGGCATCGCCATACGCCTTGAGCAGGTCGTAGAGCGACGACTGCCACGCCGGAATGCGAATAATTTCCACGCCTTCCGGCGCGCCGCGGGGAAATACGTCGTAGCCGAGCCGCGGCAGGCGCATGAGGCCGGCGCCCGCTTTCTGCATGGCTTCGAGCCGGCGCAGCTGGAAGGTGAGCGCCTCGGCCAGCTCGGGCCCGCTTGGGCCGCCTTCCTCCGCCGGCGGCTCGGGCAACAGGAGCCGGGATTTGAGATACGTGAGCCACGCGGCCATGACCAGGTAGTCGGCGGCAAGCTCGATATCGAGCCGCCGGGCGCGCGCGATGAAATCGAGATACTGGTCGGCCAGCGCCAGCATCGAAATCCGCGTGAGGTCGACCTTCTGCTGCCGGGCAAGCGCCAGCAGCAGATCGATCGGGCCTTCGAAGCTTTCAAGATCGAGGACCAGCTTGTCCTCCAACGCCACATCGTGGTGGCCAAGGTCGAACGGTTCGGGTGCGTCCGCCTCAGCCATGACCGGTGATCCAGGCAATGATGTTGAACAGAAACGCAACCGGCGGCCCGATCAGCGACCCGAGCGGAAGCACCAACATGGCGGCGATTATAAGGAAAAAGCCGAGTCGCTCCATGCGGGCCAACGGGTAGGCGAGCGCATTGGGAAGAATACCGACCGCGACCCGTCCGCCGTCGAGCGGCGGGATCGGGATCATGTTGAACACCGCCAGGATCAGGTTGATCTCGATCGAATTGATCAGATTGGCGACCGCCCATCCGCTGGCGACCGCCGGGATGAACGGCACAAGGTGCAGCAGCAGCGCGGAAACGATGGCAAGGCCCACATTGGTGACAGGCCCGGCCGCGGCGACCCAGATCATGTCGCGACGCGGACGACGCAGCCGACCGAAATTCACCGGCACCGGCTTCGCCCAGCCGAACAGAAATGGCCGCCCGCCGTGGAGCGCTGAAGCCAGCAACAGAACGCCGGGCACCAAGATGGTGCCGACTGGGTCGACATGCTTCAGCGGGTTGAGGCTCAGGCGGCCGGCGCGCGCCGCGGTATCGTCGCCAAACCGCAACGCCACATACCCGTGCGCGGCTTCGTGCAAGGTTATCGCGAAGATCGCTGGGATCGCCCAGATCGAAATGCCGTACAGCAGCGCGTCGATATTCACTGTGATTTAAACCTGGAGTGCGCCGAGAACCGAGGCAAGGTGGGCTTCCGCAGCGGCACGGTCCAACGGCTGCGGCGGTCTCTTCATCGCATAAGCGCGGGCGAACCGGTCGGCCGCGGCGCGCGTGAGCGGGCCCGCGGCCTCGGCCACCGCGCGCATATCGGCAAGAATCCCCGAGCAATGCAACGCCGCATCGCACCCGGCCGCGAGCACCGCCTGGGTGCGGGATGCCTCGCTGCCGCTCAGCGCTTTCATGCACACATCGTCCGACAGCAGGAAACCGGTGAAGCCGATGTCGCCGCGGATCACGTCCTCGATCACGATCGGCGATACCGAACCGGCGCGTGCCCGGTCGATCGCGCCGTACAGCACGTGCGCGGTCATCGCCCACGGCATGTGGTTGAGCGCGCGGAACGGCGCGAAGTCGCTGCGGCGCAGCTCGTCCAGCGGGGTGTCGACGCGCGGCAGCTCGATATGGCTGTCGGCGCGGGCGCGGCCGTGGCCCGGCACGTGCTTGATCACCGGCAAGACGCCGCCCTCCAGCAGCCCTTCGCAGACCGCGCGGCCGAGCGCGGCCACGGTCGCAGGATCGGTGCCGTGCGCGCGGTCGCCGATGATGTCGTGCGCCCCGGGCACCGGCACGTCGAGCACCGGCGCGCAATCGACGTCGATGCCGACATCGGCGAGCTCGGCCGCCATCAGCCGCGCATTCAGCCGCGCCGCCTCGGCGCCGCGCGCCGGATCGACGCCGGCGATCTGCGCGAACCGCTGCGCAGCCGGCCGCGCGCGCCAATGCGGCGGACCCAGCCGCGCCACGCGGCCGCCCTCTTGATCGATCAGGACCGGCGCTTCGGATCGGCCGACCGTATCGCGCAGCGCCGCCACCAGATCGGCGAGCTGCGCCGGCGAGGCGCAGTTCCGTTTGAACAGAATGAAGCCGAGCGGATTGGCATCGGCAAAGAATGCGCGCTCGTCGAGATCGAGATCAGGTCCCGCGCATCCGAAGATCACCGCCCGGGCATCGGCAGCGTCACGGCCGGACAACGATGCACCCAAGCTTGCGGCTCTTGGCCTTCTCGCACAGATCCGTTGCCTGTGCGGCGCCGGCGAGCGGCCCGGCCTGGAGCCGGTAGTAGATGCCCTTCTCTCCCAGATCGGCCCGCATCACGTTGGGGCTGAGCCCGTTGAACAGATCGGGATTTGCCTTCTTGAGCTTCTCCCACTCGGCGAGCGCCTGTTGCTCGGTGCGAAGCGCCACCAGCTGCACACGGTAGCTGCCGGCGGCAGGCGATACGGCGCCAGGGCCGACCGCGGCGGTCTGCGGCGGTGCCTGCGGTTGCGGTGAAGCTTGCGGCGTCGTGCGGGCGGGCGGTGAGGGAACCGGCGGCGCAGATTGCGGGCGGGCCGCCGCTGTCGGCGGCGGGGACGGCGGGTTGGCCGCGGCCGGCGGGCTCGCCGGGGTTGTCGGATTCGTTTCGGGCGCCTGCGGTGCGCCGAGGTTCGCGATGGGCGGCGGCGGCGGCAACGGCGGCGCGGTCGCGGGTCCGAGAATGTGACCGGACGGCGGGTCGGGCACTTGCCGCAACGCGGTGCGCGGCAGCGGCTGCTCGGGCGGCGGCAGCAGATTCTCCACGCGCGAGCCGCCGCTCTGCGCCGGCGACACGCGGCTGTACACTTCCTTGTCCTGGTTGGGGACCTGCATGCCGCCCGGCTGGTCGGGCCGCACTTTGGTCGGTCCATCGCCGGCGCGGATGATCGGCGCAACGCTGGACGAGCCAGCCTCGCGCCCCTTGGAATAGGCGTAGTAGATCAGGCCGGCGAAGCCGCCGAACGCCACCACGGCTACCGCGATGGCCAAGAACCTGCGGCCGCGCCGCGTGGTGCGCCGCTCCGGATAGGTGTCTGCGGTATCGAAATAGCCGGGTTCCCGTTGGTCCGCCATCAACGCAATTCCTCGACCGGGGTTACCCCCATCACTGCAAGGCCGCTCGCAATCACGGTCTGCGTCGCACGCACCAGAGCCAGCCGTGCCTGGGTCAGCGCCGCGTCGCCGGGCCGGATGAAGCGAAGCCGTTCATCGTCGTTGCCCCTGGTCCACAGCCCATGGAACTGCGCCGCCAGCTCGGCCAGGTAATAGGCGACGCGATGCGGCTCGTGCGACTCTGCCGCCGCCTCAACCAGGCGCGGCCAGCCGGCCAGGGTCTTGATCAACTGCAACTCATCGGATTCCGCGAGCAGGTTCAAGTCAGCGCGCGCAAGCGATTCGTTGTCAAGCTTCATGTCCGGAAACGCGTCTTTTGCGTTGCGGAACACCGATGCGCCGCGCGCGTGCGCGTATTGCACGTACCACACCGGATTGTCCTTCGACTGCTCGGTGACCTTGGCAAGGTCGAAGTCGAGCGGCGCGTCGGACGAGCGCGTCAGCATGATGAAGCGGACGACGTCTTTGCCGACCTGATCCACCACTTCACGCAGCGTGACGAAGGTGCCGGCCCGTTTGGACATTTTCACCGGCTCGCCCTTGTCCATCAGGTTCACCAGGTTGCACAGCCGCACATCCAGCACGGCCTTGCCTTCAGTCACCGCCTGAACCGCGGCCTGCATGCGCTTGACGTAGCCCTTGTGGTCGGCGCCCCAGACGTCGATCAGGCTGTTAAAGCCGCGTGTGAACTTGTCGCGGTGGTAGGCGATGTCGGAGGCGAAATAGGTCCAGGCGCCATCCGACTTTTTCAATGGCCGATCAACGTCATCGCCGAACTTCGTGGACCGGAACAGGAGCTGTGGCCGGGGCTCCCAATCCTCGATGATCTTGCCCTTCGGAGGCTCCAGCGTGCCGGTATAGACCAAATTGCGCGCCGCCAACTCCGCGACGGCCTGCTCGATCGCGCCGGTCTTGATCAAGGCGCGCTCGGACGAGAACACGTCGTGTTGCACGCCGAGCGCGGCAAGGTCGTCGCGGATCATGACCATCATGACATCGATGGCGAGGTTCCGGATCGGCTCGAGCCATTCGCTTTCCGGCGCGTCCCGCCAGCACGCGCCGTCGCGCTTGGCGAGCGCCGCGCCGACCTCCTTCAGATAATCGCCGGGGTAATAGCCCTCGGGGATCGCGCCGATCCGCTCGCCCAGCGCCTCGCGGTAGCGCAGATAGGCGGACCGGGCCAGCACGTCGACTTGCCCGCCGGCGTCGTTGATGTAGTACTCGCGCGTGACCTTGTAACCGACCTTGGCCAACAGGTTCGCCAGCGCATCGCCGACCACCGCGCCGCGCGCATGGCCAATGTGCATCGGGCCGGTCGGGTTGGCGGAGACGTATTCGATGTTCACCGGCGTTCCCTGCCCGGCCTGCGCGTCGCCGTAGCCCGGGCCGGCCTTCAGGATGTCCGGGATTTGCCGGTACCAAAACGCGGACTTCACACGGAGGTTCAAGAATCCGGGTCCGGCCACCTCGGCTGCGTCCACTTCGGGCCGTGCTTTAAGAGCGTCCGCCAACAGCGTTGCGATGTCGCGCGGCTTCATCTTGGCGTCCTTGGCCAGCACCATCGCCGCGTTGGACGCGATGTCGCCATGCGCCGGATCGCGCGGCGGCTCGACCGTGACGCGCGACATATCGAGGTTAGCCGGCAGCTTGCCGGCGCGGGTGAGCGCCGCGATCTCATCGACGATCGCCGCACGAAAGGCCTGAAATACGTTCATAGGCTGCGCTGATATAGGTCGAACAGCCGCCGATGTTCTTCGATCGCGTAGCGGTCGGTCATGCCCGCAATGTAGTCGGCCACCAGCCGCGCGCGCGACGTTTCATCGCCATGGGCTCGGGTCCGCCAATCCTCCGGCAGGCAGTCGGGCTCAGCCATCAGCAGCTCGAACAGGTCGCGCACCACGCGGCGCGCCTTCGAGGTCATGCGGTTGACCTTGTCGTGCCGGTACATGTGCTCATACAGGAAGTGCTTCAGCGCGAGGTGCTGCGGCGTCAGCGATTCCGAAAACGCAACGATGGGGCCGCCCAGCGCGCGCACCGCGCTCACCGACCCGGGCCGCTCGGCGCCGAGGCGCCGGCGGGTTTCCGCCAGCAGATCGGTCACCATCACGTCGATCAGCCGGCGCACCGCCTCATGCACCGTCCGCGCCGGCTCGATGCCGGGATAACGCCGCGCGACGTCCTGCACCAGCGGGCCGATCAGCGGGACCTCGGCCAGATCGGCGAGCACGAACAGCCCGGCGCGCACGCCATCGTCCAGATCGTGCGCGTGGTAGGCGATGTCGTCGGCCAGCGAGGCGACCTGCGCCTCCGGGCCGGCATAGGTGTGCAGCTCCAGATCCTGCACCCGCGCATATTCGGCCACCGCCCACGGCAGGCGCGCGGAATCCAGCGGGCCGTTATGCTTGACGATGCCTTCGAGGGTTTCCCAGGTCAGGTTCAGCCCATCGAACTCGGCGTAACGCGCCTCCAGGGTGGTGAGGATGCGCAGCGTCTGGCCGTTGTGGGCGAATCCGCCATACGGCTTCATCGCCTCGGAGAGCGCGTCTTCGCCGGCATGGCCGAACGGCGTATGGCCGAGGTCGTGGGCGAGCGCCAGCGCCTCGGCCAGGTCCTCGTCCAGCGCCAGCGTCCGCGACAAGGAGCGCGCGATTTGCGCCACCTCCAGGCTGTGGGTGAGCCGCGTCCGGTAATGGTCGCCCTCGTGGTAGACGAACACCTGGGTCTTGTATTGCAGGCGGCGGAACGCCGCCGAATGGATGATCCGGTCGCGGTCGCGCTGGAACACGGTGCGGGTGGCGCTTTCCGGCTCCTTATGCCGCCGGCCGCGCGTCTGCTCCGGCACGCTCGCATAAGGCGCGCGCGCGCGCAGGGGCGCGGAACCATCGGCGGCTGACATGGGGGCCAAGGTAGCCCGCCAAAACCCTTGCGGCAACGCGGGTTGCCGACTCGCCATTGAATGAACCGCCTGAAGAGATTACATAATTACCATGCCCGAATCGCCGGTTGCCGAAGCCTCTCGCCCCGTGACGCTGTCCGAAAGCGCCGCGCGGCAAATCGCGCAGATCATGAGCGCCGAGGACAACCGCGGCATGATGCTGCGCGTGGCGGTTTCCGGCGGCGGCTGCTCGGGATTCCAGTACGGCTTCACCATCGACGACGCGCCGCAGCCCGACGACCACGTGGTCGAGCGCAGCGGGGTGAAGGTGCTGATCGACGATACGTCCTGGGGATTCCTGGCCGGCGCCGAAATCCATTACGAGGACGGGCTGATCGGCGCCGCGTTCAAGGTGCGCAACCCGAACGCGACATCCACCTGCGGCTGCGGCACCTCGTTCGCGGTCGGCTGAGCTATACTTCGCGCGCAATTCGCGCTTCGACATATGACCAAGATCGCCACCTGGAACGTGAACTCCGTGCGCGCGCGTCTGCCGCGCGTGCTGGAGTGGCTTAAGGAAGCCAATCCCGACATCGTGCTCCTGCAGGAGATCAAATGTCAGGATGAGGGCTTTCCGCGCCTGGAGATCGAGGAGCTCGGCTACAACATCGCGACCGCGGGCCAAAAGAGCCTGAACGGCGTCGCGATCCTGGCCAAGCAGCCGATCGAGGATGTGACGCGCGGCCTGCCCGGCGATCCGAACGACGCGCAGTCGCGCTACATCGAGGCGTTCGTCGGCGACGTGCGCGTCGCTTCGATCTATCTGCCGAACGGCAATCCGGTGATGAGCGAGAAGTTCCCGTACAAGCTCGCCTGGATGAAGCGGCTGATCGAGCGTGCGCGCGAGCTGGTGCAGCTCGACGAGGCGGTGGTGCTGGGCGGCGACTACAACGTCTGCCCGACGGACGAGGACGTCTACAACCCGATCCTGTTCGCCAACGACGCGCTGTGCCGGGCCGAGAGCCGCGCGCTGTACCGCAGCATGATCAATCTCGGTCTCACCGACGCGTTCCGGGTGCTGAATCCCGGCGAGCGCGGATACAGCTTCTGGGATTACACCGGCGGCGCTTGGCAGAAGGATTGGGGCCTGCGCCTCGATCATCTGCTGCTGTCGCCGATGGCGGCCGACCGGCTGGCCGGCGCCGGCATCGACAAGGCGCCGCGCGGCCGCGAGAGGGCGTCCGACCACACGCCGGTCTGGTGCGAGATAGAGCCGCCGCAGCCCGCCACCGGTATCAAGCAGTGAGCCAGTGGCGCGGCTACTACCAGGCCGTCGCCGGCCGGCCGCCGCGCGAAACCCTGATCACCGCGCTCGACAACTGGGAGCGCGAGCATCCCAACGCGCCGCGCAAGCAGGGCATCGATCTCGGCTGCGGCGAGGGTCGCGACACCGTGGAATTCCTGCGCCGCGGCTGGGATGTGCTGGCGGTCGATTCCGAAGCGGGCGGGCTCGACTGGCTGACCGCGCGCGACGATCTGCCGAAGACCGGCAAGCTCGCCACGCTCCAGGCGCGCATGGAGGACGCCGACTGGCCGGCGGCCGACGTGATCAACTCCAGCTTCGCCCTGCCGTTCTGCGCACCGGCCCGGTTTCCCGACCTGTGGCGGCGGATCGTGGGCACGCTCAATCCGGGCGGGCGGTTCGCCGGACAGATGTTCGGTCCGGACGACGACTGGGCCAATCCGGGCCTGAGCATCCTCACCCGCGCCGAGGTCGACGCGCTGCTGGCGCCGTTCGCGATCGAGCATTTCGAGGAGCAGAACCGGCCCGGCAAGGACGCGATGGGCAACGCCAAGCACTGGCATCTGTTCCACATCGTCGCGCGCAAGCGATGAGGTGGTCGCCGGTCGCCATCGCCGGTTTCGTCATTGCGCTCGGCGCCGCGGCGGCGCTGTTCATCGGCGGCTTCGGCTACAGCCGCGGCTGGTGGGCGCTGGGCGATGGCTTCACAATCGTCGAATGGGGCGCTTACGCCGGATTGGCCGCAGTCGCCGTGTCGCTGGTCGGCTGCTTCGCCGCGACCGCGCCGCGGCGTGGCCTTACATTGGCGGCCGCCGGGCTGGCGATCGGCGCTTTGGTCGCCGCGACGCCGGCCACCGAACGGGAGTTGGGACGCAGCGTGCCGTACATCCATGACATCACGACCGATACAGTGGACCCGCCGCAGTTCGTTGCCGCGGTGTCGGCGCGTGCCGCCGCCGGCGCGCGCAATCCGCCGGAATACGACAATGTCGCCGCGCAGCAGCGCGCGGCATTTCCCGACATCGCACCGCTGGTCTTGAACGTTCCGGCCGATCGGGCGTTCGAACACGCGCTCGCCGCCGCGCGCGACATGGGCTGGGACATACTGGCCGCGGAGAAGAGCCAGGGCCGCATCGAGGCGACGGCGACGACCCGCTGGTTCCGCTTCAAGGACGACGTGGTCGTGCGCATCCGGCCCGAGGGCGCCGGCGCACGGATCGACGTGCGCTCCAAATCGCGCATTGGCCTGTCGGACCTCGGCGCCAATGCGCGGCGGGTGCGTGCGTACATGGCGTTGCTGCGGCAATCCTCCTAGACTGCCCCTCATGGGATCGCGCGTACGCAAGCTGCGTGCGATAGGCGCGCTGGCGGCACTTGCCGCCGGCATGGCTGGCGTGTTGGTCAAGGCCGACGAGCCGCAGCGCCCGCCGGTCATCGTGCTGGAGGTCAACGGCGCGATCGGGCCGGCGACGGCCGATTATCTGCATCGCGGTCTGGAAAAGGCGGCGGCAGCGCATGCCGCGCTGATCGTGCTGCGCATGGATACGCCGGGCGGGCTCGACACCTCGATGCGCGAGATCATCCGCGACATCCTCGCCTCCGAAGTGCCGGTGGCGACGCTGGTGGCGCCGGCCGGCGCGCGGGCGGCCAGCGCCGGCACGTACATTATGTATGCCAGCCACATCGCCGCGATGGCGCCCGGCACCAACCTCGGCGCCGCGACACCGGTTTCAATCGGCGGCGGTTCGCCGGAGCCCGGCGGCGGTGAAAAATCCGCCAAGCGCGACGTCGGCATGCACGAGAAGGTGGTGAACGACGCCTCCGCCTACATCCGCGGGTTCGCGCTGTTGCGCGGGCGGAACGCCGACTGGGCCGAGAAGGCGGTGCGCGAAGCCGCGAGCCTAACCGCCGAAGATGCAGCCAAGGAACACGTGATCGATTTTCTGGTGTCCGATCTGCGGCGCCTGCTTGCAGCGATCGACGGCAAGCGCGTGTCGCTGCCCTCGGGCGAGCGGACGCTCGCGACCAAGGACGCGCCGGTGGTCGAGATGCGGCCCGATTGGCGCACCCAGCTGCTCGGCGTCATCACCGACCCGAGCATCGCGTACCTGCTGATGATCTTCGGCGCCTACGCCCTGATCTTCGAGTTCATGAATCCCGGCGTGATCGTGCCGGGCATCGTCGGCGCTATTTGTCTTCTCATCGCCGCCTACGCGCTGCACGTGCTGCCGGTGAATTTCGCCGGGCTGGCGCTCCTGGCCCTCGGGCTGGGGCTGATGGTGGCCGAGATCTTCACGCCCGGCTTCGGCGCGCTCGGCATCTCGGGCGCTGCCGCGTTCGTCATCGGCTCGATCATGCTGTTCGACACCGATGCATCGATGCCGGAATTCCGCGTCGCATGGCCGGTGATCGGCACGGTGAGCGCGTTGAGCGCGGCAGCGTTCCTCACGTTCTTTTCACTGGCGTTTCGGGCGCGGCGCAGGCCGGTGGTGAGCGGCCGCGAGCGGCTGATCGGCACGGTGGGCCGCGTCGTCGACTGGTCCGGCAACGCGGGCCGCGTGCGCGCCGAGGGCGAGGTCTGGCGCGCGGTTTCCAGCACCCCGCTGAAACCGGGACAGACGGTGCGCGTGGTCGGACTGGACGGCATCACATTGCGAATCGAACCGGCATAGCATGAGAAAACGCACCGCCGAATGGCTGCCGGCCATCGTGCTGTTGGCAATCCTGGCCGGGATCGGTGCGCTGGCGCGAAGGGGGGAACGAAATGGCCTTAGCAGGATACGCCGTCGCGGCGATCGTCATCATTGTCGTCGCGCTGCTGCTCTACTCGTTCCGCATCCTGCGCGAATACCAGCGCGCGGTGGTGTTCCAGCTCGGCCGGTTCTGGAAGACCAAGGGACCGGGCCTGGTCATCATCGTGCCGATCGTGCAGCAGATGGTGCGGGTCGATCTGCGCACCCGTGTCTACGACGTGCCGCCGCAGGACGTGATCACCAAGGACAACATCTCGGTGAAGGTGAGCGCGGTGCTGTATTTCCGCGTGATCGATCCGCAGCGCGCGATCATCCAGGTCGAGAATTTCCAGGAGGCGACCAACCAGCTGTCGCAGACCACGCTGCGCTCGGTGCTGGGCCAGCACACGCTGGATGAGCTCTTGGCCGAGCGCGACAAGCTCAACGCGAACATCCAGCAGATCATCGACGAACAGACGGATGCCTGGGGCATCAAGGTTTCGAACGTCGAGATCAAGCATGTCGATCTCGACCCCAGCATGATCCGCGCCATCGCCAGGCAGGCCGAGGCCGAGCGCGAGCGCCGCGCCAAGGTGATCAATGCCGAAGGCGAATTCCAGGCCGCGCAAAAGCTGCTCGATGCCGCCAATATCATGGCGCAGGCGCCGCAGGCGATGCAGCTGCGCTATCTCGGCGCGCTGCAGGCAATCGCCGGCGAGAAATCCTCGACCATCGTGTTCCCGCTGCCGATCGATCTGCTCAGCGCGTTCAAGCGGGACGGAAGTTAGCGCCAACCGGCCGGTTCGAGCGATAGAAAAGGCCCGCACCGTAACTTGCAGCGCTTCTTCATTTGTGACACATTATTTCATTGTGTGGCACATGGACAGTTAAATGAAAACGTTGTCGATACGCGAAGCTCGCGCGGCCATGTCCAAATTGGACAGTGTTCTGGCCAAAGAAGGTGAGATCACCATCACGCGCCATGGTCGCCCGATTGCGCGGGTGGTCCCGCCTCGGCCACGTTCCGGGATGCCGTCCAACGATGAATTGAGGGCTTCGCTCAAGCCTATGAAGGTTGGGAGCGAAGTCCTTATCCGCGAGGATCGCAATCGACGATGACCGCGCGTGGTCCATATTTGGATACAAGCGCGCTCGCCAAGTGGTACCTCCCAGAGCCGGGATCGGAAGCTTTTGCAGCCTACGTTTCTCAGCAGGAAGTTGCCGCGATTAGTCGGCTGACAGTTCTGGAATTCCACTCGCTGCTCACGCGGCGGCAGCGCAGTCGTGAGCTGGCGCCGAGCGGATTGAGGCGTGTAGTTGAAGCGTTCGAACGTCAGATCGCCGACGGATTCATCGAAGTGCATCCGTTGGATGATCGTCACGCAACGGGAGCGATCGCGCTTTTGAAGCGTCTTCCGAACCATCCCTTGCGCGCGCTTGATGCGTTACACTTGGCAATCGCGCGCGACCTTGACGTATCGGTTCTCGCGACGGCGGACCGGGAAATGGCCCTTGCCGCGAAAGCTTTGGGGTTCGACGTACGCTCGTTCGCGTAAGCACGGCGCGCTGCAGGCGGTCGCCGGCGAGAAATCCAACACCATCGTGTTCCCGCTGTCGATCGACCTGATCAAGGCGTTCGTGCGGGACGGCGGCGTCTAAATAGACGGTCTACATCACCATCAGACAGCCAGGTGCGCGGGCACCGGTTAAGCCAGTCGGCCAGGCTCCCGCCATTCTCTGCCTTTCGGTTCCATTCAGGCCATGCGACGACGACAGCAACCGGCTTCCCGTGCCGCGTTAACGCCTGCGGTCCCCGCGATATCGCCTCGTTGACGACCTCGCTGAATCGCTGTTTCGCCGGCTGCAACTGCCACCGCTTCATAAACGCCACCAGAAACCGTCGGGTCAAATGTCCCCGTACACGTGCGTCTCGGCCTTGGCGCCGGGATGCACCACCGCACCCTGGTACGCGGGCCCCACGGTCTGGGCATAGCGCCATAGCGCGCCGGACTGGAAATCGGTCCGCCTCGGCTTCCACTTCTTGCGCCGGGCCGCGAGCTCCTTGGCGGTCAGCTCGACGTCCAGCTTTCCGCGCGCCGCATCGATCACGATGATGTCGCCGTTCTTCAGCAGCCCGATCGGCCCGCCAACCGCGGCCTCCGGCCCGACATGGCCGATGCAGAAGCCGCGCGTGCCGCCGGAGAAACGCCCATCGGTGATCAGCGCGATCTCCTCGCCCATCCCCTGGCCGTACAGCGCCGCCGTGGTCGACAGCATCTCGCGCATGCCGGGCCCACCCTTCGGGCCTTCGTAGCGGATCACGATGACGTCGCCCTTCTTCACCTTGCGCTTCACCACCGCATCGAACGCGTCTTCTTCGCGGTCGAACACGCGCGCCGGCCCGCGGAAGGTGAGGTGCTTCATGCCCGCGACCTTCACGATTGCCCCTTCCGGCGCGAGGTTGCCCTTCAAGCCCACCACGCCGCCGGTCGGCGACAGCGCGTTCTTCACGCGATAGATCACCTTCTGGTTTTCCGGGAATTTTATGTGCTTGTGGTTCTCGGCCAGCGTCTTGCCGGTCACGGTGATGCAGTCGCCGTGCATCAGCCCGGCGTCCAGCAGCTCCTTGATCACGATCGGGATGCCGCCGGCCTGCCACATATCGGCCGCGGTGTATTTGCCGCCCGGCATCAGGTCGGTGATGTAGGGTGTGCGCTTGAAGATCTTGGCGACGTCGAACAGGTCGAACTCGATCCCGACCTCGTGCGCGATGGCCGGCAGATGCAGCGCCGCGTTGGTCGAGCCGCCGGTCGCCGCCACCACGACGGCCGCATTCTCCAGCGCCTTCCGCGTGACGATGTCGCGCGGGCGGATGCCCAGCCGCAGCAGGTTCATCACCGCCGCGCCGGAGTCTTCCGCGATCTTGTCGCGCGATTCATAGGACGCCGGCGTTCCCGCCGAGCCCGGCAGCGCGAGCCCGATCGCTTCGGACACGCAGGCCATGGTGTTGGCGGTGAACTGGCCGCCGCACGAGCCGCCGCACGGGCACGCCACGCTCTCCAGCTCGTAAAGGTCTTTCGCGTTCATCGTGCCGGCGGAGTACTTGCCGACGGCTTCGAACACGTCCACCACGGTCACGTCGCGGCCGCGGAATTTCCCCGGCATGATGGTGCCGCCATAGATGAACACCGACGGCACGTTGAGCCGCACCATCGCCATCATCATGCCGGGCAGCGACTTGTCGCAGCCGGCGAGCCCCACCAGCGCGTCGTAGCAATGGCCGCGCATGGTGAGCTCGATCGAATCCGCGATCACGTCGCGCGACACCAGCGATGATTTCATGCCGGCGTGGCCCATCGCGATGCCGTCGGTCACGGTGATGGTGGTGAATTCGCGCGGCGTTCCGGCCTCGCCCTTCACCCCGAGCTTCACCGCCTGCGCCTGGCGCGACAGCGTGATGTTGCACGGCGCCGCCTCGTTCCAGCAGGTCGCGACGCCGACCAGCGGCTGGTGGATCTCCTCGGCCGACAACCCCATGGCGTACAAATAGCTGCGGTGCGGCGCGCGTTCCGGCCCCTCGGTGACGTGCCGGCTGGGCAGCTTGGATTTGTCGATACGCGGGCGGGCGCGCATATGCGGTGCAAGCTTGGTGGCCATGGTCGAACTCCAGGGATTCAGGCGTTTGTAGCAGCATCTGCTTGCCGTGCCATCCTCGTTCATGCAGTTTGTTCCGTATGGATGGATCAATCGCACCGATCACAGCCGAATGGGTGAAGGCGCGCGCCAAAGCGCTTGGCGCGGACCTGGTCGGCATCGCGTCGGCCAAGATCCTCAACGCGTTTCCACCCGACCCGCGCTGGCCGCAGACGCCGGAGCGCATCTCGCCGTATTGCAAGAGCGTGATCGTGGTGGTGAAGCGGATTCCGGCCGGCGCGTTCCGCTGCAAGACCAACGTGCCGGTGCAGTACATCGACATGCTGGTGCTGCGCCGCATGGACCGCATCGCCTCGCGCCTGGCGCGCGAGCTCGAAGACCGCGGCTACCCGTCGCTGGTGACTGCGGCGCAGGAAACCGACTGGAACTACAAGCGTGCGAGCTACGGCCGGTTGTCGACCCGCCATCTCGGCATCGAGGCCGGGCTCGGCACGTTCGGGCTGGAGGTGAACATCCTGACGCCGGAGTTCGGGCCGCGCGTGTACCTGACCGGCATCCTGACCGAGGCCGAGCTCGAGGCGGACTCGCCGATGACCGAGCAGGTGTGCATCGGGGAATCCTGCAGCCGCTGCCTGCAATCCTGCCCGTCGGACGCGGTGCTGCATTTCGGCATCGACAAGCGCGCGTGCGCCACCGAGGCGCAGGAGTTCGGCTTCTCCACCATCATCAAATTCTGGGAGCAGTTCATCAACGCGCCGCGGCACGAGAAGCGCGAGCTGTTGAAGGACCGCGAGATCTTCGGTTTCTGGCAGGGGCTGCTGCGCGTGGTCGGCTCGTTCGGCGACTGCCCGCGCTGCCTGGCGGTGTGCCCGGTGGGCAACGACTACCACGCGCATCTCGCCGACATTCAGAAAGTGATCCCCGAGCGCACGGCGGAGAAAACCGCGAAGGCGCAGGGCTACAAGGAGGCGCGCAAGAGCGGCGCCGAAGTTCCCGGCTTGAGCGATTGGAACATCCGCTGGGTCGGGCCCGAGGGCTACAAGGGCATCGTGGCGCGCCAACTGCAGGAATTCAA
>Ga0209640_10001503_pt1 | contig 19778 bp, 24 predicted proteins | sample RifCSP10_1_FD_184018 | JGI IMG/M metagenome (GOLD analysis project Ga0209640, IMG submission 184018) | Soil microbial communities from Rifle, Colorado - Rifle CSP2_sed 10_1 (SPAdes) (version 2) | ecosystem: Environmental > Terrestrial > Deep subsurface > Rock core/Sediment | place: Rifle...
CACTTACTAAACGCTGTAATCGGTTTAAGTAGTAAAAGACAACTGAAGTTAAAGCTGTGTATTGGATAGCATTATCGACGTTGTGGGTTGAAAATTCAGGCAAGGCACGATTTCTCTCTTCCCAGCTTTTAGCAGCTATACCAATACAAGCGCACTGGCCGGGAACTACACTAAAATGGCTCAAACCTCTTTCGTTAAAAATTAATTGCTCAACTTTAAGTCCGAGTTTTTCAGAAATTTCGGTAGCGTAACTTTCAATACGCGACTTAAAATTTTCATCGCTCTCAACTTGACCGACTGCTTTCTCAAATCCTTCAACCAACGGAATGTGAGCAATAAAGATATTACCAAAGTCCAAATCCGGATAACGCTTGACTTCTTTAGACATGGCGTAAATTGTAATCTTGAGTACAATCGAAGTCAACTATGGGGCTCAATTATTGACGTTTTTGGAAATTTGGAAGTCAAAAATCCGAAGAAATTCGTAGAAAATGCAAAGCCACTCTGAAACTTTAGCGAAAGATGACTCCCGTCAGATATTTTCTTCTAATTCATCCATCATTATCCCTGCTTGTTTGAGAATGCTTTGAAGAGTTCCCAGTGCAACTTCTTTATGATTTGGAACAATTACTGTGTAAACTTTCCCATCAAAATTTCTTCTTAATTTTATGTGGCTGCCTTTTTGAGAAATTATTTCAAATCCAATTCTTCGAAGTGCTTTAATAATTTTATCTGCAGAATAAAGCTTAGGCGTTTAGAGACAACGAGAAGCTTTGTAGCTTAGGATGCTCAATTTTAGCCAATTCTGTCTTTGGCTCGTCTTCAAAGTATAACTCCAAGGCTTCACGAAGATTACTGACAGCCTCTTTTTCGGTTTTACCTTGGCTGGCAACCTCTACTTCTAATGAACGGGCTACAAACCACTTTCCTTCTTTCCAAATGACATAATGAAAATTCTTCATGTCGGTAATTATACCACGGTGTTATAACAAAAAACTTGAGCTCCCCGCAGTTTATATAGTCGAGTTTGACTCGACGAACTTCGAATATCTTAAATCAAATGGTTAGGTAAATTAGGAAGTGGTTTATTGAAAATAATCTAGAGTTTAATTTACTTTAATATATCCCTGCTCTTCTATTAGTAGGTCGTGGTGTATCAGGAGGAAGATTTAACAACTCATGAACTACAGCTTTTTTTGCTCCCTGAGAACTTGTTAATACATCATAAATATCTGGCATCATATCTATACGAATGATCGTTCTTCTATCTATGAAATCTCTTAATTTAGCCCTGTCTCCTTGCGAAGAATCTAAAAAGGCGCTAATAATTCTGGCACCAAATTCTTTTGCTTCCATGATTGCTCTTCTTGCACTTTCTTCATCTCTTGTATTATTAGATTCCTGAATTTTTCTTAGCATTGCATTGAAATTATCTGTGGCTGTTGGTTGTGGTTTTTCACCTGCTTCTGTCATATTGCGTGAATTATAATACTCCTCACCTTACTCGTCAAACTATGGGGTTCAATTGTTGACGTTTTTAGAATTTTGAAGTCAAAGTCCTGAGTCCTGAGTGTAATCGAAGGATCGAAGGACAAAAATCCGGAACTAATATAGTTCAACCAAAAAAGGAGCGGTATCTTTTCCTTTGTACTCTTCCTGAAGTTGATATGCTTTATCCATAATTTCTTTGGGTGTAAAACCTGTTAATTTAAAAACATAATCTTCTGCGGCTTTTATTTCTTCAGCGACTCTTCTCTTTCTTTCTATAGAATCTCTTCTACTAACCGGATTGCCGGTGTAATGGTTCCATTGCGTTAAATGACGGCAAAGCTCCTCACCTCCTAAGTTGATCAGCCTGTCATCATAGATCACAATAGTTACTCCAACTTCTTTGCGTCCAAAACCGCGATACCAATTTAAAGGAGGTTCTGTTAAGGACAGTTTCTCTCTAAATGATTCTTGAGTCATTGAATGGAAGTTTAAAACTTTGGAATTTAAAAGTCAAAAATCCGAGGCCGGCATTATTCTTTAAAGTACTTATCCAAAAAATGACCGATCGTTTCGCTCACATCATCAATTATTCTTTGGTGATAGCGGTAATCGTGATTTGATTCTAATTCGTGAAGTATTTTTGGTTCTGGAATTACTTTAAATACTTCTTTTACTCTTTCAGTCTCAGTAAATTCATCTTGAGTTCCGTAAAATATTAACTTGGGTTTTGTGCATTTCTTCAAAACCTCTACCACATTATGCCGTTCCATATCTTTAAAATAATTAATCGGAAGGGCAAACTCTTTTTGTTCACTCGTTTTAGAAGTACCCGGCGGTAGATCTCTATATGACATTTTAACTCCGTTTTTCATTGTTTCAGCTTCAGGATGAGACGGTGTAGGTTCAGAATAAGTTGCCATAATAGGAGCAAAACCTATTACAGCTTGGTTGGAAGCCCCAGCCAATATTGCAACTGTTCCTCCTCTACTATGTCCTAAAAGAAAAGTTGGTTTATTTCCAAAATATTCAATCAATTCGTTAACAGCTTTAATGTAATTGGTAGTTGTAAACAACTCAATTCCTCCAGGACTTTCCCAAGTGCCTGGAGGATCAAAAGATACGGCTAAAAAACCTTTTCTCGCTAAATATTCAATATGACTTGTAAAACAAGCATAATCTTTCGTATCAAGTCTTCCAGGCAATGCCAAAGCAAGCTTTTTGGAATCTTTATTGCCTTTGATGTTAGCCGCTAATTCAAAAAATTGGGTTCTGATGCGTTCCATATTTCAGAGTATATCAGAAGCCAAAGGTTGAGGCGGAGAGGTTGATTTATCCTACCTGTTTGTCATATTTTGCAAGAACCGATTCTGCTAATTCGATTCCCACTCTAAGTATGTCTGATTTAACTTCTTCCCTTTGATCAGAACCTAATCGAAGTTGTTGCATAATTGCGGCTGTGTGGGACTTTGGGGTTTCAACGCATTCACTATCCAAATGATGCAAAGCGCTAACCGCGTTAATGTGATCGTCAGACTCCTGAACCAAACTTGGAATCAGTTGCCTTAGCTGGTCTCTTAAACTTTCGCAGCTCATTTGGTCTCATATTCTATGCTTTGGAAATTGAGAAGTCAAAAATCCGATGGTGTTTCGAATTGGGAGTTTGCAAAATAGCCTCGATTATTCAGTCGCCAGGATTTCTTTACGAACCGCTATTAAAGGTCCCATAACCGTATTCTTATTACCTAACCTGCTTTGCGTTGATATGAGTGGTTTGAATGCTTCCTGAATAATATCTGCAAAGCCGTTTGTATTCGGTATGGTTGGAGCAATGCCACCGTGATAAATAAATACGTTGCCTTCGGGTAAAACATCCTCATATTCTTTGGCAAATAAGTAAGCTTTAAGTATTGCTTCGTGATCGTTGGTCTTTTCTTGTTCGTGGCCGGGAGTCACCTCCGTATTGGCGTAAAAAGTCCGATATCCTAAATTGACCAGTTTCCTTCTTAAAGCAACGGCTTCTACCGTTTTGGTATTTCCAACAACAATGCTCGGATTTACTTGTTTAACAGCATTTTCCAATAACAATTGTCCAATTCGCTGACCTCGAAGCTCCGGCAAAACTACCACGCCTCCAACATCACAAGCCAACGGATTAATTGCCATCGCTCTTTTGGCAAGCAACTCATCTAACTCTTTCAATTTCGGCCAGAACCGCCCGCCTCTTTTATCGCTTAGCTCATTTAGCCACAATACAAAAGTGACCGAACCGACAATTTCTTCGTCGCGTTTAGCAATAAATACTTTAGCCCGATCGTCCGGAAAATCATAATCAGCCGAAGCCGCGACAATAGGATCTTCTTTTTCTTTATCGGTTAAATCGTAACCGGACAACACCAACCGAACCAATTTTGAATCCGGCTTGTGAACTTCTTTCATTGCCTCTGACGGCAGAATCCTTACGACATTAAATTCCATACGCAAATTTTGCCAAATAAATTTAATTCTATATTAGCTTCAAAAGGTCGCCAAAAACATATATCTTTTTTCGTTTTTCAAGAGGTAACTCTCTAATTATCCCTAAATTAACTAACTCGTCTTGAAGTCTTTTTATTGTTGAACGATCTGCGTGAAGTTCTTGAACTGCTTGTGGCGCTGTGAATATAGGCCTTTTAAATATAAACTCGATGAGTCTAAACATATATGGAGATTTAGAACTTTCAGTCTTTTTGTTTATTTCATCAAATAATTTAAGTATTTTTTGAATTAGGTCCTGAGTTTGAATTGATTGTTCTATCACGGCATTTAAAAAATATTCTATCCAAGATTCATAATCGAGTTTTACATCTACATTATGTAACGCGTCGATATATGCATCTTTATGAGCCTCAAAATAACCACTTAAATATAAGATTGGTAAGGAAATTTTGCCTTTATAATGCAAAAAAAGAGGTATTAAGAGTCGACCTATCCTACCATTCCCATCATTAAATGGATGTATTGCTTCGAATTGATAATGCAATAGTGCAGCTTGTATTAATATATCTTCGTCTTCTTTATGGATATATTTTTCTAAATTATCCATATATTCCAAAATTAATGAATTTTCAGGAGGGATATAAGTCGCTTGTTCAATGGGAACACCGGCTTTCCCAATCCAAACCTGATCTCTTCTAAAATCACCTCTTATGCCACCCCCCCTGGCTTGATTCAATAAAATACCGTGCAATTCTTTTATCAAATTCAACGTCAACGGCTTCTTTTTAAGTTCAACAATTGCATACTCCATCGCTCTCTTATAATTAGCCACTTCAATAACATCTTTAAACCTTGTTTCTTCACCAGCTTCGTGTAAAAAAACATCCCTTACTGTGCTTTGTGTCCCTTCTATCTTTGAACTTACAGCCGCCTCCTTTGTTATCAAAGGAGCTATGAGCAACTTGGGCTCTTTTAAATTATTATGTAATCCATCTAACCTTCCTAAAGAAAATTGAGCGTTTGCTAGTAATTTAGCCAATCTTCCATAATTAATATCTACAGGAAGTTTTTGTGGATGATAAGTTTTCATACTATAAAACTAGCACCGTTGTTGCATAATGTCAAGATTCTGCAACCTGTTTTACATTATGTTGCGTAACTGCAACATAGATAATAGGCTTGGAGATTAGATAAATTTTAAATTCAATATTTGCAAATCAGCCTCGGATTTGTAGATATTTGCTCCCCAATGCTCGCGCACTTAGAATGTTTTTTTTAGAGACTGAGGAAGAATTTGAACCAATATTTTTATAGACAAGAACGATTATTTATGAACAAATCGGATTCTTCGAGACTCAGGACTTCTATCTGTTTTAACTTCCATTTCGAATGATTCACCAGTTTTAAGTTCTTTTATCGTTTCTAATCTTGACGGGTCAGATGTAACCACTCTTACAGTGCCCAAATCAACATCGGCCCCAAAACTTGAACGATAAATTGTCGACTTGGAATTGTCTGGGGCACAATCGAACATATAGATATCACGGCTACCGTCAGTTTTATTGTCGGATATCGAGCCAGGTGGATCACCAGGCTTAACTTCTCCCGCTTTTACCCAATTCCTAGCTTCTGGGTTATATATTTCGACACTTAAAGGGGACATAATTATAACTGTGTTACAATTTTGCCTAAATTCAGAACATTGTCGACATCGCCCTTGCTCACATGAACGTCTCCATAGTTTTGTGGTTGCCCAGAAAAAGAAACGATTTTTATTTCTGGAATTTCTTTTCGCAAAGAATTTGCTATCAACCGACCGTCAGTACCACTCGCATCTTCGTTTGTCAGATTACCATCAACGATAGCTACGTTGATGCCAATTTCCTTGGCTTTGGTTATTGCTTCAAGTGCATCCTCGAAAGTGCTTACTTCTACTAAAACTTGATGCGAATCTCTTTCCAGAGCTTGATGGGCAATTCTTCTCCAACTATTATCGTCTTCTGCTAGAAAGACATTTGCATTTTCTGGTGCCATCTTAGTTTGATTTAGGATCAGGTAATGTACCACTCACAATTTTGAATGATTTAACGGGACCTTTATCACTGAGGTCAATAATTTCAGTTGCACGTCTTTCCAAATCTTTTACTACAACTTCTCCTGGGCTTCCTCGGCGTATTACAGTTACATTATCTCCCAATACTTTTTGTATCGCTGACATCTGAGTTGTATGCAGACCCGCACCACCAAAACATTCTGAAATGCGAAGTGCAAAATCGGAAACGCTTCCAAGTTCTAAATCCGCTTGCATGTAGTCTTGCGCGGCTGAAGCGAAACAAAGAGTTCTTCCTGGAGTACCTGACGGTAATTTTGAAAATTCACCAGAAGTAGCCAGATGCTCCTTAACATAAGCCCTTCTTCTTAGAGTGTAAATCCGCGCAGTTATTGCTTCGTCTCCCGTAAAAGTAGAACCGACCAGTTCCAGTCGATGATCCATAAATAGGAGAGCTTTGCTGTGTCTTCCCTCATTGACTAGACCTTTTGCTTGCAATGAACCTTGTTCAATAAAACCTTTAACATCTCCTTGAAGTTTAGTGAGGACGTTTAGCCTCTCTCGAGCCACTATTGGAATTTGTGTGTAAACAGGTAGTTGAAACCAGTCCGCAGTGACTTTTGTTATTGTCTCTGGATCAATATTGCTAAAGTACTCGCCAAATTCTGGACTAACCATAGGAGGGAATTATACCATTATTGGGGCAGTTGTCAAACTATAGGACTTTTGCTCCCCGGCCTGGACTCGAACCAGGAACCTGCCGATTACACTTAACCCTCTTGTTGCCAAAAGGAGTGGACTATCTCATATCCATATCAAAAAGACTTAGGACCCAGGTATATAGTCTCTACACATTTATCCGCTTTTGGCGGAATTTAGCTCGGGATTACCCATCAACAAGTTCAGGGTTTCCCCGAATTAGCCTGGTTATTCATCCTAAAATTTCTTTTAGGAGCTGCTAATTAAAACAGTCGGACGCTCTACCGATTGAGCTACCGGGGATCGTTAATGTGCGGGTGAAATTTTAACACCAAACGTAGCAGAAATCCAGCCCATTATCCGACGATGATTTTTCCTATCGCTAAATTTTATGGCAAAAATTCCGTATTGATGAATGTTTTTCCTAATCTTCTTGCTGTCTTTTTTATTCTTGGCAATGTACGTTTTATGGAACTGACCAATAGGAATTCCGCTTAAGTTAGACCAATATTGTTTCGCTTTTCCTTCATCTAAGCCTTCGTGTAGCCAAATTGCTCCCCTAAATTTGGACAAGGGAAATTTGCAAAACTCAAGAAACCATTTCATCATGAATTTAATAAGTCTAGGATCACTATTTGCAAAACCACCTTTTCCGTCTGTTTTATCCCCCTCTCCCGCATATAAAGCTATGCCTATCATAAATCTGTCTCTTTTTTTAAACTTTCCTAACTCTAATTTAGCTTCTTTAAAAATTCTCTTTGTCACCTCTAACCTAAGTTTTCTTTTATTCTCCGCCGCAATGATTGAACCTTTTCTTTGACCAAAAAGTTTATTGGCAAGGAGCCTTTCTTTCTGCTTTTTTGTAAGTTCAATATCACGACACCAATTGCTTAAAGTATCTTTTGAAACATTAATTTGAAGTAATATTTCCTTATAAGATAACCCTTGTCTGCGAAGTCCTTGTGCTTTTAGTTTCTCGTCTAATTTACCGAAGTATCCCACATATACATTTTACTAATACGAACGAAGGTTTATCAACGTGATCAACACCTAATTGGTAGGTAAAAATATCATTATTGAAAGGTCAGGGTTGTATTTACCTGCCGGCAGGCAGGGTTCGAATCCTACCTGCGGAGCAAAAAGAAATTAGCCTTAAAATGATCAATCCCCAATAGTTCTTAATATAACCAACATATAAATTCCGTTAGGTTGACTGTTTAGAAAGCCAGCCTTTTGGATTAGGCCATAGCACTCTGCTTACTGTTGTGTACTGGTTTTTTACTAAGGACGAATAGTAATGCTATGCCTGTAAACAACGCAGGGTAAGATCCAACCAGCATCATGTCGATTGTGCTACTAATTGATTCTCCAATACTTGCAAAAATTAACACTACACTGATTATGTTTGCAGGAATCAAAAGCCATGCGTTTGCATAACCATGCAGTGCCTTTTTTTGAAACCATCCTAATATTCCCCCATACACTATTGCTTGGATAGCTTGAACAAACATTAGTGACTGTGGTTCTGCGATAGTAAGATTTCTGAATAGTAACCCAATAACCACGAAAGTTGAGGCAATCATTACAACCCAAGCGGAAGCCGTATTTATCAGCCAATCTTTTGCTCTATCTGTGTATTTACGTAAAACCAGCCATTGAGAGCCAATTAGCGATATTAGTAACAAGGGAATAAAAATCAACCACAACAATACACTTTCATCCTCGGTGCTTCCTAATCCTAAAATACCAACCAGATTCACGCTAATAAACAACACAACAGGAAATACGGCAATTCCTGCTACTATCCAGAAAAATAAACCTAACATGTCAAATTTTTTGTGCATATAATAATCACCCCCTCTCAAGTTTGATAAATGCTCTTTGGAAAAACTAATAAAGTAGTCGGGAATTATACGCATCCACAAGCTAAACATTTGCGTGTTATCATCCGAGCTTTTTGCATCGTGATACATATCCTGAAATAGCTGGATCATTTCTTGGCCAAATTCATCTCTATACCTGGATGGGTAAAGTTCTAACATCGTTTTGTAGATTTTTTCTGACAAAGAAATAGTGGTTTTCATACGCCAAAATCTAAATTGCCAACACCTAATAGTTTTCTGTTTTTTGCTAGATTTACTACCTCGGAGTAGCGTTGTACCTCTGATGACAAATGTTTTTGGCCTTTTTTTGTGAGGCGGTAAAATTTTCTTCTTTTATCTTGCAAATCATTAACTTCGATTATTAGTCCCGCTTCCAACATGCGTTTAATGGAGCCATAAAGCGTTCCTGGCCCCATTTTTACATTCCCGTGCGAATCCGCCTCCACCTGCTTCATGATGTCGTAGCCGTGCCGTTCTTTGATACTTAGGGCTAGTAAAATATAGAAAACGGCTGGGGTAAGAGGTTCTTGCTTGTAGTTCATGAGAATAGTATATATCCGTAACGGATATATGTCAATTTCATAGCATTGGATGGTTATTAACTCTAAATTACCACAGCTGGCCATACTTTATTCATCTCTTCCCGTAGTTGACTAATGAACCTAAAATCTTCAAATACTTTGAATATGCGCACAAATTGGCTGGTTATATTAACGTTACGATCCTCGAGCAAAGCCATATTAGCCTGGAAATATAATAACCCTCATAACTCTAAATATAACCTCCAAACAATATTTTGATATAATCTATTCATGATGAAAATGCTAAGGAAACCAAGTGCGTGGGTTCCGATAGCCATGTCCGCTATGGCATTATTGCTTGTAGTTGGCTATGTGGTTTTATTTGGGGTTCAGAAATCCACGGGTGATGAGAGTACTATTGCACGAATATTCCAATTGTTATTGGTAGGACAAGTGCCAATTGTTGGATATTTCGCTATCAAATGGTTTCCGAAGCATCAAATGCAATTACTTCAAATAGTAGCAATTCAAATTCTAGCAGCACTCGTACCATTCCTGACTGTATTTTTTCTTGAAATGTAAATTTAGGCTGTTATAGTTATTGCTGGCCGTACCCTATCCATCTCTTCCCGTAGCTGACTAATGAATCTAAAATCCTCAAATACTTTGAATATACGCACAAACTGACTGGTTATATTAACGTTACGATCCTCGAGCTGAGTTGTCAATTTTAGAACCTGGTGACCTTCAAAGCTATTTGAATTCAATTTCTTGCTAATATTTTCAGTGAGAATTGAATCTTGGGTGGTTTTTAGGGGTTTTGAACTTAATTTTCCTGGTTCGAATCCAATAGCGGGGTATAATTGCTTAGACCTTAGGTCTAAAACTGTAATGAAATAGATTTTAATATGAACGATTCACAGTCACGAAGAATTGAGGGGATAATTTACGACTCTATACAAAATAAGATTAGGGGTAGCTTGAGGGACTTGCCTGAGAAACTTGAGTTTTTGAGAAGTATATTTGATAATTGAGATAGATGAAATTGAAAGAAAAATTACCGCTTATTGTTGGTATTGTTCTCCCTCTACTTTTGATCCTATATGTAGCAGTTACAGCTTATCTCCCTTCTCTTTTCGTAAAACCCAAATATAATTTTGTTTACGCCTCTGATTCTTATTACGACTTTGATATTAGTGTAATTGATGGAAGAGTAAATATTCAACCTAGATATACAGACTATGCAAACAGAACCTATGCGCCGAAACAGCCTACACTATTCTTATATGACGTTACTAGTGACAAGAGTAAACAATTATCGCTGCCTCAAGCTCAAGGGCACATTTTAGATTCCTCAAATAAGTCTCCTGATGGTTTTACGGTCGGCAGACAAGACTCAGACAGTTATTCTTATTTCCCGTTTTTCTTTGGTGGTAGTTACAATAGAGGAACTTATTTGATGGGCAAGGGATTAAACAGAAAGATTACTGATCAGAATTATTATAATTTTAAATTTATCGGATGGATCGTAAATGAATGATCAGGAAAGAGTCAATCAAGTTTTGTCTGAACTCTCAAGTCTTGTTAAAACTGGTCATATAACTCGTGATCAGGTTTTAAATGTTCTTGGTGAAGTCAAACCAGAGTCTCAGCAATCCAATTCACTCCAACAAAAAATAGATCTCCAAAAAATTCTATATTACATAGGCGGTTTTATTGTCTTTTTGGGAATTATATTCTTCATTTACCAAAAATGGGGCACAATGAGCCAAGTGTCTAAGACGGTACTCACTCTAGGTTCTGCAGTTTCTGCGTACGCTTTAGGTTATTACTTTTTCAGCAAAAGTCAAAACAAAGATTTTGGCCATGCCTTTCTTGTAATTTCAGCTGCCCTATTTCCTCTTGGCGTAGGAACCGCTTTAGATACAGTTGGTATATCAGCAACAAAGAGTGGTGGTGTTTCTGTTAATTCTGCGGTACTCTTTATGATCTTTTTTGTTTCTTATTATGCCTTAAAAGCAAAGATCTTTTTGCCTTTTTCAATTATGGCAGCCTCATCCCTATTTTTTAGTTTTACACAATTTATGTTTAAAGATGTTACAGTCATTCCTCATTTTTATGAGTACAGAATTCTCATATTGGGGATTACGTATATTCTCCTCGGATATTATTTTTTCGAGATAAACAGAAAATTTATGACAAACTTAATGTATTTTTTTGGAATAATAATGTTTTTGGGATCTAGCTTGGCATTACAAGGGTATTCTCCTAAAGTTGATATATTTTGGGAATTAATTTATCCATTTTTATTGGTTGCGGTATTTACTGCTAGTATTAAGCTTCAAAGCAAAGTCTTTTTAATTATGGCTACAATATTTACATTCGGAGAGATTTTGAAATTAACTTCTGAATATTTCAGCAAAAGTATTGGCTGGCCGATTTCTTTAATTGTTGCAGGATTAGTTATTATGGGAATTGGCTATATGAGCTTCGAATTAAACAAGAGGTTCTTGAAAAATCCAGCAATTAACCAAGCCTAAGCATTAAATTTGGTTGCAACCTCTTAATTTTCCCTCCCCACCTTACTCTCAATAGTTCAACTTGAACTAAATCCTCGAAGGCTTTTGAAATCGAAGAAATTGGTTAATCCCCTTATATGTATTGACAAAGTATGTACAGATTTATATAATACATTTGTGAAGTATAAGCAAAGCTTGCGATCTAACGATCTAAAGCAAAGCTTGCGATCTAACGATCTAAAGCAAAGCTTGCGATCTAACGATCTAAAGCAAAGCTTGAAACCTTTTCAAGGTTATAAGGGTTACAGAATTGAGTTTTCCGAAGAAAAAAATTTATTACTACAAGAAACGAGAAGATTATGCTTTGAAGATGTTTTAGAGGCAATTGAAGAAAAGAAAATTCTGGATGATTTGAGGCACAGTGGCCAGAAATATCCTCATCAAAGAATATTAGTGATAGAGAGAGAAAAGTATGTCTATGCCGTACCTTATGTACTAGATCCAAAAAAGAAAACAGTTTTTCTAAAAACAGTTTACCCTAGTAGGGTTTTGACAGAAAAATATATGAAAGGAGGGATGAAAAAATGAAGGTTACGCTTGATAAATATGAACAACAGATTGAAGACGCCTTATCTAAAGGTGAGTTTACCAGTACTTTTGATTTAGGCAGTACCAAGCAACTGTTTCAAGAAGCAGCCAGAAACTTCCGGGAATTACAAGAAACAAAGAGCATCACCTTACGGGTTAAGAAAGAAGACCTGATAAAAGTTAAAGCTAAAGCCAAGAGGAATGGTATAGCCTATCAGACCCTGATTAGTTTATTAATTCGTCAATATATAAAAGGGGAAAAAGAAGTAATTTTAGATTAATTGGAGGTAAAAATTCTCTTAAATAGTGTGATCTACGCTATTATAGCTTGCAGTCTCTTAATTTCCTGCCAGCGAGTTTTTAATAATTCAGTTTGAATTGCATTTTCAAAGGTTCCCAGTAGTTTATCAATCGTAGCTCTAAGAATCTCAGGGTTAGGGAGCCAAGAAGGATTTTTTATACTTCCAATAACAAGTATCTTTGCCTCAAATCTGGTAAAATATACTTTCCAATGAACCGGATACTTTTGATTCTATTTTTGGCGGCAATAATCGGCGCGGGTGTTTGGCAGGTGCGCTCAATATTTAGTGCACAGGAAGAAATTGTGCGTTCACCGATTGTGTCAACAACGACTCCTACCCCAACCCCCACTCCCATTAAACTTCCAACCATACCCGCCGTACATACAATTGCCGGCGGAACCCACTCATTTCAGACTTTTAACAATTGCGGACCGGCGGCTTTGTCGATGGCGCTTTCCTATTTTGGCATTACCAAAACCCAGCAGGAACTAGGCCGGGAACTTAGACCTTACCAAAATCCCCAGGGCGACAACGACGACAAGTCGGTAACGCTTGAGGAGTTGGCCAAAAAAGGTGAGGAATTAGGCTTAATTGCCTATCACCGGCCGGCGGGAGATATGGAAATTGTCAGACAATTTGTAGCCGGCGATATTCCGGTTATAACACGAACGTGGCTTCGAAGCGGCGAGGACATCGGCCACTACAGAGTCGTTAAAGGCTACGATCAAAATGCGGGCACGATTTTGCAGGATGATTCCCTTCAGGGAAAGAATTTAACCTATTCCTTCCTGGATTTTAACACTCTTTGGGAAGGCTTTAATTTTGAATATTTAGTTCTGGTTCAACCGGAAAAGCAAAAGCTGGCCGAACAAATACTCGGGGAAAATTTAAACGAACAAGTTGCCTGGCAAAAAGCCGTAAAAAATGCCCAATCGGTGCTTTCTAGGAACCCAAACAACATCTTTGCCGAATTTAATTTGTCGGTTGCCTACTTTTACCTTGGCGATTATGAAAAATCGGTTAAATCATTTGAAAAAGTGGAAAATAAATTGCCGTTCCGGACGCTTTGGTATCAAATCGAACCGATTTTGGCTTACCAAAAGTTAGGCAACTATCCAAGGGTTTTTGCAATCATTGACAAAGTTTTAAACAACTACAACCGGGCATTTTCCGAACTTTATTTAATAAGGGCCGAAATTTACCGCATCCAGGGCAATGTTGAAGCCTCGCAAGCAGAAATTGAAAAAGCAATTTTTTACAACCAAAATATCAAATTACCGGGTAGTTTAAATTAAAAAGACCCGGCGACTGTAACGACTAAGAAAATTCCGACGGCGTTTAGAAGAAACGAAACTAAAAGAAATTGCCAGTTTTTAATCTTGGACAATCCCATCAAACTAATGCCGACCTCATCAGGAAACGGTGAAGCGACGATGAAAGCGCCGACGAAAGGAATTAACCAGTGAAAATACGGCGTTTGAAACAATTTGGCAGGACCAAAGACGCCGACTTTTGTAAACAAGGGTGCAAGTTCGGCAAAGATCTTGTCTTTTAAGAACCTAAAGATCAAATAATCCCCTATGACTGCGCCGAGACCGGCCAAAACCGCCACCTCCAAAGGATTTAAAACATCGGCTAAGTGGTAAAGGATTACCATAGCCGGTGCAACGGTAAATATCGAAACAAACAAAACGCCGGTCAAAAAAGCGCCGATGTAACCTAAGTCGCCGATCCTTTTGATAATCAAATCGACAAACGGAGAATCGGCCAAAATCGCCAAAAGAAGTAAGCTTGCAAGTAAATAAGCGCTATTTTTATAGTGCCAATTTTTCCACTCAATCGGGTGATTTAAAGTGTCGAAGTTCACTTTATATATATTTTAAGCGGAGTCGAGGTAATCGCGCAATTTGCGGGCGCGGGTCGGGTGTCTTAACTTTCTGATAGCCTTGGCTTCAATTTGCCTGATTCGCTCTCTGGTTACGCCGAATTCCTTACCGACTTCTTCCAAAGTTCTTTGCTTGCCGTCGGCTAAACCGAATCTCATCTCGATTACTTTGGCTTCCCTTGGAGTTAAGGTAGAAAGAGTTTCGCCGATTTGTTCCTTTAAAAGCGCTTCGCTGGCTTTATCTTCCGGCGCCGGTTCGTTTGTAGGGATAAAGTCTCCAAGGTGGGAATCTTCTTCCTCTCCGACCGGTGTTTCCAAAGAGGCCGGTTCCTGGGAAACTTTAATTATCTCCCTGACCTTTTCAACTTCGATTCCCATTTCAGCGGCGATTTCCTCGGCCGCGGGCTCGCGTCCCAATTCCTGCATTAATTTTCGCGAAATTCTGATAAATTTGTTGATTGTCTCGACCATATGGACCGGAATTCGGATAGTTCTGGCCTGATCGGCGATTGCGCGGGTTATGGCTTGTCTGATCCACCAGGTCGCATACGTTGAAAACTTAAAACCTCTTCGCCAGTCATATTTTTCGACAGCGCGGGTCAAACCTATATTGCCTTCCTGAATTAAATCCAAAAGCGAAAGTCCCCGGCCGACGTATTTTTTGGCGATAGAAACAACGAGTCTTAAATTGGCTTCGGTTAATTTTCGCTTAGCTGCTTTTGAACCTTTCTCAACCTGCTTTGCCAGAGATACTTCCTGATCGTAAGTTAAAAGGGCAACCCGGCCGATGTCCCTTAAATACATCCTGACCGGATCGGACACCGCACCGTCGTCGACGGTCGATAAAACCTCAATTTCTCTTTCCAAATCGGCGCCTGTTTTTTCTTCTTCAGCCTGGGCGGTCGAATCAAAAACGTCAACGCCTTCGTTTAATAGTTTGGAATACAAATCATCAAGCGCAAGAAGCTCGTTTTCTGCTTTTGGAAAAATTGAAAGAATTTCTTCCTGGGTGACAAAACCGACTTCCTTACCCCTTTTGATCAGCTTTTTGATTGCGTTCTTTTTTTGATCTTCGGTAAGCTCTACTACGATAACCGGTTTACTGTTTCTTCTGGCTGGTATTTTTCTGGTGACTTTTCTGCGCACGGTTCTTAATTTCCTTTCGTTAAAACTGACAATTTTTGCGACAAGTCCTGAAACCTTTTCCTGTATTTGACTAACTCATTATCCTTGTTCTTATCTTCCGCTTCCTTGATTTTAGATGATAAATCTAAAAGTTCGCCTCTTATGGCCTTGGATTCCAATAAATTTAAGGCCTTTGTGTATTCCCTGATAAAAACGTCTGCGTCATCGACGACGCGGCTTAAATCAAAGAGCAATAATTTATCGTATGTATCCAATTCGTCAGGATTTAAACTGCCCGCTATTTTGTTAAACAGTTCCGACAAGTCCTCTTTGGTTTCCCCTTTACCCGAAACAACTCCGTTTAGCTCGCCGCTTAGTAAATTATATATCCTTTTGTACGTCAAACTAAACCGGCCAATTTCCGGCAATCGTGGAATTTTACTCCAAAATTCACTTCCCTGCAAGATCAAGGCAAGAATGTAACCTTCCAGCTTCTCGACTTGGGTACTTGAACTGGCGGGAATATTGGTTTGTCCGGCCTCAATACCGCCGACAGGTGTCCGCTTTGAGATAGCGTCGTAAAGTGCGCTTTCGGGTACGTCAAGCTCGCCGGCCAATTTGGTCAAATAGTGGGCTTTGACGACGTCGTCTGTGACTTTTGCCAAGATCGGCAAAACTTCGGCGGCAATCTTTTTCTTGCCGATGGCGGTTGTACGGTCAAATCTGCGCTTTGATGATTCAATTACAAAGTCAAAAACCGGAATAGCAGCTTTAATCGCTTTTTTCCAATCTTCAACCGAGTGTTTAATCAGCTCATCCGGATCTTTATCTGCAAGCCTGACAATTTTAATATTCATTCCGGCCGAATCGGCAATTTCCAATGCCCTTCTTGAGGCAGCATCGCCGGCAATATCCATATCAAAACAAAGCGTCAAATTTTCGCTAAACCTTCGAATTAAGCTTATTTGTTCACCCGTTAGCGCGGTGCCTTTGGAAGCTACTACGTTTTTAACTCCAGCCTGATAGGAAGAGATCATATCAAGTTCCCCTTCGACTAAAATTGCCTCGTCATTTTCCCTGATCGCACTTTTGGCCAAATTCAAACCAAAAAGTAAATTTCTTTTGGAAAAAAGCGGAGTTTCCGGAGAATTTATGTACTTTGCCTCCTTCATTTTAGGGTCCAGGGTTCTGCCCGAAAAACCGACTATTGACCCTCCAAGGTTGTAAATCGGGAACATTATGCGGTCACGAAAACGGTCATAAAAATTGGATTTTTGGGTACTTGAACCTTTGGAAACGACAAGTCCGGCTAAAGAAATATCCGCTAAACCAAAATCCTTTTTAGTTAAAAAATTTAAAATTGTCTCAAAAGAATTCGGGGCAAAGCCGAGTTTAAATTCCTCAATTGATTTTTTTGATATTTGCCTATTTGCCAGATATTCCCGAGCCCTTGCGCCGACTTTGTGCTCTGTTAGCAAATAATGGTAAAGTCTTGCGGTTAAGTCGTGGATTGCAAGCAGTTTATCTTTTTGCTTGTCTTTCGAAAAACCTTTCTTGACAACCTCAATTCCAACACGTCTACCCAGCTTTTCCAAAGCTTCAAAAAACTCCAGACCTTCGATTTGTTCGATAAAAGATATGACGTCTCCTCCCTCGTTGCAGCCGAAACAGCGGAAAATTTGTCTTTCGGGATTGACCATAAACGAAGGTGTTTTTTCGGAGTGGAATGGACAAAGCCCGGAAAAATTCCTGCCGGCACGTTTTAAGGGAAGGTACTCGCCGATTACTTCAACAATATCAACGCGGCTTTTAATTTCGTCAACCTGATCCATGGTATTAGCGGTTAGTTATTAGTAATTAGCGTTTAGTTAGCGGAGGAGGTGGGATTTGAACCCACGATGCCCTTGCGGGCATACAGACTTTCCAGGTCTGCGCACTAGGCCGCTATGCGACTCCTCCAACCAAAAGCTGTTAGCGATTAGCTTGTTAGCAGTCAGCCGATGCAACTTATAACTTGTAACTTAAAACTTATAACTTCTTAATCTGCTTCTTAACATCCGCCCACAACTTCAGATCCGTATCAAACGTTAACCTTGCTTCGACCTGATTTAGAGCCAGCCATTCTTTGTTCTCAACTTCCCAATCAGTCGTGGCTGCAGTTTCGCCAGTATACCTCATTAAAAAATAAATTACATTTTTTAAAACTTTTTGTTTACCCCGCGAAGCTTTAGCGAAGCGGGGCTTACCACCTAGTGACGGCTGAGCTTTCGGCTCGAAATAAAAACGTGTTTCTCGCGACGGCTGTCCTTTCGGCTCGAAATAAAAACGCGTTTCTCGCGACGGCTGTCCTTTCGGCTCGAAATAAAAATAGGTCGTAATTCCGCCTTTTTGAAGTATTTCACCGTTTACCCCCGCTTCCTCAGCTACTTCTCTGTGAGCAGCCGCAGCCGGAGTTTCACCAATTTCGACGTGACCTTTGGGAAATGACCAGCCGTGATGACCGGAATGCTGGGTTAAAAGTACTTCCCACGACTTATCCTTCGGTCTTACCACAATCCCACCAGAGCTCAAAACTTTTTTCAATTTTGGAGTTGTTCTTTTACCACTGGACATTTGCTTCTTAACCATTTGCTATTTACCATTAACGATTTACTTTATTAAAGGTGTGACGTGTCGTTGAAGAGAATTAACCGGAAGTAATCTCCGTCATCATCGTATTCTAAAACTGAAATCGAGGAATTTGAAACCCTAAGCCTAACAACCGTTTCCACACCGGCATTTAAGGCCTGGGCAATAATTCCCCGAATCATATTTCCGTGGGCAACTACGGCAATTGTTTCGTTCTTGTGGCGTTTGGCAATTTTTTCCAGAAAGTCTAAAGCCTTTACCTGGGCTTCTTTGATAATCCTCAACTCTTCCTGATACTTTTCAGGCTCTTTGGACGGAGCGTGCAATTGCGTCGGAGATGTCCAAACTCCGATTTCATTTAAGACTTCAACTTCCCGAATTTCGGCCTGCTGAAATTTGGCGATAATTTGCGAAGTTTCGCGGGCACGCTTATAAAAACTTGTATAAACAATATGAAAAGGTCCTTTTTGAGAAAGTCTTTGGGCTAAATGTTCAGCCTGCAGGATTCCTTCCTCGGACAAAATAGAATCCGGGGTTTGCTCCTCTTCGGGAACGGTTGTAAGGGCGTGTCTGATAAGTAAAATTGTTGTCACGGTTTATCTTCCAGATTGTGAACCTCACCAATACCTATTATAAGTCTTTTAAAGTTTACGCTGTAAAGTTGATCTAAAATCGGATTTGTAATCTCTTTTAAAGTCCAGGCCATTTGTTTATAAAACCAAAAATGAATTAGTTTTAAAAGTAATTTTTTTTCAATATTTTCTAATTTGAAATACTTCCCGTAACTTTCCTCGACTACCAAAATCATGTTATCAAGCTCCAACCCGACCTTGTTTTGCAGATATAAATTCCCTATCAAAATAGCCAGATCATAAACACGCGGAGCAAACATCATATTGTCAAAATCAAAAATTCCGGAAATTTCCCCGTTTTCAAATCTCAAATTTCCCGAATGAAAATCACCGTGGATAATTGATTGTTTTTCCAAAGCTTGTTTGTAGTCTTTTGAGATTTTAAGAAGATTTTTTAAATCTTCCTCAACAAGCTGCAGAAATTTATTGAATTTAATTATCCTTGAATATCCCCACGGCCGTGCTTTACTTCTGGTTAAAATTTTCTTTCTGGTTTTTAAAAGTTCATATTTGATTTGAAACTTTCTTCGGTTGCCCGAGATTTTAAGATCTTCCAGTCCTTTGTGAAGATCGGCAAGGCAATTTGCCATTTGAACAATCAACTCTTTGGTTTGGGGGCTTACGTGTTCACCCCTGATGTGGGCAAATAGGGCAAAAAACGGAGAAATCTCGCCAACTTTTTCCTCAATCACTTTCTCACCAAATCTTGTAGCAATGGCATTAGCAACCGGCAGGCCTTTGGCAGCTAAATGGTCCAAAACTGCAAGTTCAAATTTGATATCATCAAGACTTCTTGCCTGATGACGGTAAATTCGAAGCACGAAGTCGCCGCCGGTTGTAACTATGTGCAGATTGAAATTTTGCCAGCCGGCCGGCATTCCCCACCACTTTGCCAAATCCCCGATGTCGTATTGGGAGATAATTCTTTTGATCAGGTCGGTATTTAAATCTTTGTAAACGATTTCGCTAAAAAGCGCCAT
>Ga0209640_10001504_pt1 | contig 19777 bp, 20 predicted proteins | sample RifCSP10_1_FD_184018 | JGI IMG/M metagenome (GOLD analysis project Ga0209640, IMG submission 184018) | Soil microbial communities from Rifle, Colorado - Rifle CSP2_sed 10_1 (SPAdes) (version 2) | ecosystem: Environmental > Terrestrial > Deep subsurface > Rock core/Sediment | place: Rifle...
TCGCACGATCAAGAGCGACGAATGGCGGGTGCTGCCGGGCGTGAAGCTGGGCTCGGACAGCAGGGGAACCTGGGTCAAAGGCGGGCACGTGGAGTCCGAGATTCTGTTGGCGGACGTGATCGAGCTGCGCGGCCGCGGGCGCTTCATGCTGCATGGGCGCACGGCGGACCTGGTGAATATCGCGGGCAAGCGCACGTCCCTCGCGCATCTCAACTATCACCTGAACTCGATCGCGGGCGTGCGCGACGGCGCTTTTGCCGTTCCCGAGCAGGCGGGCGAGGCGGTGGCGCGGCTGACGGCGTACGTGGTGGCGCCGGGGTTGAGCAGCGAGACGCTGCTCAGCGCGCTGCGCCAGAGGATCGACGCTGCGTTTCTGCCGCGGCCGCTGCATTTCGTGGAGGCGCTGCCGCGCAACGAGACCGGGAAGCTGCCGCAGCTGGCCCTCAGCCGGATCGCGGCCGGGCTCGAATCAGGACCGGAGCCAAGCCGGCCGTGATCGAGCGGGATCTGCAGCCCGATCACCCGGCGTCGCAGGGACATTTCCCCGGCGATCCCATCATTCCCGGCGCCGTGCTGTTGAGCGAAACGCTCCGGGCGATCGAGGCTCGCCTCGGCGCCAGTTTCGCGCCGTTTCGGATCACGTCAGCCAAGTTCCTGCATCCGACCCGGCCGGGCAACCGCCTCGTGATCGAGTTCTCCCGCGCCGCTCCGGGGGAAATCCAGTTCACGTCTCGGGTTGACGGGAGACCGGTCTTGACCGGCCGCATTCAATGCCACGCCAGCTCGGCAGCGGATTAGAGCTCCGGCCCGGCCGCGCAACCGGATCAATTTCCATGACGACTGCAGGCGGACGCGCCGCTGATTGGGCGCCGGCTGCGCTGCTTTCAATCGCCCTGGCCGCCTGCGCGCCGCCCGTCCTGGCGTCAGCAGCCGCCGACTGGAGCGTGGAGCAGTTGATGCGGGCGCTCGGCGAGGTCAGGTCGTCGAAAGCCAGGTTCGTCGAGCGCAAGCACATGGCGATACTCAGCGCTCCGCTCGAATCTTCCGGGGCGCTGATCTACATCGCGCCCAGCCGGCTCGAAAAGCACACGCTCGCACCGCGGGCCGAGAGCCTGGTGCTGGAGGGCGAGGAACTCACCATCGCGGGCAATGAACGGGACCAGCGCCGCCGGCTCAACCTGCAGGACTACCCTCTCGCCCGGGCGTTCGTCGAGAGCATCCGCTCCACGCTGGCGGGCGATCTGCCTACCCTTACCCGCTACTACCGGGTCGAGCTCGAAGGCGGCGAGCGCCGGTGGCGCCTGACGCTCAAGCCGAGCGAGCCGGGGATGCAGGAGGTGGTGAGCGAGATCCGCATCAGCGGCGAGTACGGCTCGATCAACGCCATCGAAACCATCGAGACCAATGGCGACCGCTCCGTGATGACGGTTACGAGGGACGGTCCATGACGGCTGCCGAGCGCTGGGCGATCGGCGCGTGGCTCGTCCTCGTCGCGGCGTGCATCGCCGTCATCAGCCGCACCCCGTTCACGACCGACATCTCCGCGTTCCTGCCGCGCTCGCCGACGCCCGAGCAGCGGGTGCTGGTGGAGCAGCTGCGCGAGGGCGTGGTGTCGCGCCTCATATTGATCGGCATCGAGGGCGCTCCGCAGGACGCGCTCGCGCGGGCGAGCCAGCGCCTGGCGGCGGCGCTGCGCAATCACGCGAGCTTCGTCTCCGTCGAGAACGGCGAGGACGTCGGCGGCGCGCAGGACCGGGACTTCCTGTGGCGCAACCGCTATCTCCTGAGTTCCGCGGTCACGCCGGAGCGATTTTCCGCGGGCGCGCTGCGCGAACGACTCGAGGAGTATCTGCGGCTGCTGGGCTCGCCCGCAGGATCCCTGGTGCGCCGCCTCCTGCCCGGCGACCCCAGCGGCGAGCTGTTGCACATCCTGGAGCGGTTCGAAGGGCAGGCGCGCCCCGCCAGGCGGGACGGCGTGTGGTTTTCACCCGACGGGCAGCGGGCGCTGCTCGTTGCGCAAACCCGTGCCGCGGGCTACGACATCGACGCGCAGGAGCGGGCGCTGGCGGGCATCCGCGGCACTTTTGCGCAGGCAGGCGCGGGCGAGGCTAAACTGCTCGTGACCGGACCGGGTGTCTTCTCGGTCAGCACGCGCGCCGCGATCCGCGATGATGTGTTGCGGCTCTTCTTGATTGCCACTGTGCTCATCGCGTCGCTGCTGCTGGCGATCTTCCGCTCGCCGCGTGTGCTGGCGCTGGGGCTGCTTCCGGTCGCGAGCGGCGCGGCTGCGGGCATCGCGGCCGTGAGCCTGGGCTTCGGTACGGTGCACGGCGTCACGCTGGGCTTCGGCGTCACGCTGCTCGGAGAAGGCGTGGACTACTCCATCTATCTTTTTACCCAGGCCACCCCGGGCACGGCGCCGCAGCGGGTGCTCGACCGGATCTGGCCCACGTTGCGGCTCGGCGCGCTGACTTCCATTTGCGGTTTCAGCGCCATGCTGTTTTCGGGGTTTTCCGGCCTCGCGCAGCTCGGATTGTTCTCCATGACCGGGCTCATCGTCGCCGTCGCCGTCACGCGCTGGGTCCTGCCGTCATTGCTGCCGCCCGGGTTCACCGCGCCTGCGGCCGCGGCGTTCGGTCCCTGGGCGCTGGCGGCGGTGCGGCATGCGCCGGCCCTGCGGTATCCGCTGCTCATCGCGGTGGCGCTTGCCGGCGTGCTGCTGGCCGCCCAGCGCGCGCCGCTGTGGTCCGACGACCTGTCGAGCCTGAGCCCGGTATCCCGCTCCGAGCAACTGCTCGACCAGCAACTGCGCCGGGACATCGGCGCGCCCGACGTCCGTTATCTCGTGGTCATCGACGCTCCGCAGGAGGAAGCGGCGTTGCAGGCAAGTGAGGCGGTCGGCGCATCGCTGCGGGAGGCGTCGCGGGCCGGCTTGCTGGACGGTTACGAGTCGCCGGCCGACACCCTGCCAAGCCGGAAAGCGCAGCTCGCCCGCCAGGCTTCGGTCCCGGCCCCTGCCGCGCTGCGCGCAAACCTGGAGCGCGCGCTCAAGGATCTGCCCTACCGCCGCCAGGTGTTCGAGCCGTTTCTCAAGGATGCGGCCGCTGTGACGGAGATGCCGCTCATCGAGCGCGGCAGCCTGCAGGGTACCCGACTCGCCCTGAGGCTGGATACATTGCTCGCCAGAAGGAAAGACGGATGGATGGCCATGCTGCCCTTGCGGGGCGTGACGGATGCAGCGGCCATAGCCCGGACAATCGCCGCGCCGCCGGGAGCGCGCGCCGTGTTGCTGGACCTCAAGGGCGAATCCGACGCGCTCTACCGGACCTATCGCGCGGAAGCGCTGGCGTACTCGCTGCTCGGCGCCGCGGCGATCGTCGTGCTCCTGTCCGCGAGCCTGCGCTCGCCGCGGCGGGTGTTCGACGTGCTCGCGCCGCTCGCCGCGGCGGTCCTGGTGACAGCCGGCACGCTGGTCCTCGGCGGTTACCAGCTCTCCATCTTTCACCTGGTGGGGCTGCTGCTGGTGGTCGCGGTGGGTTCGAATTATTCGCTGTTCTTCGACCGGCAGGTGCCGTCCGGCGGGGACCGCGAACGCACCATCATTTCGCTGGTATTCGCCAATGTAACCACCTTGATCGGCTTCGGCCTGCTGGCGTTCTCCAAAGTGCCGGTGCTGCACGATATCGGCCTGACCGTGGGGATCGGAGCGTTCCTGGCGCTTGTGTTCTCCGCGATCCTGAGCCGGCACGCCGAGGACGGAACGGTCCATGCCCATGCGGCCGGACGCTGAATCGGCCCCGGGACGGGCGCGGCCGGGCTACCCGTGGCGCCCGTCGCCCGTTGTCCGGCTATCCATCCTGTTGCATGTCGCGGCCGGTGCGACCATCGCGATACAGCCCGCCCTGTGGCCGTGGGCCCTGGGAGCGGTGGCCGCAAACCACCTGTTCCTGACCGCAGCGGTGTTCTGGCCGCGCGGTAACGTCCTGGGCGCCAATAGGGTCCGGCTGCCTGAGTCCGCGGCGGCGCGCAGGGAGATCAGCATCACGTTCGACGACGGTCCCGATCCGGAGGTCACGCCTCACGTGCTCGACCTGCTCGACCGCTACCAGGCGAAGGCGAGTTTCTTCTGCGTGGGAGAGCAGGCCGCCCGGTTTCCGGGCATCGTGAAAGAGATCGCGCGCCGCGGCCACAGCATCGAGAATCACAGCCATCGCCATTCGCCCGCATTCGCGTTCTACGGAATCCTCCGCCTGCGGCGCGACCTGGAATCCGCCCAGGCGGTCGTGTCCGGGATCACCGGCCGGGCGCCCCAATTCTTCCGCGCGCCCATGGGCTTGCGCAGCCCGTTGCTCGATCCGGTGCTGGCGCGGTGCGGGCTCACCTACGTTTCGTGGACGCGGCGCGGCCTGGACGCGATGCATCGCGACCCCGAAAAGGTGCTGCAGCGCCTCTCCAGTGGGCTTGCCGCGGGCGACATTCTCCTCCTGCACGACAACGGCTACTCGCGGACCCGGGACGGCACCCCCGTCGTGCTCGCCGTCCTGCCGGCGCTGCTGGACCGGATTCGCGCCAGCGGATTGCAGCCCGTTACGCTGGCCGCCGCGTCGAATGAGTCCTGAGGCGAGGTCGCTGTTCGAAGCCGCGACGCAGCCCTACGCCAGGGCGGGACGGTACGCGTGGCATTTCGCGCGCGGCAAGCTGCGCCACGACCCCGTGTACTTTTCGCTGCTGAGGCAAGGCTTGCTGCCGGACCGGGGAAGGCTGCTCGACTTCGGTTGCGGACAGGGCGTTCTGCTCGCCCTGCTCGAGGCCGCGAAAGCGCAGTACCAGGCTGGCGCGTGGCCGCGGGATTGGCCGGCTCCGCCATTGAACCTCGCCCTGCAGGGTATCGAGCTGCATGCGGACCGGGTGCAGACCGCGCGCCAGGCGCTCGGCGGCAGCGTGCAGGTGATCCCGGGCGACCTGCGTGTGCTCGATCTGCAGCCGTGCGCGGTGATCGTCATCCTGGACGTGATGCTCTATCTCGACGAGGCGGAGCAACAGCACCTGCTCGACCGGGCGACGGCGGCGCTCGAGCCTGGGGGATTGCTGCTGCTGCGTGAGGCCGATGCCGACGCAGGATTCACATTCCAGGCGACGAAATGGAGCGAGCGGTTGAGCGGCGCGTTCCGCGGCCGGTTCGGCCAGGCATTGCATTACCGCGGCGCGATTCAATGGATCGCCGAGCTGGCGAAACGTGGATTCGCCGTCGGCGCAGAGCCGATGAGCGCGGGCACGCCGTTTGCCAACGTTCTGTTGGTGGCCCGGAAAGACCCGGACTGCGGTTAGAATCTGATTGTGCAGCCGCTTGCAATCAGCCGCTATTCCGTCGTGAACTGCCTCGGTGCGGGGACGCAGGCGGTGGCCGATGCGATGCGCGAACGGCGTTCGGGCCTGGCGCCCTGTGATTTCGAGACCGCCGCGCTCGATACCTACATCGGGCGGGTGCCCGGGCTGGAGCAAGCCCGCGTCCGGTCCGACCTCGACGCCTATGACTGCCGCAACAACCGGCTGGCGCAGCTCGGGCTCGAGGCCGACGGGTTCGCCGGGGCCGTCGCGGAAGCCCGCAGCCGCTACGGCGCCGCCCGCATCGGCGTATTCATGGGCACGAGCACGTCCGGCATACTGGAAACGGAACTCGCGTATCGCCGCCGCGACCCGGGCACGGGCGCGCTGCCCTCGGATTACCGCTATACCGAGACGCACAACACATTCTCGCTGGCGGATTTCGTGCGGCGCTACCTGGGTCTGCAGGGCCCCGCGTTCGTCGTGTCCTCGGCGTGCTCCTCGACCGCCAAGGTATTCGGCAGCGCGGCGCGCATGATCGCCGCGGGCGCCTGCGATGCCGCGGTCGTGGGCGGCGTGGATTCCCTGTGCCTGACCACCCTCTATGGCTTTCGCTCCCTGGAGCTGACCGCGCGCGGACCCTGCCGTCCGTTCGATGCGGAGCGCGATGGCCTCTCCATCGGCGAGGGCGCGGGATTCGCGCTGCTGGAGCGGGTCAACGCCGCGACCCCGGCGGGTGTCGCGTGGCTGCTCGGCATCGGGGAGAGCTGCGACGCCTTCCACATGTCAGCGCCTCATCCGGAAGGCCTCGGGGCCAAGTCGGCCATGCAGGGTGCCCTGAAGTGCGCGGGGCTCTCTCCCGCCGACATCGACTACATCAATCTCCATGGCACCGCCACCCGCAGCAACGATGCGGCCGAAGACCGGTCGGTCTGGGAGCTGTTCGGCGACGCAACCCCGTGCAGCTCGACCAAGGGCGCGACCGGGCATCTCCTCGGGGCGGCCGGGGTGACCGAAATCATCATCTCGATCCTGGCGATCGAGCACGGCCTCCTGCCGGGCAGCGCGCACACCCGCCGCATCGACCCCGCCATGCGATGCCAATACCAGGTCGAGCCGCGCAAGGCGCACGTGGAACGGGTGCTCTCCAACTCGTTCGGCTTCGGCGGGAGTAATTGCAGCGTCGTGCTGGGAGCGGCAGGCTGATGCTCGCGTACGTCGAGGGCGTGGGGCTGGTCGGGCCCGGCCTCACCAGCTGGCAGGCGAGCCGCGCGATGCTCGCGGGCAACGAGTCCTACCATGCGGCGCCCACCGCCGTTCAAGCGAGCGATCTGCTGCCGGCCGCCGAGCGGCGCCGTGCCGGCGTGCCGGTCAAGCTCGCGTTGGCGGCCGGGCAGGAGGCCCTGGCACAGGCTGCCCGCGATGCGGCGGCAACCGCGACCGTGTTCGCTTCCTCGAGCGGCGACTGCGACAACGTGCACCATATGCTCGAGACGCTTGCCACCACGGAACGGCAGATCTCGCCGACGCGCTTTCACAACTCCGTGCACAACGCCGCGGCGGGGTACTGGAGCATCGCGACGCAGTGCCGCGCGCCCTCGACCAGCCTGTGCTGCCACGACGCAAGCTTCGCGGCGGGACTGCTGGAAGCCGTGTCCCAGGCGGCGGTTTCCGGCGCGCCGGTCGCGCTCATTGCCTACGATCACCCCTACCCGGAGCCGCTGAACGCGGTGCGGCCGATCCAGGGCGCCTTCGGGATGGCGCTGGTGCTGGCGCCGCAGGCGTCGGAGCGTGCGGTCGCAGCCCTCGACGTCACCTTCATGCCGCAGGAAACGGACGCGAGTGGCGCGGCGGATCCGGCCCTGGAGAAGCTCCGGACCAGCGTGCCGGCGGCGCGTTGCCTGCCGCTGCTGGCGGCGCTCGCGCGCCGCTCCCGCGAGACGGTCAAGCTCGAGTACGTCGCCGGTGCCCATCTGAGCGTGGCCGTCACGCCATGCTCGTGACCCGCGCGGAGATCGTCGGCCTGATTCCACACAGCGGGGCCATGTGCCTGCTGGACGGCGTCCTGCAGTGGGATGCCAGTCGCATCCGCTGCGTCAGCCGCAGCCACCGCGCCGCCGACAATCCCCTGCGCGCGGAGGGACGGCTGCCGGCGGTGTGCGGCGTCGAGTACGCGGCGCAGGCGATGGCCGTTCACGGCGGGCTCGCCAGAAAGGCGGGCGGCAAGCCGCGCAGGGGATTGCTGGCGAGCGTGAGAGAAGTGGAGTGTCGCAGGAGCCGGCTCGACGATCTCGATGGGGATCTGATCGTCGAGGCCGAGCTGGAGGCGGGCGACGGAAACCGCGTCATCTACCGCTTTACGCTGCGCGTGGGAGACGTCGAAGTGCTGAGCGGGCGGGCCGCGGTCGTGCTTGATGCGGCCGGGGAGGCTCGATGAAGCGCGCGCTGGTGACCGGCGGCAGCGGCGGCATCGGCGCGGCGATCTGCCGGCGGCTCGCGGCCGACGGCCTGCACGTCATCGTGCACGCCGGGAGCCGCCTGGCGGAGGCGCAGCGGCTCGCGGCCGAGATCACCGCTGGCGGCGGGTCCGCACAGGCGGTGGCATTCGATGTGGCCGACCGGGTGCAGACCGAGGCGGCGCTGAAGCAGTTGCTCGGCGCGGGCGCGGTGCAGGTCGTCGTCAACAACGCCGGGATCCACGACGACGCGCCGATGCCGGCCATGAAGCCCGCCCAGTGGTCGCGCGTCATCGACGTGTCGCTGAACGGGTTTTACAACGTGACGCAGCCGCTCCTGCTGCCGATGATGGCCACGCGCTGGGGCCGCATCATCAGCATCACTTCCGTCGCGGGGATTACCGGCAACCGCGGCCAGGCCAATTACGCCGCGGCCAAGGCGGGGCTCCACGGTGCGACGAAGTCCCTCGCGATCGAGCTCGCCAGCCGCGGCATCACAGTGAACGCGGTCGCGCCGGGCATCATTGCCACTGCCATGAGCGAGGTCGCGTTTCCGAAGGCTCGGATCGAGCAGCTGGTGCCGATGAAGCGCGCCGGCACGCCGGAAGAGGTGGCGGCGCTGGTGGGATTTCTCGCGTCCGAGCAGGCCAGCTACATCTCCGGCCAGGTGATTTCCGTCAACGGCGCGATGATCTGACGATTGCCGCAGCGCAATCGTCATCTCCGCGCAGGCGGAGATCCAGTCGAGCAGAAAGACGGTTGCGGAGCCGATCCTGGGCTCCCGCCTTCGCGGGAGCGACGTTACGACCGGCCGGCGAAGCGGCGCCGCAGCAGGAGCGGCAGTCGCACGAGCCCTTCGAGGATCAACCGCGTGTGCATCCACGTCAGGAGCACGTTGTCGCGCAGGTAGCAAAAGTGCGAGACGCCGCCCTCCTCGGGGCGGAAATACCTGACCGGCGCCGCCAGGTTGATCGGGCGCACGCCGCGCCAGCATAGCCGGACGGCGGCCTCCGCGTCGAAATCGAAGCGGCGCATCCACGGCTGCCGTTCCATGATGGCGCGCAGCGGCGCAATCGGGTAGACGCGGAACCCGTAGAGCGAATCGCCGATGCCCGCCCCCAGGGTTTCGAGCTCGGCGCACCAGTTCGAGAGCTTGCGCCCGTGCACGCGCACCCGCGGCGCGCTGGCGTCGAACACCGGCCGCCCGAGGATCAGCGCCTGGGGATTGGCCGCCGATGCGGCCATGAACTCGTGGATCCTGTCGGTGGGGTGCTGCCCGTCGGCGTCCATCGTCATGGCGTGCGTGTAGCCCGCCGCTTCGGCCGCGCGCAGCCCGTGCAGGATCGCCGCGCCCTTGCCCTGGTTGCGCGGCAGCGACAGCACCCGGATCTCCGGATCGTCCCGCGCCAGCGCCTGCAGCGCATCGAGGGTGCCGTCCGTGCTTCCGTCCACCACGACCCAGACCGGCTGCCAGATTCTCCGCGCGTCCCACACGGTCTGCAGGACCCTGCCGCCCGTGTTGTAGCTGGGGATGAGGATGAGGTGCGAGCGCGACGGCGTGCTCATGTCAGTGATTCCTGTTCGTTTCGACCCTGCTCTTCGACTCGCCGAAGACCCAAGCGGCGGCGAAACCGGCCGCGAAGCTCTTGTTGGTTTTCACGAGCGGGCTGTCGGCAAACACTGCCTGATTCAGGGTATCCCATCGGGCGAATCCGCCGACCCAGAGCTTCCGGAAGCGCTTGCTGAGCGAGACCAGGAGCTGGGTACCGGCGTACCCGCCGGATGCATTGTACGCAGGTCTCGTCGCGGTGGCGAACGCCGGCTCGACGCCGTAGAAATACTGGTGGTAGCGCCCGTCGGAAAACATCGGCCCGGCGAGGGCGCCCAGTTTCCATCCCGGGTAGCCGAAGGCGTCGCGAATATCGACGTTGAGGTTCGGCTGGAACACCCAGCCGGCGAAATTCACGTGTGAGAAGTCCGACGCGAACGCGGCCCGCACCGGCAGGCGCAGCTCGAGCCGGGTCCTGCGGTCCGCAGTGCGCATTAGCAGGAAATTGAGCGACGGCCCGATCTCGAGCGTGGCATCGAGGTCGGGCATGCCCTGCCGGGCGTCATTCTCGCTGCTGTCCACGGGGGGCGTGCCGTTCACGCTGACGTCGAGCTCGGCGCGTTCAGTCTTGAAGAACAGGCCGCGCACCCTGCGCTCGTCCGCCTGCAGGAACTCGCCGCGGTAGACGACGTACGGAAAGGGCAGCACCCAGGACCGGCGCTCGTCCGAGCCCCGGTAATGCGGGAAGCTGATGACGGTCGCCCCCAGGCCCGCTTCCCACAGCGGCAGTTGCTCGGCCCGCGCGCCGGTCATTGCCAGGCCCGCGAGGACGATGACGGCGCGGAGCAGCGTCCCGATCACGCCCTGCGGCACTTCAGCAAAGTGTGATACGGACCCACCTGGTCGCGCGCTTCCAGCAACTCGAGCCCGCTCTCGTCGAGGCAGCGCATCATGTCGCCCGAATGGTACATCTGGCTGTTGCCGTTGGCGATGCAGGCGAAATAGAGGGAGGTCTGCTGCAGGCAGAAGGCGGCGGTCTCGTTCGGCTGGCGGTCCCAGAAGAGCTCCAGCACGTAAAGGATGCCGCCGGCCGGCAGCGACCGGGCCGCACGCCGCAGTATGGAAACCACCTCGCTCGGTGAAAAGCAGTCCAGAAACTGGCTCATCCAGATCACGTCGAAGCTTTCCGGAAACGCAACGGATTCGTCCAGCACGTCGATGGGCAGGAGCACCACCCGGTCCTGCAGGCGCTCCGCGTGGATCGCCTCCCTCGCCATTTCAAGTTGTTGCGGCAGGTCGGCGATGGTGATCGTCACACCGGGATCGAACTTCGCGCACTGGATCGCCCACTTGCCGGTGTTCCCCCCCAGGTCCAGCAACCGCTTCGGGTGATCGGCGAATACCAGCGGCAACGCGGCCGGGAACGCCAGGTCGGAGTAATAATGGTCGAAAGCGAGCCAGCTCGCGCGCGCCTGCGGCGTGAGGGACGACAGGCCTTCGTAGAAGGTCTTCCAGCCGCCCAGGGACTTCAGGCCGACGGGCTTCCCGTCGCGGATCGCCTGCTCGAGATCGAACATTCCCCGATAGCAGATCTCATGGACGACGTCCATGTTGATGCGCGTCATGGGGTCGTGAAGCATTAAGTAGCCGAGGCTGGTCAGCACGAACCGATCGTCGTTGAGAGTGAACAGCCCGATCCCCAGGCCCGATTCGAGAAGCACCTTGATGCCGTAGCGCGGCAGGCGGATGCGCGCCGCCACTTCGTTCAACGACATCCCGGTGGCGCCGCTCTGCTGGACGAGTTCCAGCACGCCGCCGTTGCGCAGGACGCGGCAGGCCTGGAACGCGATCGGCGCGAAGGCGATGCGCTGGGCTTCGGACAGCGCTTCGTAGGCCGTCCTCGGATCGGTCCTGAAATAGTCCACGGCAGGACTAGGATGCGGTCGTTTCGATGCCGGACTCGCGTGTCGCCTGTCCCCGTCGTCTCCAGGCCGCCCAGCTCGGACGCGGATCGGCCACGCTGTAGGCGTAATACAGGGCTTTCAGTGCCAGCAGCCTGATCACCAGGCGCGTGCGGAGGAAGATGTTCCCGGCCAGCACCGAAAGCAGGGCGTCCCGCAGCTGGAGCTGATTGCTCGGGTTCATGAAGATGCGGTGCAGCCCGGGGGTCATGATGCGGTAGATGAACCACGAGAAAACCCGCAGCCCACGGCGCGTGGCTGCGTCATAGGCCGCGAGCGCGCGTTGGGCGCGCTGCGGATGGTCGAGGCAGGTCTCAACGGTGTCGGCGGCCACGAACGCGCCGTGCATCGCGAGGTACACTCCGGTCGAGAAGATCGGGTCGATGAACGCGAACGCGTCGCCCAGCAGGAGATAACTCGCCCCGGAGGACCGGTTGGCGCTGTACGAGTAGTTGCCCGTGGCGGTGACGGGGGAAATGAGGCGTGCATCGCGCAGCCGCTCGGCGAGCGCCGGGGCGAGCGCGATCGTGTCGAGCAGGAACTGCTCGGGCGCAGTCGTGCGCGACCGCATGTAATAGGGCCAGCACACGGCGCCGACGCTGGTGGCGCCGTCGGCGAGCGGAATGAACCAGAACCAGCCGTGGTCGAACCAGAAGATGGTGATGTTGCCTTGCGCCTTCCCGGGCAGCCGCGTTGCGCCGGCGAAGTGCCCGTAGATCGCCGCGCTGTTGTTCTTGCGGCTGCGCGCTTTCAGGCCCAGGCGGCTGGCGAGGAAGGTGTCGCGGCCCGACGCGTCTACCACGAATCGGGCCTGCCATGTCCGCTCGCCGTTGCCATCCTCGCGCGCGGTCACTTCCGCCCCGTCCGGATGGAACGTCACCCCGGTCACGCGGCAATTCTCGGTCGCCCGGGCGCCCTTGCGCGCCGCGTTGCGGAAAAGGATCTGATCGAACGCCGAGCGCCGCACCTGGTAGGTGGACGGGAACGCATTGTCCAGGGCGTTGGCGAATTCGAACATCACCGGCTTGTCGTGGCGGGGGGACACGAACTCCGCGCCGTACTTCGGCATGCCGATCGCCGCGATCTCGGCTGCGACGCCCAGCCGCTCGAACAGCGGCATGTTGAAGGGCAGCAGCGATTCGCCGATGTGGAATCGCGGATGGCGCGACTTCTCGAGCAGCACGACGTCGCGCCCGCGCTCGGCGAGCAGAGCGGATATCGTCGATCCGGCGGGGCCACCGCCGATCACCAGCAGGTCACATCGGTTATCCGCCATCACGCCGCTCGTTCGGGCCCATTATAGAGAATCGCAAGCCACTATTCCGGCACCAGCCAGGCCAATGTCACGCCGCCCGCGTTCTCGACCGCCAGCGCGCGCCACAGCCAGTCGAGCAGGGGCCGTGCCTCGGCCTCGAAGCGCCACGGCGGATTCACGACGAGCATGCCGCAGCCGCGCCTCGAGAGCGCCCAGTCATCGGGCCGGATCGCGAACTCCATCCTGAGCACCTTGCGGATGCCGGAACGGACGACGTCGCGCGCGAAGCCGCGCATGGCGGCCGGCTCCATCAGGGGATACCACAGGGCGTAGATGCCGGTCGGCCAGCGGCGGTGAGCGTCCTTCAGCGCCCGCGTAACGCGCCGCAACTCCCCGGACCGGTCGAAGGACGAGTCGAGCAGCACGAGGCCGCGCCGCTCCGCCGGCGGCAGAAACGCCTTCAGCGCCTCGTAGCCGTCCATGTGATGCACTGCCACGTGGCGCGCGCGCCCGACGACGGCCTCGAGCTCGGCGCAGTCCTTGCGATTAAGCTCCACAAGCACGACGCGGTCGCCCGGCCGGCGCAGCTTCAGCGCGATCAACGGTGAGCCGGGGTAGTAGCGCAGCCGGCCTTTCGGGTTCTCGGAGCGCACGGCGTCGAGGTAGGGCGCGAGCGCCGCGGGCGTGTCCTTGCGGTCCCACAGCTTTGCGATGCCGGTTTCGAACTCGCGCGTCTTCCACGCCCACTCGTGCGCGAGGTCGTAGCGCCCGGTGCCGGCGTGCGTGTCGAGGTAGCAGTAGGGCTTGCCCTTGCCGGCGAGCGCCACGAGCAGCCGGGTGAGCAGCGCATGCTTGAAGACGTCGGCAAAGTTGCCGGCGTGGAAGAGGTGCCGGTAGGCGAGCACTTAGAGTTTGTCGTACTTGGTGGCCCTGCCCCGGGACTTGTGCACGGGGTATTTCCTGGCGTTGAGCGCGAGCTTTCTCTCGCACGCCGCGGCGAGATCTATGTCGAGCTTGTCGCAGAGGCGCAGGAGGAAGAGCAGCACGTCGGCCGCCTCCAGCGCCACCTCGGCGCGCGTTTCGCGCGGCAGGCGTGCCGCCTGCTCGAACGTGAGCCACTGGAAATGCTCGAGCAGCTCGCCGGCCTCGCCCGCCAGCGCCATCGCGAGGTTCTTGGGGTTGTGGAACTGGTCCCAGTCACGCTCGGCCGAAAATTGCGCGAGCCGCACGCGAAGGCGTTCCAGGCGGTCGATGGTCTTGGTCATGGCGCGGCCCTTCGTGTCATCCGGTCTCTGCATTCTACCGGGGGGCATAGAATACCGGGCTCGGAGTCCTGCCATGTCCTTGCTGATCCACGCGACCGTCACCGTTACCGGCGAGAACGATGCGCTCGGCGCCTGCGAGGCGCGGCTGCGGCGCCTGCTGTCGAGCCAGTTCCTCAAGGACGAAGTCACCGAGCACCACGGCCAGCGCGCGCTCTGCTACGACCTCAAGATCGAGGGCGGCATTCCGTTTCCCGTTTTTGCGCAGGCCTCGCAGGAGTTTCCCGCACTCGAGTTCGTCGCCGAGTGGGTCAACGTGGCGGCCGGGGAGAAGGGACGCGCGACGCTCATCAACGGCCATGTCACCGGTCAGGAGAGCGAGCACGTGGCAACGCGCACGGGCGACGCGCACCCGGTCCACGTGGAAATCGCGCCGGCGGGCAGGCTCACGCTCGCACTGACGCTGTTCCGTGTGACGCGGGACGAATGGCGGGGCTACGCCCTCACCGCAACCCGGGATGCCCTGGTGCGCGTGGTGCGGGCGCCGGAATCGGACCTGGTCGAGCTGTTTGCGACGGACGGCGGACCGGAATGGGCGCTCGCGTGGCGCGGCAGCCTGTCCGCCGCACCGCTCAGCCCCGGCGCTGTGGAGCCGCCGATTGCAATCGAGGATGCGGTCTTCCGGGAGCTCGATCAGCTGGCGAGAGCCTTCGCTGCCGACTGGATCTGGTTTGCCGCGGCGGGGCGCGAGGACATCGCCGTCGAGCGCGAACGCTACGCTCGCTACGGTTACCCGGTGTCCGAGGCCAACGTGCGCACGACGAGGCTCCATCGCATGCGTGCCGCCGCCGGGGAGGGCGCTTCGCTCGTCCACAGCACGCTCGGGCACGACGATCTGTGGGTGAAGGAGCTCATACTCGCCACCTGGGCCGCGGAGACTTAATCAGAGCGTCGGCGGCGCCATCGCCGCAGCATCACGAACCCCCCGAGCATGCCGCCGAGATGCGCAAAATGGGCGACGCCGGCCTGCGTGCCGGTGACGCCGAGGTAGAGCTCGATCGCGGCGTAGACAATGACGAACACGCGCGCCGGCATCGGGATCGGCGGAAAGATCAGCATCACCATGCGGTGCGGAAAGAACATCCCGTAGGCGAGCAGCAGGCCGAACACGCCCCCCGAGGCGCCCACCGTGGGGTAGGGCGGGCCCGCCGTGAGCGCCGACATCACCAGCTGCGCGATGGCCGCCGAGAGCACCGAGACGAGGTAGTAGGTGAAAAAGCGCCGGACGCCGAGCACCCGCTCGACTTCCGAGCCGAACATGAAGAGCCCCAGCATGTTGACCAGGAGATGCAGGCTGTTGCCGTGGAGAAAGCTGTAGGTCACGATCTGCCATGGCAGAAACCCCGGGGGCGTGTCCGGCCCGGTGAAGGCGGGTGCCCCGAACGGCCACAGCGCGAACCAGATGATGAGCGAGTCGTCCGCGAAACCCTGGACGAGAAAGACCGCGAAATTCGCGATCAGGAGGGCGCGCGTGACGGGCGGGAGGGAGCCAAACATGGCGGCAGCCGGTCAGGCGAATCCGCGACCGGCGCTGAGGATCGGGAGCATCGCGGGCGATGATAACGCTAGTGGTAGTACTCGGCTTTCGCGCCCGGCGGGGGCGAATAGCGGAAATGCCCGCGCTTGAGGATGGCGTCCGTGCCGCCATGCTTCTCGATGTGCGCCCGCTGGTCCGCGCGCGCCAGCCGGTCCATCGCCTCCGGGTCCACGACCGTGCGCAGGCGCCGCTCGCACTCGGCAATGGTTTCCCGGTGAGCCGGGTCGCCGGCAAGGTCCCTGCGTTCGTGCGGATCGGCTTCGAGGTCGAATAACATCGGTGCCAGACCCACGTAGTGGATGTACTTGAACCGGCCGTGCCGGATCATGTAGGACGCCGTGATCGCGCCGGCGGCATGATACTCGGAGAGTATGGTGCGCTCGGGTGCCATGCCCCGCGCAATATCGAGCAACGAGACGCCGGGCAGATCGCGGTCGCGGGAATCGAGCCGTGCGCCCAGCGCGTGGATGGCAGTCGGGAAGCCGTCCGCGAGCGTCACCGGCGTATCGCACACCTTGCCCGCCGGCACGTCCGGCCCGGCCATGATCAACGGGATGCCCGCCGATTCCTCGTACATCGTCGATTTCCCCCACAGGCCGCGGGTGCCCAGGTTGTCGCCATGGTCGGTCGCGTAGATGACGCGGGTATTCTCCGCCAGGCCGGCCTCATCCAGGGCCCTCAGGATCTTGCCGATGTTGTCATCCAGAAACGACACCAGGCCGAAGTACGCCGCGATCGCCCGCCGCACCATCGGCGCGTCGAACGGCTCGTCGAAGCAGAGGCACTTGCGCATGGCGTCCAGGAACGGATGGCGCGGGCGCTCGGCCTCGCTGTAGAGCTCCGGCCACGGCACCCGGGCTTCCGGGTAGAGGCTGTAGAACTGCGGCGGCGCGATCAACGGAAAGTGCGGCGACACGAACCCGACATAGAGTGCCCATGGCTTGTCGCGGTGCTCTGGCGCGGAGCGCTTCAGCCATTGCGCGGCCGCCTCGGCGATACTGCGGTCGTACTGCGTGTATTCGGATTCGCCGGGACCCGCCTCGGGACCGAGCTTGAGCGACCCCGTACGGCGCGGCAGCTCGTCGCGGATCAGCCCCAGGAGGTCGCCGACACCGTTGGCGATGTGGAGCGGGAGAATTTCCTCGTTGAAGCCGTTCTCCCGCGGCTTCGAGTCCTGGTAGTGCAGCTTGCCGACCGCCGCCACGTGATGTCCCTGCTCCATCAGCCGGTGTCCCCACGCCGGCGCCTGCCCCCGGTAGGCGATCGCGTTGTCCCAGCAGCGCACCTGGTGCACGTAGCGCCCGGTGGCGAAGCTCGCCCGTCCCGGCACGCAGACCGGGCAGTTGGTGTAGGCGCTGGTGTAGCGCGTGCCGCGCGCCGCCAGGGCGTCGAGATGCGGCGTCTTCACCATGGAATGCCCGTAGCAGCCGAGCACGCGCTTGCTGTGCTCGTCGGACAGGATGAATAGCAGGTTGGTCGGTTTCACGGGTCGGGATGCCGGGCTCGTGGATTCTATGGACGCGGGTCGGGGGGCGTCAACGCACCCGCGCATCGGCGGGCGGGAGCGTGGAGTACGCGGGGCATGTACGCGATCTCAGGATCATGCCTTGAGGTACGGGGAATCAACGATTTATCGATCGGAGACGCCAAAATTGGGAGCGCTTCTAGTATGATGCACGCATGATTATTTCCACCGGAGGACGGTAATCATGGCCGAAACGACCGACGCGGTGCTGGATCCACCCCTCGAGGATATCGATCTCGCAGCCAGCACGGAGCTCGAGTACGCCGGATTCTGGAGCCGGGTCGCCGCCCTCATCGTCGACAACGCGGTCGTCACGATCTTCGGGCTCGCGCTGCTGATCGCGGCGGGGCTTGTCGGCGAGGGCGCGGTGGTCATCGCCAATCTGCTCTACCTCGTCATCGCGATCCTCTACTGGCCGCTGATGGAAAGCTCGGAGCGGCAGGCGACGATCGGCAAGCAGCTGCTCGGCATTCAGGTCGTCGATGCCAACGGCGCGCGGCTCAACTTCGTGCGCGCGCTGCTCCGGAACCTCGCGAAGATCCTCTCCTCGCTCCCGTTCGGCCTCGGCTTCCTGCTTGCTGCCTTCACCGCGAAGAAGCAGGCGCTGCATGACCTGATCACCAAGTGCCTGGTGGTGCGCGCGGGCCCGTCGCGTTTCATGAAGGCGGTTGTCGTTACCGTCGGCGCGCTGCTGATCTCGATCTTCGGCGGCTATTACTACGTCACCGAGTTCTATCTGCCCCAGATGGCCGAGGACATGGGGCGACCGATGGAAAAAGGCATGAAGCCGGCTCAGGTTGCGAAGCCCAAGGCAGTCCAGCCGCCCGTGGCGAAAGCGCCGGCGCCTGCCGCGCAGCCCGCGCCGGGAGCGGCGGCACCTGGCGGCCCTAAGCCGATGACGCCGCAGGAAATCGCGGAGTTCGAGAAGAAAATGCAGCAGGCGAAGCCCGTTTCACCGGCGCCCAAGCCCGCTCCCGTGGCCGTCGCAAAACCGAAGCCGGAATCCGCGCCGGTGGCCGCGGCCGCCGCGAAACCGAAGCCGGCCGCGGTGGAAGTCCCGAAACCTAAGCCGGCGGTGGTGGATGTCCCGAAACCGAAGCCGGTGCCGGCACCGGCCGCGGAGGCTCCCGCGGCAAGCGCGCCGGTGCCGCCCGCACCCGCACGTCCCGTCGAACCGCGGGCGCCCGCCGCACCCCCTGCGGTGGCCCCGGGTTTGTCCTCGCGGGTCGTGAGATCGCCCAAGTTCAACGACGTGATGACTTGCGTGATGTTCCGGGATGCCCCGGCCCTCGCCGAGCTGCTCGAGTTGGGCTGGTGGGTGGACCGGCCGGACTCGAATGGGATTACCCCGCTCATGGCCGCGGCCTGGAACGGCGATCCCGCGATGGCGCAGCTTCTGCTCAAAGCCGGCGCGGATCCCAATCGCCGCGCTCCCGGCGGCTCGGTGCTGGAATATGCGGGCCGGGGCGAGAATGCCCTGGTGATCCAGATGCTGAAAAGCAGCGGGGCCCGCTGACAGGCTACCTGGGAACGAGTGGGCCCGGGCAAGCCGTCATTCCCGTGGAGACGGGAATCCAGTCATCAATGAGCAATGGGGCCCGCGGTCCCGGGAGCGGGTGGTTCGTCCTCGCGGGCGCGGCGGCGTCGTGTGGGGTCCTCGCCGCCGCAGGGTTGATCGCGTGGCTCGTGCTGACCTGGGAGGAAGGCACCCAGTTCCTCGCGCCGGGACGCCAGGCGCTGACGCTCAGAACCGGGAACCACGTGCTCTGGAACGACCACGTCACGGTGTTCGAGGGGCGCAGCTACCATTCCTCCAGGACGCTTCCCGACGGACTGCAAGTCGCGGTCACCGGCGGCGACGGCGACATCGCGCTGCGAAGCGCTTCCGGCGCGACCACCAAGGGCTCGAACACCGAGCGGGTCGCGGTCATGCAGTTCGACATCGCGCGGCCGGGGCGCTACGAGATCGCGGTGCTGGGGGACTTCCGACCGCGCGTGTTTTCAGTGGGGCCGGATCATGTCGGCGCGGTGCTGTGGACGATATTCGGCGCGATTGCCGCACTGTTCGTCAGTTTCGGGGCAGGCATCGGAATCGCGGCGTGGGCGTTCATCCGGCGCGAGCAGGCGAGGGAGGCGGCGCCGCGCGCCGCGCCGGCGGCACCCGTGGCGGGCGATACGCGCGAATCGGCGCTCAGGCGGCTCACCATGATCGTCTACGTGCTCCAGATCGCCAGCATCGTCGTCGGCATCACGCTGATCGCGGCCGTCATCATCAATTACGTGAAGCGCAGGGATGTCGAAGGCACCTGGCTCGAATCGCACTTTCGCTGGCAGATCCGCACCTTCTGGTACAGCCTGCTGTGGTTCGGCGTGGGACTCGCGCTGCTCGTCGTCGTCGTCGGGATCTTCGTCCTGATGGCGGCGGCTATGTGGCTGCTCTACCGGGCGATCAAGGGCTGGCTCGAGCTCGAGGAGCGCCGGCCGATGTACGGCTGAGGCGCGGTTTCGCCGCTGCGCGCGAATGGGGAAGCGGAACAGGAGGTGCGCGCCGCGACCGGCTGGTATATACTTCAGCCAGGTGTATATAAGAGGTCGATCATGGCGCTGAGCATTCGCAATGCCAAAGCCGAGGCGCTGGCGCGCGACGTCGCGGCACGCACCGGCGAAACGATGACCCAGGCAATCGTGGTGGCGCTGGCGGAGCGTCTCGCGAAGCTCCGGTCCCGGCGCGAGACGACGGTCGCGGCACGCCGGTTGCTGCGGATTGCCCGGCGCATCAACCGCCGGCGTACGCGCGATCGCCGGACGCCGGAGGCGATTCTCGGGTACGACAGGCACGGGTTGCCG
>Ga0209640_10001505_pt1 | contig 19774 bp, 18 predicted proteins | sample RifCSP10_1_FD_184018 | JGI IMG/M metagenome (GOLD analysis project Ga0209640, IMG submission 184018) | Soil microbial communities from Rifle, Colorado - Rifle CSP2_sed 10_1 (SPAdes) (version 2) | ecosystem: Environmental > Terrestrial > Deep subsurface > Rock core/Sediment | place: Rifle...
TCGCCCGGCTTTGTGGTACCCTGAGCCCATCACGATGCGCTCGCGTCGGTCACCCGAGGACCTTGCATAGTGCGTACGACGACGAAGATTTTTTCCCGCCCGTTACTTCTCCTGTTCCTCTTCATTCTGGTTGTGGCCGGTGTCTTAGTAGGCTTCGGTGTGCCTCTCGTCAGTTCCGAGGGGATGATTATTCGCGCGCGCCTCGTCGAGGGGGAACTGCCGGTTGGGCCAGAGGATGTCGCCTGGGACAAGGTCTCGCCGATGACTCTTCCATTGAGCGGTCAGGTGATTACCAGGCCGGTTTGGCCTGAGCCGACCGCCCGGGCCTTGACGGTGCGGTCGCTCCACAATGGGACCGAGATCTCGTTTCTGCTTGAATGGCAGGACAACACGAAGAACGACCGTCTGACGCCGGGGACTTTTCGCGACGGCGTCGCGATCGGACTGCCGCTCGGCGATGCTCCCGCATTTTTCTGCATGGGCCAACTCGATCACTACATCAATATCTGGCATTGGAAGGCCGATTGGCAGAGCGATATCGATCGCCGTGCCGCCAAAACTTCCGAGAAAGCCCGCGACGGCGTGCGGACGTTTGAAGTTATTCCACGCCGGGTCTCCTCTGTCGAGGACCTTATCGGCGGGGGCTTTAGTACCCTGACGACCAAAGAGAAACAGGGCCGAGTCCAGGGGAAGGCTGTGTGGAAAGAGGGAGTGTGGCATGTCGTCATGCGCCGGCCCTTGGTGAGCGAAGAGCAAGAGAACGAAGCCAAGCTGATTCCCGGCCGGGTGCAAACCGTGTCGTTTGCCGTGTGGAACGGTGAGAACAAAGAGCGAAACGGGCAGAAAGCCGTCGCGCCCTGGTTTCAGCTAGTGATCGACCCAGTTGCGAAGTCTTAACGGGCTGCTGAAAAAGTCCGCCAGCTTCGTTCTCGCATCGTTCAGACCCTCAACGTACCCAGAGGGTACGCCTCGGGCCTTCACTCGCTGCGGCCTTGCTGGACGGCCTTTTTGAGCATACTGGGGAAGTGTTTTCTCACAGCCTGCTAGCTTCGTAATGAGTGACAGTACCTGTGTGGACGAGAGGCACGGACGTTGGAGGATACTCGAATCAGTTCAGTCAGTGCTCAACCAAAGGCCCTTCGGAGTGGAAGGGCCTTTGTCTTGTGTGTCAGCCTGTGCATGGGAGCCCTGGCTGGTCTCGCGCCTACGCCGGTGAGTGCGACCGATCAGGAATCGATGACTGTGGATGAAGCCGGGCGATTAGGTGAAGAGTTCGGCGTGATCGTCGGAGACGTGGACGAGGACATCAAAAAAGAATTGAAACTCGAACGGGCACAGGGCGTCGCGGTGTTCGAAGTGATCGGAAGCTCGCGCGCCGACTATGCGGGCATCAAGGTCCGATCCATCATCAAAGAAATCGACAAGACCGAGATCAGAAACATGATTGATTTTGGGAGAGCGATCAAGCGAGGGATGAAAGAGTGTAACTTCACCGTCGGCACCTATGAGCCGGCTGATCCAGTCGATCCGGTCGGGTGGGGGGTGAATTTTCATTTCGTCGGATGCAAACGGGATTGATGATGTCACGATTCATCCGGCACACACCGAGAATCGTCACCGGCTTCTTCCTCGTGCTGATCGTAGGCGGCATCGGCCTGTATCATGGCCGCGCCATTGCGCAGAAGGCAGAGGCTCCGGCCGACTGGGTGGCGGAAATTGAAAAGATTTTTATTCGATCGGAAGACTGCAAGCAATGCCACGATCGGCATTATGAAGAGTGGAAAGGCGTGCGCGAGCAGACGCCGGACCTCAAGACCTTCGGCCGGGTCGATGCGGCTCTTTTGCATGGTACGTCGCTGGAGTCACCGGTGTTCCGCACGGTATTGGGCGTCTGGCTGCAGACTAATCCGACGACCGACGAGCGCCGCCGCTGTCTCGCCTGTCATGTGCCGTCGACTACCGTGTTCCCCCAACATACCGAGAAGATTGTGGCCCAGGTGCTGTCCGGCAAAGCGCAAGTGGAAGGCATCGGTTGCGCCTCCTGCCATTTGATCAAGCAGGTCGAGCAGACACCGAACTCTCCTCCCTCGTTCAAGATCGAGCCGGGCAAGATGATCTATGGGCCCTATGCGGATCCGGAGGAAAATCTCGTCCATCCTGCAACCCAGTCCGCGCTGTTCCGTGGCGCGAACTATTGCGCTTCGTGCCACTTCGATAAGGTCAAGGATGTGACGCAGAAAGATCTGGCCGGAGAGATCTTGCAGGGGACGATTTGCCAAGACTGCCACATGGAGCCCTCGACCGGCAGTTCCACTTCGAAACGCGGCGCCATGACGCGCGCAATCGGTCGGCACTGGTTCCGTGGGGTGGTGGTTCCCGGCACCCTCATCAAGAATCGAAACCTACAGGCTGAATGGATGCCCCGCGTGGATCTCGAGACCACCACGTCGGCCTCTGCGGTGGAGGGGACAGCGTTGGTAAGAATCGGCAGCCTCCCCCACAGTTTTCCTGACGGCGACCCGGTGCTCAAGCAGTTCTATCTGATCCTTACCACCAAGGATGCGCAGGGCAAGGTGCTGAAGGAAGAGACCAAGCAGTTTGGCTTGCCCTACGACAAAATTCTCCGGGGCCCGATTCCTGATCCCTTCATCAAGGGGGGTCATACACGAAAAGTCCCCTTCTCCCTTGCAATCCCGTCCGGCTCAACTGCCGCGTCGATTGAAGCGGTGTTAAACTATGCGTTGATTCCGACGCCTGAACCGGCGCTTAAGGAGAAATATCTCGCCACCTTGGTGACCGACAAAGAGCGGGAGAACGCGAAGATGATTTTCGATGAGTATACGCAGCCTCGCCTCTTGACCTACCGGGTCAAGACACTCTAACAGGATGCTGAACAAGCCCACCAACGGCGTTCTCGCTTCGGTTCCAGGAACCGTGAAACGTGAGGCGTGAAACGTGAAACGCGGGTCGATCTCGGAGCTGCGGCCTTGCATGGGATAAGGCGCGTCCTTGGGCGAAGAGGCTGGCTTGGCAGACTCAGGACGGGCGGGTGAAGTAGCCGCTAGCCCGCATTATTCATGACGGTTCGTGGCGAAATCGTGCAGTCGCCATGCGAGCTCGCCTGCCTGGACGCAACGCCCGACGCGTCCAGACTTGTCGCAGCGGCGAATCCGCGATTGCAGCAGAAGCGTACATGAATAATGCGGGCTAGGGTTGGGCGGGTGAGAAGTCTGGCCATTTTGAGCATCCTGCGAGTCGTTCTTGCGCCATCACTATTCGCAAGATCACAGTGGATTTGGAGCACAAACTGAGTTTCTCCGTAACCTGCTAAGCCGTCGAAGCAGAAGGACCAGTAGGATGGTGCAAGACTCGATCGGTGTGAAGATCGGAATCGGCTCGGTGATCGTGGTGGTGGCGTTGCTCCTTTCACACTGGCTCGACAGCAGTACCTTCGCGCAAGAGACAGGCAAGTCTCAGAGCACCATCGAAAAGGCCTTTCCGGGCTCCAGTAAATGCAAACGTTGCCATGAGCGTGTGTTTGAAGAGTGGGAAACCTCTCCGCTCTCGCGTTCGATCCATTCCCCGGCCTTCCGCGCCTCGCTTGACGCCTTCCTGGCTTCCCCGGCAGGAAAAGACAAAGCTCTGTGTTTCCGTTGCCATGCGCCGCACGTGCGCGAATTCCCCGATCAGGCCCAGCTCTTCATCGATCAGGCCAAGGCCGGTGACCCTTCTCTGGATGGAGTGGCCTGCGCGCAATGCCATTTGATCAAACAGGTCGATCGGACGAAACAACCACCGGAGCCCAAGTACGAACTCGGGAGCAAGACGCTCTACGGCCCCTATAAGGATTTCGTTCAGAACCTCGCCCACCAGTCGATGGAGCTGGGGCTGTTTCAAAAGTCCGATCTCTGCCTCAATTGCCACCAGTCGGTCCCCTCGGCTGCCAATTTAGGCAAGACCAACGATCTGTTGGGCAACTGGGATCAGAGCAAGGCGGTGAAGTCAGGCAAAGAGTGCCAGACTTGCCACATGCCGGAGCAAATCGGCGAGTCCGCGAACGGGGAGAAGAAGCGCAAGGTGGCGAACCATACGTTCCCAGGACGGATTGGAAAACTCCGCCAGGAAGCGGCCAAGCTGGAGGTGCAGACCAAAATAGAGGGCGAGAAAACCACGGTCACGGTGAAGGTGCAGAGTCTCGTCCCGCACAATCTGCCGGCCACCCATCCGGCCTGGGCAACCGTGGCGTTGGACCTGCATATCAAGGGGAAGAATCTGAAGACCGTCTTTACCGACAAGCGGGTCTATGGCAGGGTCTATCAGGATGCCAAGGGCCAGAAGACGAGCTTCGACTTTGAGGCGGTCAAAGTCCTTGAAGATACGGTCTTGAAGCCGGAAGAACTGCGGGTCGAGACCTTTACCTTCCTCACGCCGAAAGACACCAAGACGTTCGATGTTGAGGTGACCCTCAACTACGCGGCGATCATCGGCCCTGGCCCATTTCTGCAGCGTGTCGAAGCAGAGTCCACCAAGGGAGCACAAGACCCGGTTTTCCAGCCGATCGAGATCGTCAAGTACGCTGAGAATATCTCGGTCAAATAGGCGCCCTGGCGAGAGGCAAGTGGCGAATGGCAAGTGGCCGAAGGTCATGAGACAGGTTTGCCCCTAGCCTCTAGCCCTGGTTATTAGTCGGAGATGATGCTGGAGCCTGGAGACTTCATCTTAAAGATCTGAAGGGCGTTGTACATGCCCTTGGCAGGGTGGTTGAGGATGAGGCGGGAATTGGTAATGTGCGTATCGATCAGTTCGTATTGCCCACCACTGAAATAGACGTCGCAGTCATCGATCGCGCAGTTCTTGTAGACGTGGTTGTCGAGCGACAGCTGCACCTTGCTGAACTGCTGTCCCTCTATCAAAATATAATTCGGAGCCACGCTCATGGTCAGTTCCTTCGCCGCGCACTATAACAAAGTTGGCCACCGCCGTAAACCTGTCGCTTTTGAAGGCTAGATGAGCCAGGTCCATTAACCTCTATGGAACTCGCAACGCGACTGAGTGGAATATCCAGGCACTCACGATAAGTCGAAATTGGTTCAAACCCACACTTTCATGGTTGTCGATAAAGACATAGGGGTAGTCGTTCAGCTCGCGAATCGCGATACGGGGGGTCTTTCCGCTCACTCATATCCGTGCGCACGATCCTGAAGCGACCGTAGTGATTTATCCGTCAGATCACTTCATTCACCTACATGGGAAAATTATCGAAGATTGTCTCGCGACTACTCGGGCGCCAACGCTTTTCGATCAATTCCTTAAATCGCTCCAGATCTCCCTGGACGCGCAAAGACACTTCTCCCAATGCATCTCCTGCATTTTCGACGAAACCCTGAGGGTCATACTCTAATTGCAGCCGGACCTTTGACCGGGCATCCGAGAGTCGATGAAATGTCACGTCCCATCCCTTGATGACGCTGCCTCGACTCGTCCACGCGAGACGCTGGTCTGCTGTCTGCTCGGTGATCTCCGTATCCCACTCTTTGTCCTGGCCTGCGATCTCTGCTTTCCAATGAAACCGTTTGACATCCAGCCGTTTGACTTCATTCACACCTTCCATGAACTGGGGAAATTCCTCAAAGTGTGTCCATTGAGCGTAGGCGGTATACTCAGGCACGTTGACTTCAATGGATTTCTCAATGGTCGACATGTTGTTTCTCCTTTACGTAATTTTGGGTGAGTCGGTGGGTATAGACCTATGATTGAATGCCAAGGTCTGGATGGCAATGTCGGCCAGGATGACCAGAAGTGAACGGTGGGATGAGCACATGCAGTGGTCATCTCGAGGATTCTCCGACAAATGGCTACTTCCCATACGTAACCTTCATCGATTCAAATTGATTGGACATGCCCAGTTGGGAAAAGTCAGGAATGAGCTGGCCCGAAGCGAAGGCGGTCTTCGTGCCTGTACAATCCTTATCCTAACAAGCAAGCACCATCGCGCTTGGTCCCATAGTGACATTTTGGATATCATTGTTCCAGTCCAGACCACTGAGATTTTTCAGAGAGGCATACGCTTTTGGGGCCCTCAACTTTGACATGAGGGTCATCGGCATCGTACTTGGTGTCATCGAACACCTCGATCCAATAATTCTTATCGACCATCTTCATCTCCATATCCGTGGCCTCACCAGACAGTGCTCTGATGGCGATTGCCCTTCCCCCGGTTTACTGGACACTGCTGGTTGCCTGCGCCCGCCCGCTGTTCGAACTCCACGGAGCTGAGATAGCCCAAGGTGGAATGTCGGCGGGACCGATTAGAAAACCCCCTCTAGATATTCAAAGATCTCCATACGAGCTTCCTGCCTGGTATGACACGGGCGACTGCGCATGAGCTCGGTTTTCAGGGTAGCGAAAACCGAGCCATAAACCGCTGGTCTAGCAAGAGTACATTCGTTCAATATTGAGCGAGATGGCCCTGTCTTTTATCTTGATCCTCTCTCGTCATCTGTATAGAATAGCCCACCTTTTCGGGTAGTTAGCTGTAAGACTCAACCTGCACTGCCTCGCGGTTTCCCCCCCACACGTACTGTTGATGGGTTGAAGCCATGGGGAGCCGTGTGACATAAGAGCCCCTCAACTCATTTGGAGGAAAGTACTGTGAGCGACTCAGTCATCATTATCTTTGCGTTGGTAGCGGCGGTGACCGGTATTGCCTACGGCCTGTACCTGGCCATGTGGGTGTTCAAACTCGACGCCGGCAACCCGAAGATGCAGGAAATTGCGAAGGCTATCCAGGAAGGCGCGAGCGCCTACTTGAATCGCCAGTACCGGACCGTCGGCGTCGTCGCCGCAGTGTTGTTCGCCATCTTGTGGGGGGCAGGGGCTATCTCCGATAAATTCGGCTTACTGACCGCGGTCGGATTCTTGATTGGCGCCGGCGCGTCGTCGCTGGCCGGGTATGTGGGTATGGTCATCGCGGTGCGGGCGAACGTGCGGACGGCGCAGGCCGCTCATAACGGGATGAATGCAGCGCTGACCGTGGCGTTTCGTGGCGGCGCGGTGACGGGGCTCTTGTTGATCGGCTTGGGCCTGTTGGCCATTACCACCTTCTACACGGTGGCATCGCAGTTCGCGGGGCAGGAGAAAGCGATCCATGCGTTGCTGAGTCTAGGGTTCGGCGGGAGCTTGATCTCGGTGTTTGCCCGTGTGGGCGGTGGTATCTATACGAAAGCGGCGGACGTCGGTGCAGACCTCGTCGGGAAAGTCGAGGCGGGGATTCCGGAGGACGACCCTCGCAACCCGGCAGTCATCGCGGACAACGTGGGCGACAATGTCGGCGACTGCGCCGGTATGGCCGCGGACCTCTTCGAGACCTACGCGGTAACGACAGTGGCGGCGATGGTCTTGGCCTTCACGCTGTTCAAGGGAGTCAGCGCCCCGATTCTGTATCCCCTCGCCCTCGGGGGCGTCACGATCTTCGCAACGATCATCGGTATTTTCTTTGTGAAGGTGAGCCAGGGCGGCGAGATCATGCCGGCGCTCTACAAGGGCTTGTTTGTGGCGGGCGGCATTGCCGCGTTGGCGTTCTATCCTGTGACGACCACGATCATGGATGGTGTGGGTGGCGTGAGTGGGGTGAGCTACTACCTCGCGGCGTTGATCGGTTTGGCTGTGACACTTGCCCTCGTGTTTATTACCGATTACTACACCTCTAAGAGCTATGCGCCGGTGAAGGCGATTGCCAAGGCCAGTGAAACGGGCCATGCGACAAATATCATCGCTGGACTGGCGGTTGGGATGGAGTCTACAGCCTGGCCGGTGGTGGTGATCGGGGGCGCGATTCTTTCGAGCTACTGGATCTGCGGCGGCGCGGCATCGGGCGGTTTGTACGGCGTGGCCGTTGCGGCAGTGTCGATGTTGTCGATGGCCGGTATTGTGGTGGCGATTGATGCGTTCGGTCCGATCACAGACAATGCAGGCGGTATTGCGGAGATGGCGCACCTCGGCAAAGAGGTGCGAGATATTACCGATCCATTGGATGCGGTCGGTAACACGACGAAAGCGGTGACCAAGGGCTATGCGATCGGATCGGCTGGTCTCGCAGCGGTGGTCCTGTTCGCCGAATATGCACGTGAGGTGGCAAAAGGGAGCGGGACGAGCACGTTCGACCTCTCCAATCCTTCCGTCCTGGTCGGCCTCTTCTTGGGCGGGATGCTGCCCTTTATCTTCGGGGCCCTCTGTATGAAAGCGGTGGGCGAGGCAGCCGGCCTCGTGGTGGAAGAGGTGCGCAGACAGTTCCGGACGATCAAAGGGATCATGGAGGGAACGGGCAAGCCGGAGTACGGGACGTGCGTGGATATCGTGACGCAGGCGGCGATCAAGAAGATGATGGTGCCGGGATTGATCCCGGTCGTCTCGCCGATTCTAGTCGGCGTGATCCTGGGGCCGCAGGCACTGGGCGGCATGCTCGTCGGCAGTATTGTCACCGGTCTGTTCGTTGCCATCTCGATGACGAGCGGCGGGGGAGCCTGGGATAACGCCAAGAAGTATATTGAAGAGCAGGGCAAGAAGGGGACGGATACCCACAAGGCAGCGGTGACGGGCGATACGGTCGGCGATCCCTATAAGGATACGGCTGGCCCGGCGATCAACCCGATGATTAAGGTCATCAACATCGTGGCGTTGCTGATTGTATCGCTGATCGTATGACAGCGCGAATTGTTGAGCGTATTTCATTTTCTCGCGGGACTTGCGAGACGCGCGAGAAATGCGAGACTGGGCGGACGATTCATCTGATCGAGTCGCGCCTGTCGCGCACATCTCGCTTGCCACGCTGACGATTAACGTACGGCGTTTCACGGTTTCTGCCTTGGCTTGACGGCTGAATTGACCCTGGAGTAAGGTGATTGCAAGGGATTACGCTGGTGGCTGATCCACGAGAGTTTCCCAGAATCACGGGAGGTGCTCGGATGGAGAAACAAGAGCGCAAGCAGGAACCCAGGCGAGAGCCTCAGGGGAAGGAAGAGGTCAAGGCCAATCCGAAGGTTATCGAAGCCGGCAAGAAGATGAAAGAAGACATCGATAAGCTGGTCGATGAAATCGACGACGTGCTGGAAACGAACGCAGAAGAATTCGTCAAGAACTACGTGCAAAAAGGGGGGGAGTAGCTCCAGTAGTCGGGTGGCCAACTCCCTCCTTTTCCTTCCTCCTCATCACACTCCGGTATTTAGCAGGATGCTGAAAAAGTCCTCCAGCCTGTCTTGTTCATTTGGTCTGTCTCGTCTATTTCGTTGAACCAGACTAACCAGATAGACCAGATCAACCAGATGAACCAGACAGACCAGTTGCGCCAGTTTCGCGCGGCTATCCTGCGGGAGTGTACTTCGGTTTGACAACGCAGGGCCGAGCGGCTAGTATCCCTTTAATTCTCAGATAGTTAGCTTCTGTCGTGACTCAGAATTATTCAAGAGGCCCTCATGAAGTCCAAGCTCTGGGTCTTCCGTGATATCAATCTGTCTCAGAGGGCTTCGTTAGCCCAGGCCCTCTCGATTTCTACGGCCACTGCTTCGTTGTTCCTGGCTCGTGGCGTGACCACGCCGGATGAAGCGACGACATGGATGTCGCTGCAGTCGCCGCACGATCCGTTTTTGATCCCTGACATGGAGCAGGCGGTCGAACGGTTGCATCGCGCCGTGACGACTCAGGAGCCGATCTGTTTTTACGGCGACTACGATGTCGATGGGATTACGGCGACCAGCGTCTACATGTCGTTCTTCGGAGGATTGGGCGCGCAGGTTCGCGCCTATGTCCCGCATCGACTCCGTGAAGGCTATGGACTCAACCTCGGCGCCGTTCAGCGCTTGCATGACGAAGGCATCTCGCTGTTGGTGACCTCCGATTGCGGCACGACCTCGCATAAAGAAATCGCATTGGCGGCCCAGCTCGGCATGGATGTGGTGGTGACAGACCACCACCAGACCGACGAGGAAATGCCGCCGGCTGTGGCGGTGCTCAACCCCCATCGAGCCGGTGCGCTCTATCCCTTTCGCGGCCTCTGTTCCGCGGCGCTGGCCTACAAGGTGGCGCAGGCCTATCAGCTGCGTTATGGGGTCGCCGGGGTGCCGCTGGAGTCGTTGCTCGATCTCGTGGCGTTGGCGACGGTCGCTGACGTCGTCCCGTTGCACGATGAGAATCGAAACTTTGTGCGCGAAGGATTGGTCCAATTGTCGCGTGGCGCGCGCTGCGGTGTTCGAGCGTTGAAGCAGGCGGCGGGGGTGACGCGGGATTGTACGGCGGAAACGATCGCCTTCAAGCTGGCGCCGCGCATCAATGCCGCTGGGAGATTGGACGATGCCATGTTGGGTGTGCGGTTGTTGACGACCGACAATCCGGCCGAGGCGCAGCAGTTGGCAGACCGGCTTGAGCAGCTGAATCGGGAGCGGCAGCGCATCGAAGTGGATATCATGGCGGAGGCACTGGCCTCGCTGAAGCATCAAGAATTGCCACCCGCACTCGTACTGGCCTCCCGGCATTGGCATCTCGGGGTTGTCGGTATCGTCGCGGCGCGCTTGGTCGATCGGTTTCAGCGCCCGGCCATTGTCATGGCTATCAACGAGCAGGGCATGGCAAAAGGCTCGGCACGGACGACCGGTGGGTTTGACCTGTATCAAGGATTGGCTTCCTGCCGAGAGATGTTGGAGGCCTTTGGTGGGCATCCGAGTGCCGCAGGTGTGACGATTCGCGAGTCTCGGATCGACGAGTTTCGTGCTAGATTCTCCGATGTGGTGGCCGGGTGGACCCACGAGGGTGCCAAGGTCCCGACGTTGAACGTTGATGCCGAGGTGCGTCTGGACGAAGTGACAATGCAGTTGATCCAGGAAATCGGTTCGCTGCATCCGTTCGGCGCGGGCAATCCAGAGCCAACGTTTGCGGTGACCCGGCTCGAAGTCATGGATTCACGCACCGTCGGTGAGAAACATCTGAAAATGACCGTGCGGCAAGGGGCATCGCTGCCGTTCGATAGTATCGGATTCGGCATAAAGTCGTTGCTGGAGCGTGGCATTCCGACCCACGCCCCGGTCGATCTGGCCTTCACGCCGGAACTGAACCACTGGAACGGCCGTGACCGGATTCAGCTTCGCATTCGCGATGTCCGACCGAGTGTGAGTGAGTAAGTGAGTGAACCATGGTGTACGAAACCGTCACAGATCTCGACCAGTTGCTGGATCGGATCAGAAGCTACCATGCTGATGCCGACCTTGGTCTAGTTCGCAAGGCCTACGAGTTTTCTGCGAAAGCGCACGAAGGGCAAATTCGTCGGTCCGGAGAACCCTACCTTCAACATCCCATCGCCGTCGCCGGAGTCCTGACCTCGCTCAAAACGGATGTCACCGCCATCGTCGCAGCACTGCTGCACGATACCCTGGAAGATACTGTCGCGACGCCTGACGAACTCGAAAGGGAGTTCGGGAAGGACGTCGTGCATCTGGTCGATGGGGTGACCAAGATCGGCAAGATTACGTTTCGGAGCTATGAAGAAAAACAGGCGGAGAATTTTCGCAAGATGGTGCTGTCGATGGCAGACGATATCCGGGTCGTCCTCATCAAGCTCGCCGACCGGCTGCACAACATGCGCACCCTAGAACATCTCAGCACGGCCAAGCGGCAGGAGATCGCCCAGGAAACGCTGGAGATCTATGCACCGTTGGCGAACCGCCTTGGAATCGGGTGGATCAAGAATGAGCTGGAAGACTTGTGTCTCAAGCACCTCAAGCCTGAGGTCTACGAGACATTGCGCGTCCGAGTGGCGAAGCGGGACGAGGATCGGCAGCAGTACATTGATGAAGTCCGCCAGCTTGTGCAGAAGGCCATGCTAGAGAACGGGTTGGTCGGACAAGTCTATGGCCGCCCCAAGCATCTCTACGGCATTTACCAAAAGATGAATAAGCAGTCGATTACGTTCGAAGAGGTCTACGACTTGACTGCGCTGCGGATCGTGACCGATACCAAGATGAACTGTTACGCCATGCTCGGGGTGATTCACTCAGCCTGGCGGCCCGTGCCTGGGCGCTTCAGGGACTACATCGCGATTCCAAAGTCCAATCTCTATCAGTCTCTGCATACGACGGTGGTGGGCCCGAAGGGGGAGCATGTCGAATTTCAAATCCGCACGGAAGACATGCATCGTATCGCCGAGCACGGCATTGCCGCGCATTGGAAGTATAAAGAACAAGGACAGGTTGCAGATCGTGACAGCAAGGCCTTCGGCTGGCTGCACCAGTTTGTCGAATGGCATGAAGATTTGACGGATAACCGTCAGTTCATGGACTCGGTGAAGCTCGACCTCTTCCACGATGTGGTCTATGTGTTCACGCCCAAAGGGATTGTGAAAGAGTTGCCGAAAGGATCGACACCCGTCGATTTTGCATTTGCGATTCACACTGAGGTCGGGGACCATTGTGTCGGGGCCAAGGTGGACGGGAAGATCGTGCCGCTCAAGCATCAACTGGCCAGCGGAGATACGGTCGAAATTCTGACGTCTCCCACGCAATCGCCGCACAAAGACTGGTTGAAGTTTGTCCGCACCTCGCGCGCGAAGACCAAGATCAAACACTGGATCAAGCTCGAAGAGCAGAAGCGGAGTATCGAGATCGGCCGTCGTTTACTGGAGTCGGAGTTCCGCCGTCAGGGGATGGCGCCGGCCCGGATGTTCAAATCGACGGAGCTTTTGGAAGCCGCTCGTCAGTCGGGATTCGACAGCACCGATGAATTAGCCGCGGCGGTAGGCTTCGGCCGCGTGGCGACGTCGCAGGTCATCGGCAAACTCACGGCTCCGTCATCCGGAGCGCAGGCGCCGGCTCAGGAACGTCCCGCCGCGCGTAAAGCGGTAGGTGGGAAGAGCGACAGTACCGGCGTACAGGTCAAAGGGTCTCGGGATCTGTTGATGCAACTGTCGCGCTGTTGTCATCCCGTGCCCGGCGACCGCATCCTCGGGTATATTACTCGTGGTCGCGGGCTGACGATCCATGCCGTCGATTGCCCGAATCTTGAGGCGCTGGACTACGATAAGGAGCGGCTGGTGGAAGTGGAGTGGGATTCCGCTACACCCAGCACGCACTCGGTCAAAATGTCCATTGTGGCCGTCGATAAGACCGGAGTGCTAGCGAACGTGTCTTCCGCGATTGCGGAATGCCAGGCTAACATCAGCCGTGCCGAAATCGCGACGCGGGAGGATCAGAAAGCCGTGCTGGATTTTATCGTGGAAGTTTCAGATACCCGCCATCTCCAGCAGGTGCTCAAAGCCGTTGAGCGTGTGGATGGGGTGATTACGGCAAGACGGCTACGGGCCTGGCAGGAACGGTCGTAGTTAGCAGGATGCTGAAAAAGACCGCCAGCTTCGTTCTCGCCTCGAAAGCATCCTCAACGTAGCCCAGAGGCTACGCCTCCGGTGCTTTCATCGGCTGCGGCCTTGCTGGACGGTCTTTTTGAGCATCCTGCGAGAGTCTTCTTTTGTTGCGCCAACCATGCGGACTGTCGAAGATTTAGCGCGCTATAATAGTTTTCACGCAGCCTGCTAGGCCTACGGAACCAGGAACTGAAGTTTCGATCCCCGCTGCAACTTCAAAGTTTCAGCTCGGCCCCCCGCGAGCTCCAAGACATAAAGCGCACCCTCGTTTGGTCGATATTGTGGGCAGCTGTCGTCCGTTCTAGTACAGATCGGGACACTTTGTTCCATATGGATGATCTGCTTTTTTTCATTCATCCAGATGAGATCGAGCGGGATCTTTGTGCTCTTCATCCAGAACACCCAGGCCTGCGCCTGCGAGAACGTAAAGAGCATGCCGCGGTCGGCGCCTAAATGCTCGCGGTACATCAATCCCTCCGCACGCTTTTGAGGCGTGTCGGCCAATTCTGCATAGATGATCGTGCCACCCGGGAGGGTAATCTGGATCAGCCCTGGCATGGCCGGATCGGTTCCCGCTTGCGTACAGCAGGGGAAGGACAGGAGAAGGATGAAAAAAAGCGCAAGTGATTGGCGTCGTTGCACGGCGGCATCCTAATCGGCTCACTGGAGACGAGTCAAGCCGGCGGCTGCGTGCGAGGCAGGGGATCGTTGGCGATTCTGGCTAGCCCGCATTATCCATGACGGTTCGTCGCGAAATCGCTGAGCCGCGTCGCGAGACCGCTGGCCGAAGGCTCGTCGTAGCAGCGGATCGGCGATTGCAGCAGAAGCGCTCGTGAATAATGCGGGCTAAGGGTGCCTTGCAATCGCGCTGTTGCCTATGCCATCCTCGGCTTGCAAAAGTACGAGAGGGGAGCATGAAAGAGACGCGGAAAGTGCATTACGTGAAAGGCGTGTTCGTTTGCCCGAAGTGCCGGCAGTCGTATGTGCAAGAAAAGTGGATCGAAGAATGGCGGGTTCGCTGTCACAAGTGCGACTATCGCGGAACGTTGACGGAAGTCTCCGTTGAAGAACGGATGGAAGAAGAAATAGTCCGTCGTTGAACCGGCGCCAATCCTGCGCGCGTTTCCTTCTCTCTGTGAGTCGATGTTTTTATCTCTCACCTCTATTACACGACTCCGCCTCATTGGTTCTCTAATTCTGTGCACCCTTCTGCTGGGGCTGACTACCGGCTCTGGCGAGGCATTCGCCGACGAGCCGGCCCCGCTGGTGAAGGTGCTCGTGACCTACCATTCGCTCTCCGGCAATACCGAACGCATGGCTGAAGCGGTGGTTGATGGCGTGAAGAGCGTTCCCGGCACCGAGGCGCTGTTGAAACGAGTCGGCCAGGTGACGGCGGACGATTTATTCTCCGCCGATGCGGTCGTGGTTGGATCTCCGGTTTATTGGTCGAACATGTCGGGCGAGGTGAAAACCTTCTTCGATAACTGGCAGTTTAAATTCGGTGTGTTTCCAGATTTCAAGATGAAAAATAAGATTGGCGCGGCCTTTGCCACGGGTGGCCAGGTGTCGAGTGGGAAGGAAGTGACGATGTTGACGATCCTTGCCGCGATGCTGGGGAATCAGATGATCGTCGTCAGTGGGGGCGGGGCTTTCGGTGCGTCTGCGACAACCGAGGGAGACAGCCCCGGCATCGACAAGAAGGAGATGGCCGATGCCAAGGCATTAGGCCGGCGCGTGGCCGAAGTCGCGGTAATCATGCTGCGAGGCTCTTCTCGCTAGCAGGCTGTTGAAAAAGCCGCTCTTCTCACCCGCCCAACCCCGGCGCGCCGAGACGCACCTTTCCCCGGGCGGCGTTCTCGCATCGCTCCCAAGAACGTAAAAGGTAAGACGTGAAAGGTGAAACGTGAAACGTAGGATTACCGAATGCTCTTCCTCCGAAACCTTTCACGTTTAACGATTCACGTTTCACGGATCGCCGGTCGGTCTTTTTGAACAGCCTGCTGGTCTTGAGGGGTCGGCTGGAACTTCATTCTACCCTGTGTCGCGCTAGGTCGAAATTAGTTTTCCAACTCCCCGCTAATCAGGGTTCATTCCTTCCTGCAAGCATGCATCTTCTCTCTTGCCATTTTTTCAATCAATACGATCGGCGACGGCCTACGCGCCTGTGGACATGAGATGGTCCTCGTCGATGGCGCGTGGATCTGTATCGCAGCAGTCTTGCAGGACGGGTGGGGGAGAAGGTTTTAGCTTCGCACGCCGTTGGGGGAAGGCCTTTGGTGCGTACTCGTCGCGATGTGCACAAACTCATGAATATTCTTTAAGCAGCGACCGCAGCATCCTGCCTCTTTCAGTCCGAACTTCGCTTTGAGTTGGCAAGGCATGACGATGCCGGCCTGTCCTGCTTCACGGACATCCGAATCGGTAATTCCTTTGCAGAGGCAGAGGTACATGGGCTTATTCCTTAGTGTCGAGCAGGGCCCTCGTTCGCAGTAACGATTATGATAACCGTTATCATTTATATTCATAATACGCATCGGCCCTCCCTCTGTCAAGAGGGGAAGGGTGTACAGGGGTGGTGTGGGAGAGTGGAATGACTAAGGTGCTTGGAAAGTAAGGTATTTAGAGCGTTTGCTCCAGCTGATCGACCATCTCGCGGATCGTGTCGAACCCCGATTGCCAAAAATCTTCAGACGCCATATCGACTCCAATCTTGGCGAGAATCGCCTGCGGCGCCTCCGACCCGCCGGTACTTAGCAGATCGAGATATTTGGGCACGAACGCTGCCCCTTCTTTCTGATACATCCGGTAAAGGGCAAGGACCAATAAGTTGCCGAAGCTGTAGGCGTAGCAATAGAAGGGGCTGGCAAAGATGTGTGGAATGGTTAGCCATTCCCATTGAAATTCATTCGGAACCTTGATGCCTTTTCCGAACTGCTGTCGCACCTCGGCCAGATAAGTTCTGGCTAGATCTTTCACGGTCGCACCCTGGGCGATCATTTCGTGGGCTTGATTCTCGAAATGAACGAAATAAGCTTGCCGAAGGACCGTGGCGTAGATGTCATCCAGTTGGTTGAGCAGGAGACCCTGCCTCACCTTCTTGTCCCGCTCCTGATTCATGAGGGCATCGGACAGGATGCGCTCCCCAAACACCGACGCTGTTTCCGCCAGTGGTAGGGTGGAATGGAAGGTAAAGATGGAATGATGCGACGCCAGCATACCGTGGACGGCATGGCCGAGTTCATGGGCCATCGTTGCAATATCGCGTACCTCGCCGGTGAAGTTCAGCAGCACGTAAGGGGTCATGCCTGGGATGACGCTGTAACAATAGGCGCCCCCGATTTTCCCGGGCCTCGTACGCGCGTCGATATGGCGTTCATGAAGCACCCGTTCCGCCAACTCAGCTAATTGCGGAGAGAATCCTCGATAGGCGTCCAACACCATTCGGATGGCATCCTGATAGCGGTAGGATTTCTGCTCCGTACGATGCGGCGCATAGATGTGATAGCGGCTCATCGGCTTGATCTTGCACAGGCGCGCCTTGATGTGGAAATAGTCCTGGAAGATTCCCGCGTTTTTCTGACAGACCTTCAGGAGCGATGCCACGGCTTCATCTGGAATGTCGTTTCCGAGGTTGCGGGTGGCAATCGGGGAGGCGAACCGGCGCAGTTGAAGATTCTCCGCTTTCCAGTCGTTGACCAAGATCTTGTAGATTTCGCCCAGCAGATCGTGCTGATCGGCGTAGACACGGTATAGCTCTCGATAGGCAGCTTCACGCAGGCGTCCTTGTGCATGGCGGAGATAGGACGTCAGTCCCTCGCGCGTCATCGTCTTCCGTTTGCCTTTGACAGTGAGCGTGAATGAGAAGCCGTTCGTCACGACGTCGTACAGCGAATGGACTGCGCTGTGACCCGTGATGTTCTTGATGTTGATGATCTTCTCTTCCGGCTCAGACAGCGTGTGAGGCTTGAACCGGCGAATGGATTCGAGGTGATACTGGAGCGTGCCCGTCCCGGCCATCAGCCGGCGCGCATTGTCCTCATCGACGCTTTGCCACCACAGGTCGAAAAAGACCAGTCGGTTCTGGAGTGCCGTGAGCCGCTCCTCGACCTTGGTCTTAAAGGAACGCGCGGCGAGGTGTTTTGTATTCTCGGAGAACCAGAGGTAGGCATAGGCGCTGATCCTGGACGACGCAGCCGCGATGTCTTCACTGAGAGTCAGTAGCGGGTGGAAGATTGATATCGGCATGTTCGGACTGAGTTGGGCACGCGCAGATTCAAATATCGCGACCTTGGATTCGATCCCTCCCAAGAGGGTCTCGAACCGCTGAACCGGATTCTCTGCTAAATGTGAGAGATCCCAGCGCTCGGAATAGGGACGGATCTGTTGTTTTGGTGAAAAGGTGTTGTGTGAAATCGAAGTATTCCGGCTGATCTTCACAGGCATAGGTCGCATCTTCTTCGTCTCGCCTCCATGCATCATGCGGGCTGGGCTTACCCAGCTATGATCATATCACTCCCGTCTATCCTGGCGGAAAAATTTTCTCTTGATTGAGACGAGGAGAAACCTTCCATCTGCTGTGGCATTCTCGGTATGATGCGCCAAGAATCACGGGAGACCTCATGACCGACCAAGAACTCAATCGGGCAGTCCAATATGTCACCGCCAGCACGTCCTATGGACGCGACACGGTGGCAGATATCCTCACGACGGGGCTAGGCGAAATGGCTTCGCTGGCCACGCAATCGTCGGAGCGATTCGAGCGGGAGGTACTGTTGGAATACGTCTGCCAATGGACCATCAAACGTACGGGCCAACCGGAGCCGTTAGTCAGGGAGATCCTAGGCTGCGCGAGCCGCTGGCTCGATGAAGTGTACGAGGAAATTGCCAAGCGCCAGCAGGAAGCCCACGGCCTTGCATCCGATGATGATGACGAAGGAGCGGAGCCGGTCTAACGAACGTTGGTCGCGAAGCGTGAAGCGTGAAACGTGAGGAGTGACTGGTTGCTCTGGTTTGTTTGGTCTCTCTCGTGTATTTGGTTGAACCAAACTCACCGGATAAACCAGAGAAACCAGATGAACTGGATAGACCGTAAACGAAGCGGACGAACTTTTTGAGCATCCTGCGGGAGTGTTTCACTGTTGTGCCACGGATGAGGACCATCGAAGTTCTAGTGTGGCAATATAGTTTTCCCGCAGCCTGCTAGTAGTCCGCGTTCGTGCAGCGCTGTTCGTCAAGGCTCTCAACCCTGGAGCTGGTGGACCGAACCAAACACCAACGGGGCTGCTCACACGGCTGGCTGCTGATTCAGGATCCTAGCGCGTTGGCTGCACGCACTGAGCGACAGGAAAAGGCGTTCTTGCAGATTGTGTGAAGTGAGCAATGTGTGAAACTAATCGGTGAAGTGTCAATTCCTAGGCGGGCAGCGAGCTTTTGAGTAGTCCGAAATTCTTCGTCACCACCTCGTCGCCGTTTTGAAATACATACGTTACGATCTCTTGCGAGCGTTGTAAATGTCGCCCCCAGCTTGCTTGTAGCGCTGAAAGACAGCCACAGCCTCATCCCGGCATAGATCACGACTCACGTCGATCCCTCGTTTCTTGAGCGCCGTCACCCAGTTCTTCGGCTTCGGACCTTCATCGAACCCGATCGCCTCCGCATCGCCTCCGCGCGCCCCGCAGCGGACTTTCCGAACTCCTGCCCAGGGGATGGCCCCGTAACACATCGAGCAGGGATCACAGCTTGTGACCAGTTCATGCTTTGGCATGCCCGCCGCGCCAAGGTCGAAATGCCCGATGGCCTGTTGTGCGTTGGCGAGGGCTACCATTTCGGCGTGGGCATGCGAACAGTGCGACGACACGACGACATTCACCCCAATGGATACGAGCCGGCCGGTTGTGGTTTCGAACACGGCGGCGCCGAAGGGTCCGCCGGTTTCCAACTCGACATTGGTCAGCGCCAACTGTATGACGAAGCGCATGCGGTCGCGAGCCGTCAGGATGGGCCTCTGTTGACGATGCGCGAGACGGATGGCCCAAGATGGAAGACGAAAGGGAGACGTAGGCGAAAAGCCTGGCTTCATAATGGCAATGAAAGTTTCAGCGCATCCAGATTCTTCGTGACCATCGCGTCGCCGTTTTTTGTGGACACCTCGATGCCGGTGGCGCAGACAGTTTGGCACTCGTCGATTCGACCCAGCTTGTGCAGTGATTGAGCCCAGGCATAGTAGGCGGCTGAATAGGTGGGTTTCACCGTGACGCATTGTTGAAGGGCCTTGGCCGCTTCTTCGAAGTTCCCATCTTCCATGTAGGCTTTTCCGAGACCAAACCAGGCCACCTCGTCGTTCGGGTCAATCGTCAGGACTTTCTTGAGCGGTTC